>Ga0182015_10000870_pt1 | contig 42047 bp, 26 predicted proteins | sample 712P3MmetaG_FD_120478 | JGI IMG/M metagenome (GOLD analysis project Ga0182015, IMG submission 120478) | Permafrost microbial communities from Stordalen Mire, Sweden - 712P3M metaG | ecosystem: Environmental > Terrestrial > Soil > Wetlands > Permafrost | place: Sweden: Stordalen | collected...
GAGACTTCATCAACTGCATCATCACGGCTGCGGTGCCCACGCCGATGGCGATGCCAGCCGCGGTAAGCAGCAGCGCCGCACGGACGAACATCCACTTCAGCTCGCTCTTCTGCGCCCCCAGCGCCAGGCGAATTCCGATCTCGCGGGTACGCTGCGAAACGGTGTAGGAGATAACACCGTAGATGCCGATGATGCCGAGGGCGAGCGCCATGGAACCTGCGATGGCGAGCATGACCAGGGTAAACGAAGTGCGCGCCATGGAATCGCTGTAGATATCCTGCATGGTGCTCACCGCGTCGACCGGCAGATCAGAATTCACCGACCAGACGGCTCGCTGCATGTCACTGAGGAGAGATTGCGTTCCGGCGCGGGGCGTGTGCAGCGCGAAGTAGACAGTGCGCCTTGCATCGAAGGTTCCCGGACCGAAAATATCGTTCATCATCGACGGCCAGTAGACGGTTGCATGCGACACCTGGTCCACGCCATTTTCGCGTACATCCTGCACGACCCCGACCACTTCATGCCAGGGCATGGATTCCCACTCTCGGAAGTGCTTGCCGATGGCCGCCCGGGGCGATCCCCAAAGCTCACGGGCGAAGCTCTCAGATACGATTCCGATCGGCCTCAGATTGTAGATCTCCGCCCAGGTGAATTCGCGTCCGGCCACGATCCGTGTACCGGCGGTATGAAAGTATCCCGGCGAGACGTAGTTGTAGAGGCGCATGGGAGCATTGTCGCCTGCGTAGTTTTTGCCTTCGATGTAGATCTGGTTCCAGGCCGGTTCGGCTCCGCTCATGGGAACCGAAGCTGCAAAGCCTGCGGAAGACACGCCTGGAATGGCGGCCAGCTTGTCGAGGATGCTGTTCTGCATCCGCGTGACCGTCTGCGGATCGCGCACCAGGGTTCCCGGAATGGAGATGCGCATGACCTGGAGCGATGCCGGATCGGAGAAGCCGGGATCGACGTTGCGCATAGCCAGAAAGGTGCGGATCATCAGCACGGCGCTGACGAGCAGCACCAGCGCCATGCTTACCTGAGCCACCACCAGCAAGTTGCGGCCGCGCCGCCGTTCGCGGCTTACGCTCGCCGTCCGCATCGTTCCAAGTAAGGTCAGCCGCTGTCGCGATGGGACATAGCGCAGTATCGGGATGGCGCCCAAGAAGAGGCCAGAAAGCACAGAGAGAATGAGTGTGAAGGCGACGGACCGGCCGTCGAGCGATATCTCGTTCAGACGCGGGAGTTCCCCCGGCCCGATTCCCGTCAACAAACGCAGCCCGGCGTAGGCCACTGCCACGCCTGCTGCTCCGCCCAGCAGGCCCATCGTCACGCTTTCCAGCAAAAGTTCACGAGCGATCCGCCATCGTCCCGCGCCGAGCGCCGAACGGACCGCAAGCTCCTGCTGGCGCGCATCGGCGCGAACCAGCAGCAGGTTGGCCACATTGGTGCAGGCGATCAGCATCACAACGCCGAGAGTTCCCATGACCACCCAAAGCACCGTTTGGATACTGCCCACCACGGTCTCTTTCAGCGGCAGGAGCGCCGGCGTGATCTTCCATCTCAGATACCAGTGCGGATCGCCGCCCGGACCGTTCGACCACGAGTCCATCCATACGTTGAGCAGGCTCGCCACGTCGGCATTCGCCTCTGGAACGGCAACCCCCGGCCGGAGCCGTGCGATGCCGCGATAAGCAAAGCCAGCCAGCTGCTCTTTTACCGGATCGAGCGCCATCGGAACCAGGAGATCGAAGTCGTAATTCACGATCTTGAATCCGCGCGGCATCACCCCGGCGATCACGCGGGACTGGGAATTGACGCTGATGGTGCGCCCTACGACGCCAGGGTCGCCGCCGAATCGACGCTGCCAGTAGCCATAGCTCAACATCACCCGGCCCAGGCCATGGGCGTCTTGATCGGCCGCCGTGAGCCATTGGCCGGTGAAGGCAGGAACATTGAGCGTCTCAAGAACGCCCTCGGAAATCAAAGCGGTGTCTACCTGCTCCGGCTGAGCGATGCCAGTGATGCTTGCCGTGCCCGGTCCCCAAACGCCTACGGATTGAAAGGTACGGTTATGCGCGGCGAAAGTGAGATACATCGAGGCCGACAGGCGCAGCTCACTGCGAAACTCAGCGAGCCCGGGCGCGCCCGGCGCGTTGAGGTGCAGCGAAATCAGCTGTTGCGGCTCCGGATAGGGTAGCGGCCGCAGAAGCACGCTGTTCAGTACGCTGAAGCCTGCAGTATTCGCGCCGATGCCGATTGCCAGAGTCAGAAGAACGGTTGCCGCGAATCCCGGAGACTTTCTCAACCGGCGGAAGGCGAATTTCAGGTCATCAATAATGGACTCAAGTGCGGGCCACTGCCACTCTTCGCGGCTGCGCTCCTGGATGAGCGCGATGTTACCGAACTCTCGCCGCGCCGTTTGCTCGGCCTCCTTGCGCAGCATGCCTTCTTCCATCAGTTCTTCGACTCGCTCGTCAAGATGCTCCTGGATAGAGACAGAGAGATCGTCGTATCGGCGATGGCGGTTGAAGAGCCGGTTGAGAATCTGCATGGCTGACCTCCTACGCCTTCGCGACCGCGAGCACGCGCGTAATTCCGGTGAACATCCTGTCGAAGCTGACGACTTCCTGTTCCAGATGCCGGACGCCTGTATCGGTCAGTCGATAGACCCGGGTGGGACCTCCCTTCGCGGACACGCCGATCTCCGATTCGAGCCAACCCTCACGCAGCATCCGCTGCAGAGCCGGGTAGAGTGAACCCTCTTCAACTTGGAGCAAATTGTCGGAAACCTGCTTGATGTGTTTGACCAGAGCGTAGCCATGCATCGGTCGCAGGCGCAGCGACTGGAGGATCATGATTTCCAGCGCCCCTGGGAAAAGGTCGCGATGTTCGGGATTCTTAGCCATGGTAGGATGATAACACTAAAATACCTATTGGTAAAATAGGTATGTTAGGGTCAAGGATTGAGAAGTACGTCTCAAATTCTTTTTGCGCATCCTGCCGACCGCGCCTAAAAGCATGCATGACCTGCTGCCGCCCCGACCACCATCCCAGTGAGGATTCCTTGTGCTTCAAGCAATGAGGTCGTCGATCAACCTACCCCTAAACCGCCAAAGATGTAAGACTGACAATCGATATTTCGCTTTTGCAATGTGAGTTTGCTGCTAAATGGCCGAACTCACGGCCCACGGCTTCCGCATCAGCACGATGGTAAAAGTCTTGAAGTGGAGATGGGCATCATTCTGATGAGATCTGCAGCAATGTGATAACGCTCGATACTCTTTAGTGACAAGATTGAAAACTTCCATGGACACGCCGCCAAATCTCTGTCTTGCCGAAAAATGGCAACATAACATAGCCGCGTAACCTCAAGGTGTCACCTTCCACAACCATTGTGCCGCGATAGGTATTTCCCGACTTTGGGTCGTATAGAGTTCCGCCGGACGCGTGAGTGGCGTCGCTAAGACTAAAGTGGCTACCAATTTCAAGATTACAGAGCGATCTACTGCGAAGAGTCGCGTCTGGATTGTAGATATCAGAAGCGGCGGCCGCTTTTGGACTAATTGAAAGTATCCGGATGCAGAAGCCACTAGAACATGCCTCGATGCGGATAATGGATCCCGTCGGCTCCTGCCAATCGCCCAGGAACGGAGAGGTCTGTGCCTTGAGTGGCGCCATGCCCATGAATGTAAAGATTGCAATCAGCACGATCGTAGAAAGTCGCTGCATTACATGCTCCATACATGACAACGCCCGTGCAGAACCCAGAAATGCAACCGCAAGAGAACAATTCAGCAACGCACAGCCTCAACCCCATTTCTTGAAATGCCTGTCGCCGTAAATATGTCTGTCAACACCGAAGGCCATAGTCTGACTGCCTGGGCGAGTGACGGCACCGCAATGATTAGACGCGAAAGCAAGGTGGCGAATTGGAGTCGCCGTTCAAATTGACGGCGGATTTCATTGAAAGACAATCGGGGAGGAACCATCGAGGTAGAGCTCGGCTGCTCGGTGTGCAGTATGAAGTGCAATTGCCTTCCCTTCACCGCAAAAGGATGGAATCACAGCGGTCTGATCGCCCAATTTCCATGGTGAGGGTTCGTGGAGCGACACCGAGGCTAGATAGCCATATGGGATTGAAGAAAGCGCGAGCGGACGTTCAAGCATTGGTATAGCCCCACTTAAGCGCTGAGCAAAATGAGGAGAATGGTGCTGCATATGATTGAGCAGGCTATCCCAGTGAGAGGTGAAAGAATGCAGCTTCTGACGGGTGATGAGCGCACAGAGATTTACGGGGCCGTCCTCAACAGGCTGCAATCCAGCGTAACCGCCTGGATAGAGAATGAGCTCCCCATGCCCGGCCAACTTTGCATGCTGGTCGGGCAAAAGGGTGAAATACATCTTCAGCGCAACCAATTTGTTCTGTGAGCCTTCTGCTGAGCGTTGCCAACCCCGCAGATCATGCCTGCCCGTAGCGAGAAAGGCCTCGCTCCCCTCGACAACTGTTGAGACTTGAGTTGTGTCTCTGATCCGAGCTCTCCATCGACCCGAGGCTTCGCAGCCAGCTTGCGGTGACAACTCTTCCACCGCATATCCGCGAAGAATGTTGACACCCGCCAGCTTCGCGCGTTGAAGCAGTGCTTCATCCAGTCTTCGCCTGGTCAGGGAAAATGGCGGGGGCCGGCAATGGAACCTCTGCTATTACATCGCGGGCCACTATACGTAGTGCTTGGATGGTTTCCGCTCCCATGGCCTCGGGGTGAATACCCATGCGGCGCAGAAATGGAAGACACTCCGGGCTCAGGAAATCACCACACAGCTTATGCTGAGCTTCTTTGCTTTTCTCAATGAGAGCGGCATGGCGGCCTGCTTGAGCGAGAGCAATGGCAACGGTGGAACCGGCCAGGCCGCCCCCGACGATCAGTCCGTCGTAGCTACGCGAAGAAATCATGGCTATTTGATCCGAGCCACGCAAATGCGTGCCGGCCAACGAATATCGATGCGAATCGAGCGTGGCGAGATGCCGGCACCCTCAGCATAGTGCCGCCAATCGTTCGGGAGAAAAGCGCGGCGAATGGATACAGGCCCGTCGTGCCGAACAAAGCGATGCCAGCGTGCAACCATCGCCAGCGTCTTGAAACCGAAATACGAGACTCGTGTTCGGTAAAGGTCATTGATAAACCACCCGAGCCGCGCCACGCGCTCCATCCATTCAAGAAAACCCAGGATCTCAACGTCTTCAAGATGGTGGGTAAAGAGCGAGCTGACGACAAGATCAATCGGCTCGGCATCAGTGTCAAATGAATACGCATCGCCGGCAATCCATTGAATTCGACTGCCTGCCGGAGTGAACTCACGTGCGGCGCGAATAGCGTGTGGATTCAGGTCAACGCCGGTGAGCCGAGTGATGATGCGTTTGTTCTGAGCCCAATACTCGATGTGACGCAGCAAATCACCTCCGCCACAGCCGACATCAACGATGTGCAGCGGTCGTTGCTCATATTGATTGCCAGCAAACTGGGAAAGCCACTGCAGTGTGGGGTGATAGGCATGCGTCAGTAAATTGACTTTCGCAAGATCGCGAAGGCAGGCGCGACACTCCTGATAGGGGCACGGCTCATCCATCAATTCAGAAAGCCGGGCCCGGGCAGAAAAGTCGGGTAGCCAGTTCAGGCCGCGTGTTTTCCCCACATCGCTGGATTCAGTCTCAAAGGGCATGGAAGTTCATCGTCTCCGCAGTGAGTCCTGGTCCAAACGACATGGCACATCCCCTCTGCCCCGGCTGGGCTGCATCCATCAACTTTTCCAGGACGAACATTACGGTTGCGGAACTCATGTTGCCGAAGGATCGCAAGATTTCCCGAGAAGCTGCAAGTTTTTCCGGAGCCAACTCGAGCCCGTCGCCAACCGCATCTAAAATTGAACGGCCGCCCGGGTGCACAGCCCATAATTCGATATTGCTATCAGGATCAACATCTCTGGCGCGCTCGTGGAGCGTTTTGCGCAACTCGCTGGGCACCCGGCTCGAAAGTTCCATATCAAATCCAGCGTCGCCAATGCGCCACCGGATCAGATCACGCGTCTGAGGAACCATGATGGCCTGGAAGCCGTCGAGCGCAAGTCCACTGTTGCCGGCACGGATCAGGCTTGCGGAACAACCATCGCCAAAAAGCAGGAACGACATAATCTTCTCCATGTCCTGTGTCTCCTGAAGATGTATTGAACAGAGTTCGAGATTGATCATCAGGACACTTGTATCAGGATTTGAACGCACAATGTGGCGCGCAAGCTTCAGGCCATTGATGGCGGCATAGCAGCCCATAAAACCGACCATCGTGCGGTCAGTACCGGAGTCAAGTTGCAAATATTCGATTGCGGCAAAGTCCAGACCGGGAGCAAACAATCCCGTACAGCTGGTAACAATCACATGGCCAATGCTGCGGCGTTCTTCGCTGTCGAGGTCCAGTCGATTTAGAGCGCACTGCAAAAGGCGAGGGGCTTGCAGTTCAAATAATGCCATCCGCTTTGCTGTCGCCGGAAAATTTCCCGCGCTGAATAAAAGATTGCCATCATACAGGCCTCTGGCTGATTCTGCTTCAACCTGAATGTAGGAATACCGATGGTCAATTCCGGAGCGCTTGGCGAGGTGGCGTAGCAACGTGCCAGAACGGCTATCGCGCAGCGTTCCAGCAGCATACTCGATAAACGTGGCGTGTACATCGTTTGGAGGCGTGGCGGTTGCAATACGACTGATACAGACTTGCGTCATGGTCCCACCTCTATAGTCTGGCCGATGTTTTGACCCTGCGGTTTTTAGTGTAGCCCGACGGGTGAAGAGCGAATTGGTAACGGGAAGTCGGCGTGGCAGCTTGTTAGATGCAAAATAACCCTGATTTTTCGGTGTGCCAGGGCGTTTTTGGGGGCTAGGCGTTCTCAATTACTGAATCATGGAAGGCCAACTCACTCGTCGCGACCGCTTGGGGGATACACTCCCACACAGCGTCTCCATGGCTTGTGAAAGCTGGCGCTGCGGGTTCGTACCATCCAAACTGACCGGGCGCTATTCCTCTATGCGGTATGTGAACTCTTCGATTACGGGGTTGGTGAGGACATCTTTGGCGATGCGCTCGACCTGGGTTCGGGCTGCGTCGGCACTGAGCCCCTCGGCGAGCGAAACCGCGAAATACTTGCCCTGGCGCACGGAGGTGACATCGGCAAATCCTATCTTGCGCAGGGCGTTGTGAATCGTTTGGCCCTGTGGGTCCAGAACCGATGTCTTGGGCGTGACATAGACATGTGCCTTCATCATCCTTGATTATAGTAGCTCCGGTGGTTGTTCTGCGTCCCCAAGGGTTCCGGTGCGACTGTATGCGCCGAACTCACCTCCCCAGCCCCGAAGGAGAAGTAAAGACTGATGGTTAATTATCTTGAGCTGCCGATCGGCGATCGTGCACCAGAGGTTTTTCGCGCGGTAGTCGAAATCCCTAAAGACAACACCAACAAGTTTGAGTACGACAAAGACCTGCACGTCTTCAAGCTGGACCGCAACCTGCACTCCCCGGTGCACTACCCAGGGGACTATGGATTTATTCCATCGACGCTAAGCGACGACGGCGATCCGCTGGACGTGCTGGTGCTGGTGCCGAGCTCGAGTTTTCCAGGATGCGTGCAGGAGGTGAGGCCCATCGGCCTGCTGGAGATGATGGACCAAGGCGTACTGGACGAGAAGGTGCTGGCGGTGGGAAAGAACAATCCGCGGTATACGAATGTTTGGAACTACACCGATATCTATCCGCACATGCTGAAGGAGATTACCCATTTCTTTTCGATCTATAAAGATCTGGAAGGCAAGCGCGTAGAGATCAAAGCTTGGCACGACGCGGCCTACGCGCGGGACAGGGTTTTGATTGCCGTGAAGCAGTTCCAAGATGCCAAGGCGAAAAAGGCGAAGGTCAAGGCGAAGCCGGGCGGGTGAGCGGGACAGAAGCTGGAGCAGAGTTGGCTGCCTTCTTTTGGGCTGGGGCAGGATGCTCGGGTGTTGGGGGGGTCTCTTAATCCGTCGATGAGAGGGCCGACTTTCGCCGTGCAAGCGGAGCGGCAGTAAGCCAGTAGAGGACCGGGCCCAGCAGGCCTACAGCGGCGGAAAAGAGCAGCGCCGAGGTGGTGCCGAAGACTGTCTCGCGACGCGAGGCAAAGAGCGCATAGCCGATCAACGCAGCCGGACCCAGTCCCATCAGGGCGGCAATTGGAAAGCTGCCTGCTTTGAAAGGGCGGGCGAGGCCTGGTTCCCGAATTCGCAGCACCACGAGGGCAACGAATTCCAGGAGCAGGCTCGATCCATAGAGGATCAGGTCGATGGAGATGAGGCGCTCAAATGGCAGTTTGAGCGCGAGCGCCCAGGCCAGCCCACACAGCAACACACTTACCCAGGGAACACCGCGCTTGTTGCGCCGGGAAAATACGGCTGGGAGCATGCCATCTTCAGCCATGGCCATGGGCAGGCGCGTGTAGCTCATCATGAGCGCGTTGAACATGCCGATGCCGGAGATCATGCCGCCGGCAATCACGGCCAAGCCCAATGCAGCGCCTAAGAGTCCATTGCCGCCGATGGACCTGGCCGCGTCTGCCCAGTCTCCGGTTGAGAAGCTTTCAGTCGTCAGACCGGCAAGGGCCATGGCCAACAGGGGGAGGATGTAGGTTACAGCCACCAGCATGGTGGAGAGAATCATGGCGCGGGGATAATTGCGCTGCGGATTCTCGACTTCCTGAGCCACGGTGGAGGCATTGTCCCAGCCCATGTAGTTCCACATGGCCACAAGAATCGCCGTTGAGAAACCAACTCCCAAGCCCTGCCCGGAAACGGGAACGCCCCATTGAATGTGAGGGTGCAGCATGATTCCGCGACCGATGCCGAGAATCGCGAAGATGATGAATGGCGTGAGGAGCAGTGCGAAGAGTCCGATTGAGTCTTCACCAACCTCTGGCGCGCCGCGCATATTCCATGCACAGCACAGTACAACCACTGCCAGCTTCCAGGCGAAGCCATTCCAGCCCGCTGTGAGTTCGGGGGAGAACTTGCCCAGGTAAAGCACAAAGACAGAGGGATAGATGGCCATGTCGAAGACGCTGGCCGAAAGCGAGAGCCAGCTCTCTTGATAGCCCCAAAAGGGGCCAAGCGCGCGGCGCACCCAGACATAAAAGCCTCCCTCGGCGGGAATGGCGCTGGCCAGTTCGCCGATCATGAGCGCGGTTGGCAGCGACCAGAGAAAGGGCAGAGTGATGAGGATGACGATGGCCATGAGGAATCCGGCGCCGCCGAGAATGTCCTCGATGCCATAGGGACCGCCCGAAACCATGAAGTAGGTTGCGGCCACCAGCGGGAGAAAACGCATCTTCTGCCGCACAGCGTTGGGGAGATTTGGCATTAGAAGCGAATCTAACAATCCTGGCCGCCCGCGGAAAGAGAATAATGACCAGTTAAAAACCACCCTGCGGCGAGCGGCTGACTCGGCGCGGCGCAACCGAAGCGCGGCTTCCGGTATAATCTGTTAGCGACACGGAGAGATGGCCGAGCGGCTGAAGGCGGCGGTTTGCTAAACCGTTATAGGGTCAAAAGCTCTATCGGGGGTTCGAATCCCCCTCTCTCCGCCAGAAGTCAAGATGCTTAGAATCAATAACGTATATAGGCAACAACATACTAAGCTCATCATGGCACAGCATGAGGAAGAGTCAAGGGAGCGTTGGGATGATGTTCTAGGCTACTTCGGAGACTTTATCTAGCATTTTCTCTACTACCGACTCCGCTACTTCCTTCGCGGCTTTCGGCTCAAATTCGTCGTCCGCCATCACCGCGAGCTTGCGGCTTTTCGGGAGCACGCAAAGGCTCTAAGTCACTACATCGCCATCTAGTGTCCGACTCCAAATTTTGGAGTCGCCAGGCTTGTAGAATAGATCGGTGTAGGTCATACCAGCTATGCTGCCTTTCATGCCAACAGAGGCTAATTTCCCCCGTCGGAGCTAATGTCTTAGGCCGTCTCTCTATGGCCGGTTTTGAAGTGATAACCTATGGCCGCTTTTGGGTGATCGCCGAGGGCCCGAAAAGGCGAGCAGGTGAAGTCGAATTGAAGTTTGCAGTGAATTTCGACACTCCAGAGCCGATGCAGTCACAGCCGTCATCGGCTTCCTCTACGCGATTCATTCAATTGCCTACGGCTGGTTAGTCTGCCCGCAAAGCATCTGGTTTCGCGCCAGCTGATCTACCGTCTGAAGTGATCGATTGCAAACGGCTCCAGCTGAAACGGCTCAGGTACATCCCCATTCGGGGTCAGCTAATTCGTTCGGCCGAGAACCTCTCACTCGAACTGGCGAAAGACATGCCGGGCACTCCACGGCCTCGCCGTGAGGAAGATTCATCCATCTCTTTGCCACTAGGACCTGATGTCTCTCGATACGCCGATCATTCCGTAGCCTGGGTTGCAAAAGCCAGACTTGAGCGAAAATGAGAATGTTACCGTATTCATTGCATACTTGGGGACATTGGGAAATTCAACGGCGACAATGCGTAAACCGCGATTCAATCTGCCCAGCATCGCGGCATCGGCATGAACCATCAGCGACTATTGCTTATCCAGGCGGAAGGCCGCACCCTGAAAATCTCCACGGAATCCGTCGTCCAGATCGAGGCCGTGATTCATCCACCAGGCGCCGCTGGCCACGGGCGGAGTGCCAGTACGCGGCTTGCCCACGATGGGGCTCAGCGCATACTCAGCTACCGGGTCCAGACCCTTAAGCTTAAGGCGCGGGAACAAGCGGCCCTGCTGCGTGGAGTGGATGAAGGCGAAGACTACCGACTGGGTCTTTTCTGGATTAACCGTCTGGGTGACGGAAAACTCACTGCCATTGCGCGGTGAGATCAGCCGGTAAAGGTCGCCCTGCACGATGGTGGTTTGTACTTGTCGGTACTCGGAGATGAGCCGCTTGGCCAGCGCGAACTCCTCTGGTGACCAGTTCGCAATGTTGGCACCGATACCCAGTGAGCCCTGCATTGAGCTCAGCATCCGATAAGACAGCGAAGTCGAGCGCTTGTTGAGCCAGTGGGGCGAGTCTGTGACCCAGGCCATCATGATTTGCGGCGTGTAGGCGTAGGTAAATCCATCCTGTTGGGTGAGCCTGTCAAAGGGGTCAGTGTTGTCGGAGGGCCAAACCTCGTCGACGTAGCGCAGAATCCCCAGGTCCACCCGGCCGCCGCCGCCCGAGCAGGATTCGAACTCCACCTTGGGGTGCCTGTGGCGCAACTCGGCCAGGATCGCATAGAGGTTGCGCGTAAACTCGACATACACCCGCTTTTGCTCCGAGGCAGGCAACTGGTCCCAGCCAGGCTCGGTCCAGTTTCGGTTATAGTCCCATTTGAGAAATGCGATGTCGTTCTCACTGAGCAGCTTGTCGAGAAAGCCAAGAACGTAGTCGCGCACATCGGGACGGGCCAGGTTTAGTACCAGCTGATTGCGCTGCTCCGAGCGTGGACGGCCAGGAAAACTTAGTACCCAATCAGGATGTTTGCGATAGAGGTCCGAGTCGGGATTAACCATTTCCGGCTCGACCCACAGGCCGAAGTCCATCCCCAGCGCATGAACCTTGTCAATCAACGGCTTCAGGCTGTGGGGAAACTTCTCCGGGTTCACATACCAATCGCCCAGGCCGGCGTGATCGTCCTTACGTTGACCAAACCAGCCGTCGTCCATCACGAAGCGGTCGATACCCAAGGCAGCGGCCTTCTCGGCCAACGCCATCTGGCCAGCCTCGTTGACCTTGAACTCGGTCGCTTCCCAAGAGTTGTAGATCACCGGCCGCGGTCTGGGGAGCGAGCTTGATGCTGCATGAGGCAGGATGTGATTGAGCTCAAAGCGGTGTAGCAGCCGCGAAGCGCCACCCAGCCCGCTCGCCGAATATCCACCGTAAAAAACCGGCGTTTCCAACGACTCTCCAGTGTGCAACACGTAGCCGAAGTCAAAGGGATTGAAGCCACCTGTGACGCGCACCTCGTCCAACTGGTCCTGCTCAACCGTGATACGCCAGGAACCGCTCCAGCCAAGCGCGCCGAACCAGACTTCTCCATGATCTTCAGACACCTGCTCCGGATCACCGGCGGCGATGGCAAACCAGGGATTTGCTTGGTGGCCAGTTGAGCCGCGTCTACTCTCGATCACTCGCGCTCCGAGTTGGATCGCCTCCTGGGTCAGGTTCCATTCGCCGGCCCAGCGGCCGGTGAGATAGTTGAGCGTATAGTGAGCCGCCGGCAGCGCCCAAGTCGCGGAGGCAGCCTGTTCCACGGTCACCGGCTGCGGATCGCGGTTCTGGATGATAGCCGAGCGCGCCAGAATTCCGCTCTCCTGGTCGATCGCGTAATGGAGCGTGACATAGATCTCGCGCGAAATATCTTTCAACACCACATCGACCCCATTCTTGAGCGCGCTGTGGCTCTGGTAATGAAGCACCAAGTCGCGGTTGCCGTCGGCAAACGAGACCTTCAGCGCTGGCTCGGTAAACAGGCCTGCGCCCCAGCCTGCGTACTCCTGCGGCGTGTTGTTATAGGAGGAGTCGAACGAAGCCCACTCGGGCAGCGGTGCGGCCTGCGCAAAGCCATCCCTAGCCGCTAGCCTTGCGCCCCAGTAAAGCTGCTGCAGCTCCCCGCGCGTATTCACGCCAAAGACATAAGAGACGCCGCCGCCATCCAGCCGAAATACCTTGGTAACCGGATCGAAGCTGACGGGAGAAGGTTGCGCTTGTGCCAAAAGAGTAGCTGCCAGGAACAAGGTTGCCGCTGAAAAGGTTTTCAACATCGGTGACTTTTCCTCAATCCCTTCTTCACAAGGCGCCATCATACCACCCAACCTGATCAGACGAACATGTAGTTTCGTACCGGCCTTTAGATCGGCGAAAGATCCGAAGTCACAGGCAGTAGATTCACTGCAACCGGACTTCTTTGACCCACCTCAGCCCTTCACCTTCATACGATAGCTTTGACTCCTGGAGTTGCAAGTAACCCAATGCGAAGCGCTCTGCGGTTAGCCACAGTATCATGTCGCTCTCCTCAATAGAATGCACGGGAATAGTTCACAACCGATTCCAAAGGTTCCATGCCAAAAGCTGAACGCAGTAAGCATGAAGATCGGATCGCATTGCTAGAACTTTCACTCGATAACGTCAAGCCAGACGGCGCCTATCATCATTTGAAAGTGAAAGTAGATCGAAAGAGCCTCGACGTGGAAGCGCGCCGCGGTTACTTCGTCCCCAAGGCGGATAAGTCCAAGCAGTAGAAATCTGGTTCCGGAAAAACATAGTATGACAATGAGTCACTGCAGAAAGGATCTTCGCATGACGACGCGCGCGCGCTTGCTTTACACTCTTCTCCTCGGCTGCCTCGCTTTCCTCTTCACTGGACAACCCGCCGCTCAACAGCCTGCGAACTCTGAGGATGTTCCCCTCAAGCTCAAAGTAAACGTCAATCGGGTATTGGTACCGGTTGTGGTCCGCGATAAGCAGGGCGCACGGTGGGTGACCTAAAACAGGAAAACTTCCAGGTCTTCGACAATGACAAGCAGCGCACAATTTCCGAAATCACTGTTGAAAAGTGCGGTGGCCCGGACGCAAACGCAGCGGATAGCTCTGAAAGCGCTGCGCCGCCGGCCTCTCCGGATACCGCGGCGCAATCATCCGTCCTGCCAGACCGCACCATCGTCTTTCTCTTTGATGACATGCACATGAGCTTTGAAGACCTGGCGTACGTCAGAAAAGCAGGCATCAACGTGTTGGCCGGAGTTTTGTCAGGCTCGAACATGGCCGCCGTGGTCTCGACTTCTGGAAAAGTGAACAGCGGTCTCACGCGCGACCCAGCCAAGTTGCAGCAAGCGATCATGGGCCTGTCTCCACGTCCGTCCGACCATTCCGATTGCCCGTTGATCGACTACTACCAAGCCGACCTGATGGTGAACAAGCACGATGCCGAAGCAAACGCGGACGCATTAGCTCAGGTGCTCAACTGCGACTCCGGCATCAATCCGCAGACCGACCTTCCCGTAGCGCAAAGGCTCTCCGAAGCAGCAGCCCGGTGCGCCCTGTCGATTGTCAATCAGGATGTTCAGGCAACCTTCGCCGCCACCATGGAGATTGTCCGCAGAATGGCCAAGCTACCGGGCCAGCGCACGCTGATCCTCGTGTCTTCCGGCTTTCTCGCAATCGTGCAGGAACCGAAAACCCAGGAATCGCGGCTGATCGACCTCGCGGCCCAGTCCAATATCACCATCAGCGCCCTCGATGCCCGCGGCTTATTCACCACCGCATTGGTAGCCAGTGACGATACACACGTGGTTCCAGTGCAATCGAGGAACGAATTCCGCGCCAGCGCCTTGCGGGCAAACGAAAACGTGATGGCGGAGCTCTCTGACGGCACCGGCGGCACATTCTTCCACAACAGCAACGACCTGAACGCAGGGTTCCGGTCCCTGACAGAAGCGCCCGAAACCATCTATCTTCTTGAGTAATCTCTCGACCGGGTCAAGCCCGACAGCCGTTATCACCGCTTGAAGGTCAAAGTAACTCGCGAAGGTCTCGATTTACAGGCCCGCCGCGGTTACATTGCGCCCAAGCCAGACGAACACAAGAAATAAAAGCCTTCCCCGGAGGCACATCTGCATGAGAAACAAATCTTGCATAGAGCAATTGCCGGACAGCACCACTCCTCGCGAAAGCTTGTCGCGGCTGCCTGTCCATATGTCAGGCCGCTTCCTGAGGGGCGGCGGTGATCTCCAACTCCACGTGCTTGGCGCCAAGGCTGGAGTGGTGCGCCGTCAGGCGCACCGTACCGGGTTGTTCGGCGGCGCGAATCCAAACAGCGCCGGTGCCTCCCACGAGCGCGAATGGGTTGTCGCCGATCAGCTCGGCCGGACCGGTGAGCTCGAAGCGAATCGGGTCATTGGCAAAGGGGCGAATCGAGTCGAATTCGTCGGTGACGCGCAGCACCACGCGGGTGGTGTCGGCCCCGTCGGCTACCAGCGTCCGGTCGTCGGCGAGCAGCGCGAATTTCCGGTCGACGCCCGAGCCCGAAAAAGTGCGCGAGATGACCTGCTTCCCGCCGATAAAGCCGTCGATGCGCAGATCGCCCCATCCCACCTCGCGAGTGTGGCTCGGTTCGGCGCTGAAGAGCGGGTATTTCAGATGCGGGAACTGCGCGCGGTCGGGATCGGCCTCGGCTACCAGGGCGCCGTTCACGTAGAACTTCAGGTGTTCGCAGTTGGACGAGACGAGTGCCTTGCTGAAACCGACGTTCTCGTCGCCGGCCGCCCAGTGAAATGCGGGTACCAGAACGATCTCCTCGTCGGGATCGCACTGCGAACGGTAGAATCCGGCTGCGGGCTTGGGCTCTCGGAAGATGTCGGTTACGCCGTGATAGCAGATGCGGTCGCCGGAGCCGAAGTTGGCGTGGGTGTTGTAGTCGAAGGCGCACCAGCCGATGCCGCCCGCGTATTGCGGATTGGAGGCCAGCTGGTCGTGCACGCGCGCGTGACGCACGGTGTGTTCGCGCTGCCGCTCGTTGTTGTCAATGGTCTTGGTGGGGTAGGTGTGGCCCACGAATTCGGTATTGAGATAGAGGGGATGGTTGGGCTCCTTGAGCGGCCAGCCGAAGTCGTTCATGGTGAAGACGTCCTCCAGGAACTCGGACTCCTGAAAGTAGCGAATACCGCCGGTCTGGCGCGACGGATCAAGCTTGTGCGCCATGGCGTTGGTGCGGGTGTAGAAGTCGTGATTGTCGCGCGACTCGTTGATGCGCACGCCCCACAGGATGATGGAAGGATGGTTCCAGTCGCGGCGAATCATGCGGCTGACGTTGTCGACCGAGATGTCCTGCCAGGCCAGATCGCCGATGTGCTGCCAGCCGGGAATTTCTTCCAACACCAACAGGCCGATTTCGTCGCAAGCGTCGAGGAAGTGGCGCGACTCCGGGTAGTGGGACGTGCGCACGATATTGCAATGCAGGTTCCTGCGCAGGATGATTGCGTCACGGCGCTGAACGCGGCCGGGCATGGCTTGGCCCACCCATGGAAATGTCTGATGGCGGTCAAGGCCGCGCAGCTTGATGATGGTTCCGTTGAGCGAGAAGCCCTGCGGAGTGAAGCGCGCCTCGCGGAAGCCGATGCGGCGGGTGTCGTGATCCAGCAGCGTTGCGCCGCGCACCAGCCGCACCTCGACGCGATAGAGCTTGGGCGAACTCAGATTCCAGAGCTCGATGCCTTCGAGATTTTCCAGGCGGAGAGTGCGTGGTGCGTTTCCATCGTCCTCACCCGCGGGCAACTCCTGCGCTGTCCTGGCCACGAGGCGCTCGCCGTCGTAGAGCGCAGCCTCCAGGCTGAGGCCGCTCTCCAGGGATTTGTTCGCGCTTTCGAGAAAGCATTGGACATCGAGCGCCGGCTTCCCCAACAACACATCGTGGGACTGCGCGAAAATGTTTTCAATGAAAGTGGGAGAAACTATGCGCAGAGAAACCTCGCGATAGATGCCGCCGAAGGTGAGGTAGTCGACCTCGTAACCGAAGGGCGGAATGTCCTTGCGCTCGCTGGAATCCACTTCCACGGCCAAAATGTTGTCGCGGTCAAAGTCCACATGGGACGTAAGCTCGAACGAGAAGGGCGTGAACCCTCCCTTATATTCGCCCAGGCGCTGGCCGTTGAGCCACACGGTCGAGGCGGTCATAACCCCTTCAAAGTCGACAAACACGCGGCGTCCTCTCGCCGATGCGGGCAGGCGGAAGCGCCGGCGATAAAGGGAGACGAATTCGTAGGACGTTTCGTCGAAGCTGTGCCACGGCACGCGCAGGTTGGTGTGGGGCACGGTGACGCGGACAAAATGGCTGTCGTCGAATTCGCGCTCATGCGCGCCTGGCGTGATCTTGGGGCTGTAGCGCCAGTTGCGGTTGATGGGCAGCACAATTCGTCCGGCCGTGCCGGGGACTGACTCAGCGGCCAGGGTGGCGGCAGGCAGGCCCGGCGCTACCGTGGCGCCGGCAATCAATGTTCCAGTGGTCTTGATAAAATCGCGACGATCCATGACGCTCCTTGGTCAAAAAGAATAGCGGTAGAGTGGCGTTGGTTTTGTCAGGGTTTGGTGGAAGAGGCAGCCTTCTCTGCATAAACGAACTGCTGGACTTCTGCCCGCTCCTTGTCGACTTCGGCCAAATGCTCGGCTCGAAGTTTTTGATACACCTCGAATTCTTTTTGAGCCTGATCCTTTTGTCCCACGTGAACATAGTCCTGTCCCAGGCGGTAATGGGCGTCAGAAAGGTTCGGGTTCAATTCCAGTGCGCGCACATATTCCGGAACGGACTTGGCATACTCGTGCTGATCGGCGTACAGATTGCCCAACTGCACGTGAGCTTCAGGAAGCGACTCATCCAACGCGATCGCCTTTTGCAACAGGACCTCTACCGCGGTCAGATCGGCGCCGGAGTCTTCAGACCGCTTGCCTTTCCATAAACTCATCGCGTAGTAATACTGGGCCAGCGCATTGCCAGGCTGGAGATCGGCATAGCGCCGGAATCTCTGGATTACGTCTTCTGCCTGGTTGGGAGAACTGTCGTAGGCCTTGGAGAGAAAGGAATAACAGCGAGGGTCGGAAGGGCTCAGATCGGAGGCCGCGAGCAGGGCCCTGACAGCCTCGTCATATTTGCCCCGCGAGTACAGCGCCATTCCCAGGCCAATTTTAAGCCGGGGTGAATCAGGATAGCGCTGGGAAGCCTGCTGGAAGACTTCGATGGCCGGCTCGTAGGTCCTGTGCAGAAGGAGCTCGCTTCCCCAATCGAACATGTTGTCATCACTTGGATCCATGTGCGCGGCAATCTGGAACTCGTTCGCCGCAGCAACGAATTTTCCGTCTTTCTCTTCGATCTGTCCCAGCAGGTTGTGCAGTTCCCCAATGTCTTTGATTCGTACCAGGGCTTGAACAGTCTGTCTGGTCTCGCCAAGTTTCCCAGTCAGGAATTCGGCCTGGGCCAAATCGTATCCGTTGTCGTAGGAGGAGGAATTGATGCTCTGCGCCCGTTCAAGAAGCGGGATCGCATCCGCGAGCTTTCCGGACTGAATGTAGAACTCCCCCAGGTTATGGTTGGCGTCATAATTGCGCGGCTCCAGCGCCAGCGCCCTGCGGAACTGTTCTCCGGCTAACTCGGCCTTGCCCGCATGAAGGAGAGTGGCCGCCAGGTTGGTCCTGGCAGCCCCTGAATCCGGCTTCAGGCGAACTGCCTCTTGCAGATGTTCTATGGCTTTTGGATCCTGCGACAGCGAGGCATAGACCTGTCCCAGGAGTTCATGGACCTCAAAGCTGTTCGGCACACGGGGTAAGAGGTCCTCGAGTTGGGCAGCGGCCTCTGTGAAATGGCCTGCGTCGTATTGCGCCACCGCCGACTTGAACTCGCGATCCAGCTTCTGCTGTTCGTTGTCCTGGGCTGCCGAGAAGACCGCGCAAACCAGAAAGGAGCAAAGAATCGTCCGCTGAAACCGAACCTTTTTGCTCACACTCCTCCTCCAACATCGCCGCGTGAGCAAATTGCTACGCAAAGGAACGCCCCGGAGAGGCACCCAGTTGGCGTGCCTTTCCGGGGCGTTTTCATTCTAACTCAGTAGTACAGCTTCAGAGCAAACTGGATCTGTCGCGGATCTTGCGGAGCATCGCGAGTCGAATCAACTTCGCCGAAGGTGGTGCTTTGGTAGTTGCCGGAGCCCCCAATCGAGTTGACGCCGTTGCCGCCGAAATTAGGCGCATTGAAGTTCGGATGGTTGAGGATGTTGAAGAACTCCGCCCGGAACTGCGCGGACCACCGTTCGTTCAACTGCACAGCTTTGAAGAGTGAGAAGTCTAGCCGATGGAATCCCGGCCCCGGGATCTGCCCTGGCCTGCCGCCTAAGGCGGCGGGGCCGGTTTCAGCTATGCATCCGGTTGGAGTTGGTGTGCTTACCCCCAACTCACAGGGTTGGTTGAAAGCGCCTGGGTTCCCAATCCAGTTCAGAACTCCGTTCGAATCCTTGTGCAGACCAAGTTTCGGACTCTGCCCTGCGACCAGCACGTCGTTGCAGCCCAATCCGGCGGCCGTCCCGTTGATGCAACCGAAGTTGAGCGGTTGGCCTCCCTGGAGCGTAGCGATCCAGTTTGTGCTCCACCCTCCCAGGACCGCATTGGAGACCTTCCCCGAGTTGTTGAGGAAGTCCTTACCCTTGCCGAACGGGAGCTCATACCCGCCGCTGAAGTGGAGTACCTGGCGGATATCGTAATTGATCAGACCCCAATCGAAAGGGAGACCAAGGCCCGGCACGTCGATTGCACGGGCGCTCCCCGTACTGCCGCCATTCAGCAAGTCGCCTGCATCCCCCGTCGCCTTGGAATAGGTGTAGGCAAAAAGGAAATTCAAACCGTGTGTGGTTTGCCATTCCAGTTTGGTTTGCAAGCCGTTGTAATCGCTTCCTCCGATGGTTGTACCGTAACTCATGCCATGGGAGAAATCCGGCCACGGGACTTCGTTGTGGCCCGAGGAGATTGGATCTGAGGTGCTTTGACTGGCCGAGTAGATTTGGCTCACGTTGTTGGTGCTGAGATTCGATTGAAGATCCTTGCCCTGCGTAAACACATACGAGGCAGTCGCGGATAAGCTGCGTGTGATCGAATACTGAAGAGTGAAGTTGGCGCTCGTTGTACGTGGGGTTTGCCAGTTGAACTGTTCTCCCTCCAGCCCCAGGCCCTCGGCGTTCACCTGGCTTGGCGAGAAGTTGATGCAAGACATGCCGGACTCGAGGGTATAGGTTCCCCCCGCGCTTGCCGTCGAGCATCCGGCCCACGGAGTGCCGTAACCGATGGGCGAGACTCCATTGGTGATGTTGGGAGTGCTCAACGCCGACTTGGGACCGTAGGCGAGGTTGAACACAAAGGGATAGTTTTCACCGATGTTGGGCGAGTATCCCTGATTCTCAAACGAGTTGAAGAACAGGCCATACCCGCCGCGCACCACCAGTTTGGGGCTGAATTGATACGCCGCTCCGACACGCGGGCCGAAATTGGTTTTTTGGTTTTGCACCAGTCCCCGCCCGTATTGGTTGGTTAACTCGACCTTGATTCCATCCGCGGCTGCCAGGTCGATAAAACCGTCACCGGCAAGGGACGGATCGCCGGCCGTTGAAGACAAGGTCCTGTTGGCCTTTCCGCTCGCCGGAATCAAGTACGTTGGAGTGCCGCTGTTCAGAAGGCTTGGAACGAAGTTGGCTTGGCCGCCATTGGTCTCCTGAATCGGCCCGAAGTAATCCCAGCGCAGGCCCAGATTGAGGGTCAGTTTGGGAGTTACCTTCCAGTCGTCCTGGAGGTACAGCGCGGTATAGACCTTGTAGTCGTAAGTCGTATTGATGTTGGAGGCATTGATGGAGTCGGAGCCGCCCGAGTAGTTCACACCATTGGCGACGGTTGCCGTTTCCGGAGTCAGCAGGAACTGCGCTATGCCTACGTTGCCGGCACTTGTATTCACAACATCGGTGAATTGGCCGTTGTAGTCGAAATTGCCGCGCGAGAAACCCGGCTGCAATGTGTCGAACTTGATTTGCTGGTTTTCAATGCCCAACTTGAAGCTGTGTTTGCCCCAGATCCTGGTAAAGTCGTCGGTGAGCTGGAGCGTCTGACTGATTTCGTCCGAAGGCAGAAAGCTGTTGCTTCCCAGAGTCGCCATTCCGCCAATGTCGTATTCGGGAAGGCCGCCGTTTTCAGTCGTCTGCGGGATACCCTGGATGCCGAATTGGGCTGGAAGGCCCATCACGTCGCCCTCGGGGCCGAATCGCGTGGTGTGAAGGTGGTTCAATCCCACGCGGAATACGTTGATCGTGCTGGGGTTGAACACGTGGGTCCAAGCTCCGGCAGACTGGTTGGATTTCGCGGTCTGGATGCCCTGCTGGAAGGCGCCGCCATCCGCGATGCCGCCAAAGATGCCCGGGATATATTGCGGGTCATCTTCATAGCTGAAGCGGAAGAACACCTGGTCTTTTTCAGAGGCATCGTAGTCCACCCGGACATCGAATTGGTTGCGATGCTCGAAAAGGTTGGGACTCGATCCGAAGTTGTTGAACAGGTTCGAGAGTGCAGTCTTGGTTGGCGACGGGTAGAGTTTCAGCAACGCGATCGCGTTTGTATCCAGTCGGCCGGCAGGAAGGTGATTCAGGCCGGGGCAGGCTGCGATCGAAGGGGCCGAAAGCCCGGCTGAGGAACACGTTGTGTAGCCGAAAGGATCGCGCGTATAGCCCAGGACAGTTCCGGTCGCCGCACCTGACGCGCAAGGGACTACTGTGCCCGTGACAGAGTCGGGCACGCCGCAGCCAACCGAACGCGTTGTGGCAGGATCCAGGACCGTTCCCAGCGGAATCTTCCTGTTCAGAATGTCCGTCTGAGGGGCCGCGCCAGCCTGCGCGGCGAGTATTTCGGAGAGATTGGTGAAACCGCTGCTGGTCTCCAGGTTGCTCGGCACGGCGCCGGTTGCAATCGTGCCCTGTACGCGCCGCAGGCCTTCATAGTCGCCAAAGAAGAAGAGCTTGTTCTTCTTGAACGGGCCGCCGATCGACACGCCGAATTGATTCTGCTCATACGCGCCCTTGGGAACTCCTTCGTAGTCTTCATACCAATCCGCGGCATCGAGGGTGCGGTTGCGAAAGAACTCCCAAGCCGCGCCATGGAGGCTGTTGGTGCCGGTTTTGATGGTCGCGTTGAGGACTGCGCCCGCGGAACGGCCCAGTTCGGCGCTGAAGTCCGCGGTTTGCACCTTGAATTCCGAGATCGCGTCCACCGGAGGCAGAATGACAAAGTTGGTTCCGTTCAGGAAGTCGACGTTGTCGGCGTTGTTGTCAATACCATCCAAAAGGTAGTTGTTTTGCGATGGGCGCAGACCATTGGCGGAAAAGGCGCCAGAGGCCGCATTGCCGCGGGTGTCGGCCTGCGGTGTTTGCATGCCGGCGCCAAGTTGGGCAAGGAAGGTGAAGTTGCGCCCGTTGAGAGGCAGACTATTCACGCTCTCCTCGTTCACAACCTGCCCGACCGATGCTTCTTCGGTCTGCAACAGCGGCGGTGCAGTGCTCACCTCAACGGTTTCAGTCGCGGCCCCGAGCTTGAGTTGAATGTTGACCAGCAGGCTCTGCGCAACGTTCACCTCCAGATTCTTCTGGGTCGTCTTTGCGAAGCCTTTCGCCACGACGGTCACCGTGTAGTGCCCGATTCTGACCGGCGAAAAGGTATATTCGCCGCTGTTGTTAGTTCTGACCTGGAGGGTCATACCCTGGTCCGTATTCAAGAGGGTCACTTCCGCGTTGGGGACCACTGCGCCGGTGGCATCCTGAACCGTTCCGGTGATTGATCCTTCATCCACTTGGCCGAATGCGTACTCACCTGGGACCAAGAGGAACAAACATGTGAGGGTTAGATAGCCAAACTTCCTAAACCAGCCGCAGGTGTTGCGATCAAGGCCCATCTGAATAACCTCCGAATTGTTCCGTTTCCTTTTGTTTGCTTCCGTTTCTTCCATGGTCGCTGCCTTCCAAGAAGAAACCGGTCACATTGAAGCGATTCTTGTAAACGATTTCATTGACTAGCGTTCTTTAAGTCTGTAAACGCTTCCTTCAATGTGCGAGCGACAATAGTACAGTCGCTAAATCTTTGTCAACCAAAAGTTGGAGATTATTGTTTTGGGCGACCGGATAATGGTCCGGCGGCGAGGTCCAACGCTTCCATGGCGGCTCTTATCTTCTGGAGCACGATTAATAGAATCAAGTATTTAGCTCGAAACACCGGCCGGACGAGTGCACTGCATTGATAAACAAGGATCCTGCGGATATAATCCGCCAAGACTTGATCGGCGACCCGGAACGGGGCTGCACTCCAGGAAGATTTTCCTGGCGAGGTTTGCTTATGGAGAACGGACTTTGCCCCGCCGCGGAGAGGGGCTCCGAGTTCGTGGTTGATCCCGGCTCCCTGGCAGACCCATCCAAGAGACGGTTCCTGCACGCGGCGGGATTGCTGATGGCGGGTCTGCTGCTTCCCAGGGCGCGAGCCGACCAGGGCCCCCGCGCTGCAGCCGGCTCAGGACACAAGGTGGTTGTGGTGGTGATTGGCGGCGTACGCCGCGACGAGACGTTCGCGCCTGAGGGAGCGGTAAACATTCCTCACCTCTCCACCGACCTGCTTCCGCAGTCGCTCTTCTATCACCATTCCCGCAACGAGGGCGTGACCGCACACTTCAACGCGATTTCAAGCATCCTGACCGGCAACTGGCAGCGGGTGGACGACTGGGGCAAGCTGGCTCCGACCAGTCCCACCCTGTTCGAGCAATTCCGCAAGGGCTTCGGCGCGGACGGCAGCGACACCTGGGTCGTGGCCAGCAACAAGGCGCTAACCAGCCTGATCGGTGCAAGCTCGGATACCAACTATGGTCCGGCCTATGGCGCCAATGTGGTGTTCCCCAAGCAACTGATGCTGATGGCTGTTGTGGACGCATTGCGCCAGGGACGCACCGCCAACATGGCGGACCGAAGCAAGGTGGAAGCCGAACTGCAGAGCGCAATGGAAGGGAGCAACTACGAAGGGCTGGGCTGGAACGTCTTCGACGCGGCGGATCAACTCGATCCGCGGGTGCGGGCGACCATCCAGAACGCGATTGCCGGATTCGTGCACAGCGGCGGCCCGACTTCGGGAGACGAACTCACCTTCTACATGACGCGCGAGATCATGCGCAAGTTCGCGCCGCAAGTGCTGGTCGTCGCCTTCTCCGATGTGGAAGCGGCGCACTTCGGTTCGTATGCGCTGCATACCTCCGGCATCCGGACCGCGGATCGGCTGGCCTACCAGTTGTGGCAAGAGATCGATTCCAATCCCGAATACCGGGAGAAAACCACGATGGTGATTCTGCCCGAATTCGGACGAGATCCGGACGGCTCATCGACCAACGGATTCTTCAATCATCGCGCCAATGGCGATTCAACGCGGGACACCTGGATGATGGCGCTGGGAGCGGGCGTTGACAAGCCGCAAATAATTGAGCGCCCCATTCACCACATCGATCTTTGTCCCACCCTGGCGAGCCTGCTAGGTTGCCCGAGGCTGGATGCGCAAGGCCAAAGGCTTGCCGAGATTCGGGGCTAGCTGGGGGCAGGTTGAGCCGCGTGGAGAGGGATTTTGAGCGGGGATGAGAGTATGCAGGGCGAGCTAACATTGCCGGTGGTTCTTCAGGATGCATTGAGCAAGGGACTGCTCAAGCGCATCCCGTTGACCTTTCTCCCCTTCGTCAATCAGCAGCTCAGCGGGTGGGATTATCTCTTTCCTAACGAACGCCAGTCGGTTGAGCGTCTTCTTGTTTTCGTCGCCAGCCTGAGCCCCGGGCAATCGACCGACCTGTTCCGGATTGTCGTCGAACTCGAGGACAAGATGGGAGTGCGCACGTGGCAGTTCTCCACCAAAGAACAGACCATCAACAACTCCTCACTGCTGGCTGCTTCGCCCTACTTCCAGGATTGGCGGCGGGCGGTGCAGGCGGTCTTCGACGCCGCCGATGCGCATGCGCTGAAGACCAACCCTGAAGCCGGTCAACCGGCACGCAAGCTGGTTCTGATCGATATCCCCCTTGAGCTGCCCGTAGACGCGATAACGGTGTGGCGCCGCTGGGAGGGGATCGGCCGTTCCATTAAGCTGGACCTGTCGCGATCCGGCGATTCCCAAACCGCCTTCGCAGCCTTGGTGGCGGGCCAGCCCAACAGCGCCGGCGGCCGCTCTGCCGGACTTCTGGATGCAGGGAAAGGCCGCCCCAATTCCTCGCCTGCCCATACCTGGATCATCGATGCCGGCAAAGGGCTGGTCGACACCGTTCTAAGCAGCGACCCAGGGATGGCGACCCATCCCACCGCGATTGTGCTGGGCCACGCCAGGCTGGAACGCTACCGGCAGAGCTTTTCGCACGAGATGAACACCATGCCCAAGGACCTTGCCGCTGCCGACCAGGTGTTCGATCATCTCCGCAAAGTCGATGTGCTCCCGTGGTGTCCGGCCGAGGTGGCGGCGGACCCGGCCATCCGCGAATTTGTGCGGGCTCTCTACCTGAGCGGAAATGGCGCCGTCATCTTTGGCAACTCCTTCGTCCAGTGGGCGGCATCGGAAGCCTTCCGCCGCGCCCGTCCTTCGTTCCTGGCGGCGCAATTCGGCGTGCGCAGCAAACCAAAGCCTTTTACGGGTGTGGCTGTGTTCGACAACCCTGACGAGGTGAACCCCCTGCAAGCTGTGGACGACTTGCCGGGCAGCGCCGTGGACGCGCAAATGCTCGCCCTCTACGTGTGGCTTGCCGCCTGCCGATACGATGAATACCAGCGCTCCACCGTCTGTGTCTGTGTGGCCGAAAGCCTCTCCGAGGCCTACCTGGTCGCGCCGCCGGAGTTTACCCTTGGGCAGGCATCGCAACCGGTCACTGTTGAGCAGCTGGGCGACGCGCTTCGCTCCTGGATGGCATGACTGGATGGCCTGAAGAGTCGACGACTTGTTCACTTGCTCACTCCGCGCGAGCGGAGCTGACTGACTGCATTGGGTCGGGATTTGTCTGCCCCTGTCCCTTGCGCCCTTGGTCCACCTAGGCAAGCGCGTGGACCACGCACAGCGCGCGGATGGAGTCTCCCCGTCCGGTGGGCGTACGCCGATTGGCGCAGTTGGCCTCCACCACACCGCAGTGCTATTCTGCGGGCAACTCGCTTGCACCCCGGACCGCTCAGGATGACTCGCCACAAAAAAGATCAGCAGCTCCTTTCCCGGCGAACACTCCTCAAAAGTCTCGGGGCAGCGCCCCTGATCCTGCGCCCGGCTCCCTTCTTCGCATCTTCCTTCCTCTTCGATTCGTCCGCGGCAGCCTCCAATCGAGATTCTCAATTCGCTTTCGCCGATATTCGGTTCACGCCCCATTACCCGGCTCAATCTCCCTTGGCCGACGTGCTTCGTTTTGTTCATCCCGGTTCGGACGAGTACATCACGGAACAATATGCCGTTGAAATCGAGCTCCTTTTGAAACGATGGAGCCAAGCCCTCAAGGCATCTGCGCGCGATCTTTCAACCCTGTCGGAATTGCTGGATACTTCGATCGAGGCGACGCCGCTCAATTCCTTCCGCGAATCCCCGTTGCGCTCCGGATTCGGCGTGGATGTCACGCGCAGTCGTTTCAACGCCGGGACGGTTCCCGGACGGGATCGATTTCTCCAGCAGATCGCCGGCTGGCTGGGGCAGGTGTCTCAGGTGGAAACCGGGGAATTTGAAATCTACTCGATCGAACAGATCGACTCGGCTCCACTCTCGGTTCGCACCCAAGTCCGCTACGACATCGTCGCCCGCCTCGGCAATGATCGGCGCGAAGAGCGTGTTGGTTCCTGGCGAATCGAATGGGTGCGCGACGGATTGGCAGCGTGGAAGGCTCGTAAGTGGGAGGCCGGCGAAGAGACGCGGAGCATCGCTGAGGGACCGGTGTTCCTAGACGTCACCTCCCAGGCTCTGGGCAAGCAGGAGTCCTACCAGAAGCAGATGCTGCGCGGCGCCGACTACTGGCGCACGGTCCTGGATGGCGCTATCGGCGTGGACGTCTACTCCAATAATGGCGTGGCCGCGGGCGACTTCGACAACGACGGCTTCGATGACTTCTACGTCTGCCAGCCGGCAGGGCTGCCCAACCGGCTCTATCGCAATCGCGGCGACGGAACCTTTGACGACGTGACTGAAAAGGCCGGCGTTGGCGTGCTCGACAATACCGCCTGCGCCCTGTTCGCCGACTTCGACAACAACGGGCTCCAGGATCTGCTTGTGGTTTGCGGCACCGGCCCCATGCTCTTCCTCAATCAAGGCGACGGCACGTTCCACATCAAGCACGATGCCTTCCAATTCGCGCGGACTCCGCAGGGAACCTTCACCCACGCGGCGGTTGCCGACTACGATCGCGATGGACGCCTCGACATTTATTTCTGCACCTACATGTACTACCTGGGTCTCGACCAGTATCACTACCCCATTCCCTACTTCGATGCCCGCAATGGACCGCCCAACTGCCTGTTTCACAACGAAGGGAACGCGATCTTTGTCGAGACCACCGAAGCCTCGGGCATGAACGCGGACAACGACCGCTACAGCTTCTCTTGCGCCTGGGGCGACTCCAACTCCAACGGCCGGCAGGATCTTTTTGTGGCCAACGACTTCGGCAGCTCCCAGCTCTATCGCAACAACGGCAATGGGACCTTCACCGTTGCTTCCCGCGAGGCGCGTGTCGAGGACGTGGGGGCTGGAATGGGCTGCAGCTGGTGCGATTACGACAACGACGGACACCAGGATGTGTATGTGCCCAGCATGTGGGAGGCAGCCGGCCAGCGTGTTTCGGAGAAGAAGCAGTTTCACGAAAATGCGCCGCAGAATATCCGCGAACTCTATCAGCGGCACGCGCGCGGCAATGCTCTTTATCGCAACCAGGGAAACGGGAAGTTCGAAAACGTCGGCCGCCAGGCCGGGGTCGAAATGGGCCGCTGGTCCTGGTCCTCGGACTTCTGGGACTTCGATCACGACGGCTACTCCGATCTCTATGTTGCAAACGGCTACATCTCCGCGGTGGACCGGGACGATATGGCCAGTTTCTTCTGGCGTCAGGTAGTTGCGAAATCGTCAGAGGACGCAACGCCCGCGCTGGCTTACGAGCTTGGATGGAATGCCATCAACGAATTGATCCGCTCCGACCACACCTGGCACGGCTATGCAAGAAATATGATGTTCGCCAACAATCGCGACGGCACTTTTTCTGAGATTTCAGGCCCCTCGGGGCTGGACTTTGTCGAGGACAGCCGCACCTTTGTTCTTGCCGATCTCGATCATGACGGACGCCTGGAGGTTATCCTCAAGAATCGGAACGCCCCTCAGTTGCGGATATTGCACAATGCGATGAAGAACCTTGGTAACTCGATTGCGTTCCGCCTGCGAGGACATCAAAGCAACCGTGATGCCATAGGAACGGCAGTCACCGTGGAAACAGCGGCCCTTCTCCAGACCAAATACCTGCAGGCCGGGACAGGGTTTCTGGCCCAGCATTCGAAAGAGTTGTTCTTTGGAGTCGGAAAAGCGGAAGGTAAAGTCCGCGCCACAATTCGTTGGCCCAATGGGCTTTCCCAACAATTTGCCGATCTCCCTCTGAACCACAGGATCGAGATTGAAGAAGATTCCGCCACATTTGTGGCGAAACCATTCGCCCCACCAATTCCAGGCTACGCCCAGGCAGGATCGCCGCCAACGTTGGAGCCGTTACCCGCCCAGGTAGACACATGGCTCATTGACCCTTTGAAGGCGCCCGGCTTTTCCCTGCCTGATCTGGCGGGCAACATGCATGAGCTCCGTTCGTTGCAAGGGTCTTTCGTGCTTCTCGACTTCTGGACAACTACTGCGAAAGTGTCCCTCGACCAGTTGGGTCTTTTCAATCGGCACCGAAGCGCACTCGCTGCGGATCAACTTCAAGTCCTGGCTGTAAACGTTAACGAGGCAAGCAATCTGGAAGCTGCACGGTCGTTCGCGGCACAGCAGGCATATTCTTTCCCCGTCCTCTTTGACACAGAAGAAGTGGCTGGCATCTACAACATCATCTATCGTCATCTCTTTGATCGCCGCAGGGACCTTGGAATTCCGACCGCATTCCTGCTCGACAGAGAGGGAATGATCGTCAAGGTCTATCAGGGGCCAGTGGATCCTCAACGCCTGCTCGATGATGTGAAGGCTGTCCCAACCACTCTGGCCGATCGAATGCGGAAGGCGATCCCGTTCCCTGGAACCCTCTTCCAGGGCGCGTTCCAGCGCAACGACTTCACCTATGGCGTGGCCCTGTTTCAGCACGGCTATCTGGATCAGGCTGCGGAGTCCTTCCAACAGGTTGTGGTCTCGAAACCCGACGACCCTGATGCCTACTACAACCTGGGCACGCTCGCCCTGCGGAAGAATGATTTTTCTGACGCACGCAAGTATCTGGAGCAAACTTTAAAGCTCCGTTCGAATTACCCCGAAGCCTGGAATAATCTCGGCATGACGGCCGCTCAGGAGGGCCGCCCCGAAGAGGCCATTCAAAACTTCAAGCAGTCGCTGCAGCTTAGACCAAAATACGCCATCGCACTCCTCAACCTGGGGAATGTCTATCGGCGACAGCGGGACTTCGCAAACGCGGAGGAATCCTTGCATCGTGCGCTCGAGCTTCAACCCGACGATCCTGAAGTCAACTACAGTCTAGGTATGCTCTATGCCCAGCAGAACCAGCCGCAAAACGCGTCGGACTATTTTCAGAAGGCGCTCATCCTGCGTCCTGAATATCCCGAAGCCTTGAATAATCTTGGCGTGCTTTATGTCAAGGAGCAGGATTACTCGAAGGCGGAAGAGCAATTCAGAATCGGCATCCATCTTGCTCCAAATTATGATCAGTCCTATCTCAATCTTGCCCGTCTCTACGCCTTGGGGGGTGACAGGGACAAGGCAAGAGAAGTGTTGCAGGATCTGCTCCGCATCCAGCCACAGAATCCGGGCGCGCGGCAGGCCCTGGAAAGGCTCCAATGACTGCCTTGACAGGTAAGGCAAACGGTGTTGAGAAAGTAGACGATCACGTCTCGTCTGAACCTGGGTTCGGGATCGTGGCGGAGTGGTCAAGGACGAGCGCATTGCTCGCGCTGGTTTTACTGTTGTGCATTGGCCAGTTGCGCGCGGGCCAGCAACAGCCAGCAAAGAGCTCATCTCACTTTCAGCAGGTTGAATCACTGGTGCAGCAAGGCCATCTTGAGGAAGCCAGAGCTGCCATGCTCGATGAACTCAAGCGCAACCCCGCCAGCGTGGACGGTTACAACCTTCTGGGGATTATTGAAAGCAACCTGCAGGATTACTCCAACGCGCTGGCTGCATTCGAGAAAGCCTTGCAGCTTTCCCCCAATTCAGCCAAGACGCATAACAACTTGGGGAACTTCTACATCTCTCAGAAGGAGCCCGACCTGGCAGAAAAAGAATTCAGAACCACCCTGCGCCTTGATCCCGCCAATCAGGATGGGAACTATAACCTGGGCGTGCTGCTGATGGCTAAGGGAGCTCCTGCTGAAGCGATTGCGCACTTTGAACGGGTGCATCCGCAGAATCTAGCCGCAAGTTTCAACCTGATCCGCGCTGAATTCCAGAGCAAGCGTCCTGCGGAGGCTGTGCGATTGGCAACGCTGCTCTCGGAAAAGAATAAGGGCGACGTTCAGGTACATTTCTCACTTGGAGTCCTGCTGGCGTCTGAAAGGCAGTGGAAGCCTGCCCTGGTCGAACTGGAAAAGGCCGATGCCTTGCAGCCGGATACTTTCGAGATCCTGTTTAATCTTGGACAAGCCTATCTGCGCAGCGGCCAGAACACCAACGCCGAACCCACAGTGACCCGCGCGCTCAGACTGAAGCCCGAGTCTGTGGAGACTCTTTACCTGTTGGCTCAAGTCTATGCGAATGAGTCAAGGCCCCGGGATTCCCTGGAGTTGCTTGTCCGCGCGCATAAGATAGCTCCGGGAGATATAGATATCATCTGCCTCCTGGCACAGGTCAGCATGTCTCAAAGCTATTACGAAGATGCTATACCGCTGCTTGAATCCGGCCTTCAGCTCGCGCCGCAAAGATCCGATCTTCATGCCGCGCTGGGCCAAAGCTACTTTATGGCCGGCAAAGTTGACCAGGCCATTAACGAGTTCAGGAAGCTGATTGAGCTGGAACACTCGGCCCGCTCTTATGCCTACCTGGGAATCGCTTACCGGCAACTGGGGCGCTTCGATGAAGCAAAGCGATCCCTTCAGCAAGGGCTCAAGTTGGACCCGCACAACGCCACATGCCTCTTCAACCTGGGTCTCATCGCTGAGCAGCAGGGAGATTCTGCCGCCGCTGGCTCGATGTTCGAGCAAGTACTGCTCGCCAATCCCGGCTTTCCCGACGCACTGCTTGAGCTGGCCACCCTTCGCATTCAAGCCAAGAAGCTCCCCGAGGCGGAACAGTTGCTCAGAAAGTATGTGCGCCTCAGCCGCAACCCTTCAACCGGATACTACAAGCTCGGAATGGTGGAGAGAAGTCTTCATGAGACGGCCGCGGCCGATCGGGACCTGGGCGTCTTTCAGACACTGTCCAAAGATGTATCCACTGGCCCGCATCACTACGAACATCTTTTTGATTATCTTGACAGCCGCTCGCAGCTTGCTCCCCAGGCTCGCGAGCAACTGGACATCGATGAGCTCATCGATCACATTCAGAAGAATCCCGGCCGGCCGAACGACCTGTACCTGCTGGCTGAGGCTTACTTGAAATCCGGGAGATTGGCGGATGCAAGGACTGCGATCGACCGGCTTGACCAGATAAGCTCGGGCGATTTCCGAACCCTTACCGGAGTCGGCGTATTGCTGGCCCGTTACCGCCTTTATGACGACGCCATCCAACATTTCCAGGCTGCGCTGCAGACGAATCCCGGCTCGGACGAAGAAGAATTCGACCTGGCCAATGCGTACTTCCGAAAAGGACTCTATGCCGACGGCCTTGCTGCTGCCATGCAGGTTTCAGCGGGAGGCAGGAAAGACGATGCTTATCTTGCTTTGCTCGGAGATATCTACGCGCACCAGGGCGACACGGCTCACGCCGAAGAGATCTTCCGGGATGCCATCGGCCGCAATCCAGACAACGACCAGGACTATCTCACACTTGCTCTGCTCCAGTTTCGCGTAAATGACATTTCAGGAGCGAAGCAGACGCTGCTGAAAGGTCAGGCCCGCATCCCTGCCTCAGGAAAGCTTCTCTGGGGGTTGGGAATCGTATCCGCCCTGGAAGGAAGCACTCAAGAAGCCGCCGGACAGCTGGAGCGCGCTGTGGATCTGCTCCCGGAATGGCCAGGCAGCTATTCCCTGCTGGGTGTTTTCTATTATCAAACCGGACAGATCGCCAAGGCCAGGGAGGTGCTGGACCGTTTCAAGAACAGCAGCGCAACGGGCGGCATGGACTTGAATCGCATCGAACAGGCTCTGGAGCAGGCTCCCACGGCTTCTGTCTCTGGCAATGAACCCATGACCATGGCGAGCAGGAAGCAGTTGCTCCAACTGGCTCTGTCTCTCGCGGATAGAACCCTATGACGGCGACGCGGCTGACTGGTCAATTCAAGGGGTCCTGGTGGTCAATGCTGCGCGGCGCAATCCTATGCAGCGCCGCGTTTGCCGTGTCCAACCATGCAAAGGACTCCGCACAACAGCCCGCACCATCGCAGGACGCTGCGCCTAGAGTCCACTATACGGACATTCGCAAGGCCGCCGGAATCACATTCATTCAGGACTCTACGCAAACCGAGCAGAAGTATTACCTGGAAACCATGGGGACCGGTGTCGGATGGATCGACTACGACCAGGACGGACTGATGGACCTGTATTTTGTCCAGTCGGGCGCTACTGACATTTACAAGCCAACCACGCCATTGCGCTCCGCGCTTTACCACAACAATGGGGATGGAACTTTCACCGACGTAACGGAAAAAGCAGGCGTGGGAGGCGAGGGCCACTATGGCCAAGGTGTCGCTGTCGGCGACTACGATAATGACGGGTATCCCGACCTGTACGTAACCGGCTATGGACGCGCCATCCTGTACCACAACAATGGCGACGGAACGTTTACCGACGTCACCGCCAAGGCGGGCGTTGCGGACGAAGGCCAATGGTCCACCAGCGCCGGATGGTTTGACTTCGACAAGGATGGATGGCTTGACCTGGTGGTCACCAATTACATCCAGTGGACTCCGGAGAACAATCAGTGGTGCGGCGAACGCAAGCCGGGTTACCGTGCGTACTGCAATCCCAATAACTATAGAGGGCAGAAGACAAAGCTTTACCATAACAACCATGACGGGACCTTCACCGACGTGAGCGATAAGTCCGGTGTCGGCCTGCCTGAATCAAAAGGAATGGGCGTAGTTCTGGCTGACTTCCGCAACGATGGCTGGCAGGACATCGCCATCGCCAACGACGGCTGGCCGAACTTTCTTTTCCTCAATAACCATGACGGCACTTTTACCGACTCTTCTCTCATCTCCGGGCTGGCGGCAAGCGAGGATGGCCGCTATGAAGCGGGAATGGGCATTGACGCCGCGGATGTGGACGGCGACGGCTTCCTCGACGTTTACATCACCCACCTGGCGCACGAGTTGAACCGCCTGTACCACAACAATGGGGACGGAACTTTTACCGACGCGACTTATAGCTCCGGAATCGGCATCAAGGCGATGCTGTTCAGCGGCGTCGCTGCCAAGTTCCTCGACTATGACAACGACGGCTGGCCCGACATTGTGCAGGTGAATGGAGCCATGCTGGACAACGTGAGTCTTTACCACGGCGAGGTTTCGTACAAGGAACCCATGCTGATGTTCCATAACCTGGGGAAAGGCCATTTCGAGAAATCGTCGGAGTCTCTGGGGCCCGACTTCATGCGGCCGATTGCAGGGCGCGGCCTGGCCACCGCGGATTTCAACAACGACGGGCAGATGGGAATTGCCGTCAATGTTCGCGGCGATTATCCGGAACTTCTTCGCAACGATGGAGGCAACGTCAACCATTGGCTCGAAGTCCTCCTTATCGGCACTAAGTCCAATCGCGACGGGATCGGCTCGGCCTTGAAACTGACCTCGGAGAGATTTGTTCATGTTGAGCAGGCCAAAGGCGGAACGAGTTATATGTCGGCAAGCGATCCGCGCATTCACTTTGGCCTCGGCAAGCGGACGAAGATCGAGTCGCTCGTGATCACCTGGCCGAGCGGCCATGTGGACAAGCTGACCGATGTGCCCATCGATAAGATCATCGCGGTCAAAGAGGGCGCGGGAATTATTCCGCATCCATTCCCCAGGGTGCCAAGCCGATGAAGTCGAGGGCTGCGGGCGCGACGATGAGTTTGGCTGGCCGACGCGCCTTTTTCCGGACCTGCTTCGGTCGCTATAATTGCAGCCATCTATGATTTTCCCACGGCGGCGATTTCTCGGATCCTCTCTCCTGGCGCTGGGCAGCACGCTGAGCGATGCCCTGGCAATCCCACTCTGGAAATGGACCGGTTCGCTCGTCGTGGAAGCCGCTACATCGGAGTCCGCATCTTCTCCGGTTCAGTTTGTGGATGTGGCCCAGCAAGCCGGATTGAAGATCCCCAACGTGTGGGGCGGCGTTGAGCACAAGCGGTCCATCATTGAGACCAAGGGAAGCGGGCTGGCCTTCTTCGACTTCGACCATGACGGCTGGCTCGATATCTACCTCACCAACGGCAATCGGCTCGACGCGCATTGGCCGGCAGGCGAGGCGCCGACATCGCATCTTTACAAGAACAATCGCGACGGCACGTTTACCGATGTCACGGAGAAGTCCGGACTGCGGCGCACAGGCTGGCAGACCGGCGTCTGTGTGGGCGATTACGACAATGATGGATGGGACGATTTGTTTTGCTGTTTCTGGGGACATAACATCCTCTTTCATAACAACGGAGACGGAACCTTTACCGATGTAACTCACAAGTCCGGGCTTTATCGGGAGCAAGGCCGCTGGGGTTCCGGCTGCACCTTTCTAGATTATGACCGGGACGGCCACCTGGATCTTTTTGTGTGTAACTACATCCAGCTGGATCCGGACAAGATTCCCTCCGCCAGCGATATGAGCTATTGCCAGTGGAAGGGCGTTCCCATCATGTGCGGCCCGCGCGGCCTTCCCGGCGACACAAACATTCTTTATCACAACAACGGAGACGGAACATTTACCGATGTTTCCGAGAAGTCGGGTATTTTGAAGCCCGGTCCGCGCTACTCGATCACCGCCACTTCCTATGACTTCGACAACGACGGGTGGCCGGACATTTATATTGCGGTCGACTCGGAGCCGAGCATTCTGTTCCACAACAATCATGACGGCACGTTCACCGATGTGGCCGTCATGGCGGGCTGCGCTTACAACGACGACGGACATGAGCAGGCCGGCATGGGGCTGGCCGTGGCCGACTACGACTGCGACGGCTGGTTCGATATCTTCAAGACCAACTTCGTGGACGACACGGTCAACCTCTACCACAACAACGGCGACGGAACCTACAGCGATGTCTCCTTTGCCTCGGGCGTCGGCATCAACAACCGCTACGTCGCCTGGGGCTGCGGCTTCATTGACTACGACAATGACGGCTGGCCGGACATCATTCAGGTCAATGGGCACGTCTATCCGGAAGTTGACGCCTACAACTTCGGCGAGTCCTTCAAGAATCCGAGAATTGTTTACAAGAACCTCGGCAATGGGCGTTTCAAGGACGTTTCTCCGGATCTGGGCCCCGGCATCAATGAGCGCTTTTCCAGCCGCGGCGCCGCATTCGGAGACTATAACAACAACGGCAACATGGATATTGTGGTCTTGAATCTGAACGATCTGCCTTCGCTTCTCCGCAATGATGGGGGCAACAGGCAGAACTGGATCAAGATCAAACTGTTGGGGACCAAGTGCAATCGCACCGCCATTGGAGCGCGGGTGCGGGTTACCACGAGCAAGCATACCCAGATGGATGAGGTGCACAGCGGCACCAGCGTCATGTCACAAAGCGACTTGCGCCTTCATTTCGGGCTGGGTAAGGCGGAGACGGTGGATTTGATCGAGGTAAAGTGGCCGACCACGCAGAAGATCGAACTATTCAAGCAGGTCAAGGCAAACCAAATCCTGACCATTCGCGAGGGGGATGGCATCGTTGCAACGCTCAAACCGGGGCCGGCATAGCGTACCTTCAGCAGATGCCTGAATCAATCGCCCATTCAACTTGCCGCATCACCAGCCGGTGCTCCGGGGCTGGATGAATCTGCCCGCATACATCTTCAATGGGTGAGCGGGTAAGTCGGCTGCCCTGGGACAACAACCAGGAACTGCTTTACCTCGCGCCTCTCCTGCTCGATGGCAGCAGCCTGTTGCTTCTTAATTTCGTCGTGGAGCTGGAATTCCTTCTGGGCCTTGTCAGGCTCGCCAAGTCGATCGTAAGCAACTCCCAGCCGATAGTGAGCATCGGCTAACTGGGGACTAACTTCGATTGCTTTTCCATAGAAGCTAATCGCCTTCTGGTAGTTAGTTTGCGAGGCATAGAGAATTCCCAGTTGCAGGTAAGCATCGCCGCACTTGGCGTCGATGGCGACCGCTTGAGACAGCAGCGATTCCACCCGTTGCACAACCCGCTCGTCGGCCAACTGCTCCTGTCCTTTCCAGAGAGCAATCGCGTAAAGATAGTTGGCCAGAGCGTTTCCCGGCTGCTCGTCGACAAACCGCGCCAGCTTCTGCTCGACGCAGGTCAGCGGGTTGGGCGCGGCCATCTCAATCTTGCCCATGAAGATGTAGGGCTCGGGGTCTGCCGGATTCAAATCGGAGGCATCGCAGAAACGCTGGGCTGCCTCATCGTAGCGAGCGCCGGCAAACAGAGCCGCGCCCAGCGCAGACAGCATTCTGGCTGATTTTGGATACGCCTTAGCCCCCTGCTGAAAAACCTCCTGTGCTTGCCATACGGCGCGGTGGACCAGCAGCTCGGAGCCCCACTCGAAGTAGTTCTGCTCGCTGGGGTCCATGCGCACTGCCAGCTCGTATTCGTGGACGGCGGCCAGAGGATCGCCCAGCGCCTCGTCAAGCTCTCCCGCGAGCCTGTCGAATTCCGCGGTCTTTCCCTGCGCCAGCAGCTGGCGAACGTGCTGGCGGGCTTGCGCGAGATCGCCGGCTCCTTTGAAAGCCAGCGCCAGGTCGAACTCATCCTCTTGATTCCCGGGATCCAGAGTGCAGGCGGTCTTGAGCAGCGGGATAGCCTCCGCATATCTGCCGGCCAGCAGATAGAGTTTGCCGAGCCGGTGGTTTGCCTCTGCGTCCCCTGGGGCGCCGGCAAGCCTTTCGCGCAGCTTGCCTTCAGAATCATTGGATTCGCTGCCGGAGCTGCTTGAACTTGCCGCGCGTTCAACACCGTCTTGCGGCTTGAGCGTGACCGTTTCCCGCACCAGGGCTTCGCTGGTGCGCAAACTGGAATCCGATCCATGGCCACCCGCCGCAGTCCAGTCCGTCACTCCCGCGATGGTGAAATTCGGCTTGTCTTCAAATTCCATTGCCTGGGTTGCGGAGGATCGGGATGCGCCGGGATCGGAAGGGCCGCCTCCCGCATCCCCGAGGACCAGACGAACCTGCGTCGGGTCTCCCTGGGGCGAAGCAACGACGTCTGCGACACGGCTGCGCAGTCCGGACTTCTCTGCGCTGAGTGCGTAACTGCCGGCTTTCAGGGCCGAAAACGCAAAGGCCCCGGCAGCATTCGTCCTCGTCTCCACGGCGCCAGCAACACCCTTTTGCTCGAGCCGTACCAAAGCATCTGCGGCCGTCTTGCCGGCCGCGTCAAGGACGGTTCCCTGGATCGTCAACCCGTCCGATGGTTGCCCGGAAGGGTGCTGTGCAACCGCCGGCGGAATCGACAAGCACAGGAGCGCCGCGACGAATGCGTGCGTAATCCGAATACGCCGGCGGGCGCTGGCTTGAGGTGAAGGCCGCACGTTGTGTGGACCGGTTGCGATGAAGCTCAAATCTCCAACCTCGAAAATCCGGCCTGGTTGTTCTCTCCTGGTCTGATGCGCAACGGCTCGTTCAGCGATGAAGCCGAATGCTCCGACAGCAGGGACAGTCCGATTCTACAACCAAGGTCGCGTGGCGCCCTCGCGGAGGCCGATGAATCCCCATTCTGCCCGCAGGCCGGGTCAACCGAGGGGTTCACCCCAGCCCAGTGCGGGAAATCTGCACGCTGGGTGCGATGTGGCGGGGGCTGGAAACGGACTCATGGTTTGGCTATTGAGGCACTCCCAGAGGAAACGGGGAGCAACAGCTAGGCTCGACCTTCGGAATACCGCGCCAGTCCTCGACCCGACCGGCTTTCCGACTGCTTTCCGCGATTTCTGGACCCCGAGCGGTTGACCGGCATTCCGTCCCGAACCCTGTTTTCGGGCTTCCCAAGGTCCCAGGCAGGCACCGGCCACGGTTGGTGAAGAGTCGGCGACAAGCCTTTCGGAACCCTGAAGAAAACAACGACAGACTTCTTCTCTGATTTAATCCGATGGGCTCATTTACTGGACAGTGCTCAGTTCTTGCCACCCATTACGCAGCCACTTGTCCTGACTCCCGTTGAATATCAGTGCGTCTGTAGAGGTTCAGGATTTTCCTGAGGGTTGGGTCGATATCCGAAGACATGAAAAATTCGGGGATGGCGGAACGCAGTGCGTTTGCAGCAACCAGTTTGGAAGGCGGCAGTGCCGGTTCATGGTGCGGAGCCAGCTTCGGAACAAGCGCCAGACTGCAGCAGTGTGGTTGATGGCTAGGTGTTGCAGCAGGCCCTGAGCGATACATCCCAACTGTACATGGACGTGGAAGGCAGCTGACGATCTGGCGACTGTCGATTTGGCGACAATCCAACCGGAACCCGCAGAGGAGGACCGACAGGACTATCACCGAGCGCCTCTCGCTGTTTACGCCAGCGGGCGCCAACTGATAGGAAGTCCGAGCGCGAGATTGAGCACACGGCGAGATTACTCGTGCGAGGCGTGCATTTTCATGGACGAAAGGGCATCTTCAAGCTGGGCAGCAGCAATTGGCCGGGAGAAATAGTAGCCCTGGACGGTATCGCATTCCGCTGCCTTGGCAAAGTCGTATTGCGCCTCGGTTTCGACGCCTTGGGCAACCACGGGAATATTCAGTCCGTGCGCCATGGCAATAATGACGCGGGTTACGGTCTCGCTATTCTTGTCGGTTACGGAGTTTTGAACGAATAACCGATCGATCTTGATGCGATCGACACGGAACCTGGTGATATAGGCAAGACTCGAAAATCCGCTCCCGAAGCCGTCGATCGCGATCCCCACTCCGAGAGCGCGGATTTGATTGAGTATCTCCCGGGTCTGTGACGCGTTGCCGATGAGCGCATTCTCCGTGATCTCCAGTTCAAGGTAGCGCGGGTCCCGGTTGGAAGCGGCAAGAGCCATCCGAATCGTGTGGGGTAGACCGTCTTGTTGAATTTGACGTGGCGAGACATTGATGGCGAGAAGAAAGCTCCGGGTGAGACGCTTCTCCACCAAACTCACCTGCCGACAGGCCTCCTGTAGGACCCACTCACCAATAGGGACGATCAAACCCGTCTCCTCTGCGAGCGGGAGGAAATCGCTGGGTATCAGCAAGCCTGATCTTTCATTTCGCCAGCGTAACAACACTTCCAGTCGGCTCACCTCACCTGACTTGACGTTGACGATGGGCTGGTACAGAAGTTCCAACTCTCGGTTGTCGAGGGCGCGGCTCAATGCCATCTTCAGTTCAAGTTTGTTTGCGCCTGCCGTCGCCATGTCCGGCGAAAAGAGCTGGTAGCGATTCCGGCCCTGTACTTTTGCACGGTACATGGCGATATCTGCATTGTGGAGAAGCGAGGAGGCATCCTCGCCGCCGTCCGGATAAGCGGTGACACCTACGCTCACCGAGACCGGCACCTCGCGTCCGCGAATAATGATTGGAGTGGACACATTCGCCACCACCTGCGCGGCTATCTTCCGAGCCTCTTCCATCCCGCGTACACCTGGGAGCAGTACCGTGAATTCGTCGCCGCCCATGCGCGCTACCGTATCCGAATCGCGTACTGAAGCCAGGATGCGTTTGCTGGTGATGCAGAGGATTTCATCCCCCGTCGCGTGGCCCAGCGTGTCATTGACCAGTTTGAAGTTATCAACGTCCATCATCAGCAGCGCAAATGGCGTCTGTTTGTGACTGAACCCTTCGAGCGCGAATTCCAATTGCTCCAGCAGCACCGTGCGTACTACCAGGCCGGTGAGCGCATCATGCTGGGCAAGATGACGGAAGTTTTCTTCACTGCGGCGGATGAGTAGGGTCTGTTGTTCGACCCGGCGGCGAAGGACTACGACCCAGAACAGGACAGCCAGGGTCAGAATGACGACCAGACCCAGAACCATCAGCGTATGCTGGCTGGTCCACCAGGAAGGAGTTTCGACGATTGCGACATCCTTGGGTGACCCCAACAGAATCTGGAACGACTCAAGACGGGAGATGCCTTCCTTCCGTGTAATTTGCCGAGCGTCAACTTTTCCTGAAAAGACTCCGGTGACGAGCACTGTGCTTCCATCTACCCATTCGGGCCCGTGGACTTTTCCCGGATTGAGGAACGCCGCGGGCAGAATCGCGGGGAAGAGAATCCCTCCCGATGACAGTAGAAGCGCCGAATCGCCCATCACCTGACTTCTGCCAATCAACCGTCCTTCCATCTGGACAAGCTCTCCGGTGTGATCGCCTTTGAACGCATCTTCCGCCGTGATCTTCTTGGGTGTAGCAACAATAGTGTTGCCGGCCGGCCGCGGCGTCGCTTCGGACACAGTGGGCTCGTAGTTGTCCAGCGCCGGAAAACCAGTCACGTCGACCAGTTCTCCTTCCTGGAGTGCTGTTTGATCCAGCGATTGGACGCAGAGTCCATCGTCCCCATCCTGGATACAGAGCGTCCGTCCCGGCCAGTGAAGAGTGACTCGTCCTCGAATATGGACGCGGTGTTGAAAGGGCGTGGCCGGTGAATACTGCAACAGGCTGTTGAGCCGGCGAAGGGGCAAGGCAAAGGAATCGACGGGCGCGGGTTCCTCGACCTTGATGGCCTTGAAGTCGGGAAATAAAAGGCGCACACCCACCATCTGCCTCTTGTTATCCACCAGGGGCGCGGCCACGGCAGGGATCAGGATTTTGCAATCGACCAGGCTTGTGTAGTTCGCTCCATCCTGCTTCACCGTGGTTGCCGTGATCAGGCCGTCGTCGGTAGCCAGCGTAAGGACCACATGCATCCCATCCGTTTCAACGGAGTGAACCAGGCCCTCGATTGCTATCCACTGCCCATCCAGGGTGCCTGTAAAAAGATTGGGCAGGGTTACCCGGAGGGGGTTGGGCAGGGGCTGGGTTCCTCCTGCGATACGGATTTCTGGCTTAACGATGATTGGCGCAAAACCACCGGGATCGGTGACACCCGAAACTTCCACAACGGAACCCGCGTGCAACGGCAGGATTGGGCCGTGTGGCAGCCCAACGAAAATGCTGCCCGTCGCGTCTGCGATGAAGAGAGCGGGGTTTCCTTCCTGGTAGGAATCGTAGAAGGTAACAACTCCGCGAAGATGGACCGGATAGGCTCGCGACGCCTGCTCATACGTAAGGGTATGGGCCTGCCGCGTGGTCGTCAGCAGGGGCAGCCGCGCCGAGGGCCGGCTCGGCGCCTGGCAGTCAGCCGAAACGCCCGCCAGTACGGGCAAGAGCACCACGGAGACGCACGCGAATAGAACGGGCGTCTTCCATCTCGAACGCCATCTGCTCATTCCAAAAGCCCTCACCGAGTCGAACACTCTTAAGAACGTTTACGGCCGCTTGTGACTAGTACTCTCCCTGTGCTTAATGCGCGTTGGTGCCAAGGCGAATCCACTCCGCTACAAGAAGATGCACCAATCTTATTCTTAATCCGCAATTTGAGGCGGCACCAATGAGGTGGCTGTATTCTCCGCTGAAGAAAGTATCCTTCATTTCAAAAACGGCGCTATTCGACAAGACCCAGAGCTAGATACACCTTGGCCGTGATTTCGGTCTACGCTAACTCGAAAACCGCTGTATCCCGTGGAAGCCTCGCAGCAGCCGTACCGGGTTTTTCGGTAAGGTCGGCAGCGAGCAGAGACAGTCACAGGCCAAAATTGGCTTGTGGGAGGCGTCATGGAGGTTCTGAGCAATCCAAGTACCTCAGTTGCACGCTCCGGCGAGGCTCAGTTCATGCTAAGGCAGAGATAACCGGCCAATATCCTGGAGCATGCCCTACGACCTCTAGGTAGGAAGGTTTATTTTTCTTTCAGTTGAGTTTTCTTCAGGAGGCGGGGCTCCGCTTCCGGTGGTGATCTTTGC
>Ga0182015_10000872_pt1 | contig 42025 bp, 37 predicted proteins | sample 712P3MmetaG_FD_120478 | JGI IMG/M metagenome (GOLD analysis project Ga0182015, IMG submission 120478) | Permafrost microbial communities from Stordalen Mire, Sweden - 712P3M metaG | ecosystem: Environmental > Terrestrial > Soil > Wetlands > Permafrost | place: Sweden: Stordalen | collected...
ACGGCAAGATCGTCGACGGCGGCGGCGGACATCTGACCAACTAGATCACAACGCCTGGGCCGCGGGTGCCCGAGCGGGATCGATCAGCATCTGCTCAACCGCAGGTGCTGATTTTGTTTTAGGGGGCGGAGTCGGTCGTGAGCCGCCGCTCGGGGCGGGCTAGAGGACCTGGCGGCGCGCGAGTTCCGCGAAGAGCCCGTCCTGCGCCATCAGCTCGTCGTAGGTCCCCTGCTGTACCACGCGGCCGGCCTCGACGACGATGATCGAATCGGCTCCGACGATCGTGCTGAGCCGATGCGCGATCACGATGCGGGTGGCGTTGAGTTCGGCCAGCGTTGCGGTCACGATCGCCTGGGTCGCGTTGTCGAGCGCTGATGTTGCCTCGTCGAAGAGCAGCAGCCGCGGAGCGGTCGCGATCGCGCGCGCGATGGCCAGCCGTTGGCGCTGTCCGCCGGAGAGCCCACCGCCGGTGCCGCCGAGGTAGGTTTGCATCTGCATCGGCATCGCCGCGATGTCGGGTGCGATGCCGACCGCGCGGGCGGCATCCCACGCCTCATCCGGGGTGAGGATGCGGCCCGCTGCGATGTTCTCGTAGATCGAGCCAGGGATCAGGCGCGACGATTGGAGCACGGTGCCGATTTGGCGGCGCACCGCACCGAGGTCGAGCGAGGCGAGGTCGCGGCCGTCGTAGCACACCGTGCCGGCCTCGGGCTTTTCGAATCCGAGCAGGAGACGCATCAGGGTCGACTTGCCCGATCCCGACGGTCCGACGATGGCGATGAATTGCCCCGGCCGCACGTCGAAGGTGACCCCGTCGAGCGTCGGCGAGCCGGTGGGGACATAGCGGAAGACGACGTTCGCGAGGGTCAGGCCGCCGCGCAAGGGGCCGGGATCGCGCCGGCTCGCGTCGCGCTCGGGGACGGCGTCGAGGAACGGTTTGGCGCGTTCGTAGATGGGGATCGTCTGAGCGGTGGCGGCGGCAGCGTCGCCGAGGCCGAACAGGGCCGAGAGAAATTGGCCCAGCGCCGCGCTCACCGTCAGGTACGTCCCGGCGTTGAGGGTCCCGGCATCGGCGAAGACGACGAACGCGATCACGGCGAAGCCTGCGGCGATCGGCCAGGTCCGGTCGAATGTATTGAAGCCGATCATCGCGCGCTGATTGCCCACGATGGCGCGGCGCTGTTCGATAAACTCGTCGAGCCAGCGCACGAAGGCGCGCGTCTCGGCGTTCGCGACCCGAAGCTTCGCGATGCCGTCGATCATCTGCAGCACGTCGGTCGCGACCCGGCCGCTGCGTTCGGCGATGACGCGGGAGTAGCGCGCCACGATGACGGCCTGCGCGATGAGAACGACGAGCGCGATCGCCGCGATCACGACGGCGAGCACGGCGATCGGCGGATCGTAGACGAAGATCAAGACCAGACTGAAGAGCGAGAAGATCCCGCTCAGCGCGGCCGAGATCGTGACATCACTGACGTACTGCTCGATCTGGTCGATCCCGAGCACGCGCTGGGCGAGATCCCCGACCCCGAAGCGGCGGAAGAACTCCGCCGGCAGGCTGACCAGCCGTTCCATCAGTGCCTGCTGCAGCGCGGTGCCGAAGCGCGCTTGGATGCGCACCACGAGCATGCTGCGAACGAACTCGGCGATGGCCGCCGTCACCGCGAACCCGGCCAGGCCGAGCACGATCAGTCCGAGTTGGAGGCGCTCGGCGGTCGGGACGATCTGGTCGAACAGCAGGCCGATTGCAATCGGGGTCGTCGTCGCGAGCAGCCCGCCGACGAGACCGAGAGCGAGGGTGCCGAGCACGTCACGTTCGGCGCCGCGAAAGGCGAAGCCGATCAGATCGCGCAGCGTGAGCGGACGATCCGGCAGCGGCCGCAGAATCGTGTAGACTTCGCCCGGGATCTCGCCGGCGTTGGTGGCCTCGATCGCGATGCGGCTTCCGGTTGAGGGGTCCACGATTGCGTAGCGCGACGTCGGGGTGCCATGCGCGAGCACGGCGACCGGCTGTGCGTCCGACTTTCGGAACGCCACGAAGGGCTCGAGTTCGGCTTCCCACCAGCGCGCCGGCAGCTCGACCATGCGAACGCGAACGTTCGCCGCGTTGGCGATCGCGTACAGGCCGGCCACGCCCGCGTAGGTGTGCCCGCTGGCCAGCACGAGAGGCGTGCCGCCCGCGTGCGCGACCAACGCTGCCGCACGAACGAGCGGCGGAGCGTCCGCGTCGAGATGGACGACGTTCTGGTTGAGGACGTCCGTGAGCGCATCGAGACCGCGTGCCAGCGTCGAGCGGTCGTGCCGGAGCGACGCGGTGATCGCGCGCCCGCGCTCCACGTCCAGCGCCAGCTCGCGGGCTTCCAGCAAGACGCCGAAGAGTGCGTGCACGCGCCCCAGCGCGTCGAAGCGCTGAGAAGTGTCGATGTCGCCGCTGCGCCCAATCGGTTCGACTGCTGCCGGTGAGTCCGTTGTCAACCAGGTGTGATCGGTGAACAAAACCAGCTCGCCGGTCGTAAGGGGCAGCACGCCGTTGTAGCGGACTTCTCCGGCGGTCACACGGGCGAACGCGACCCGGCGCCGGGCCCGAACGATGTCGCCGCTTTCGAGCGCCAGGGCGCCGCGCTCGAGGAACCGCGTCGGCGACGGTGTCCGAATCCCGATGCTGTCGATGAGCATGCGAACGTAGCGCGCACAGATTGCGTCGCGATTCGCCGGCGAGTAGCCGTCGAACGCCAGCTGCTCGAAGGTCGTGCCTTCGCTCGCGTGGGCGACGAGCACCCACTCACCGTCGGTTGAGTTGAAGCGCGCGCCGAAGACGGTGTCGCCGGCGGCGACGCCGCCGATCCGCACCACCGCCCCGTGCAGGGTCCCATCCTTGCCGACATGCGAACTGCGCACCGCGCTCAGGAGCACTTCACCGGTCTTGATCCGCCACGCGGTGCCCGGCCGGTCGAGCACCAACGTGCCGTCGACGGGAAGCTCCTGCGGCGCGCTCTCGATCATACGGCAGTAACCAAGTCCACATAGCGACCGCCGCCCGCTAGCAGCGTATCGTGCGTCCCGCGCTCGATGATCTTCCCGTTTTCCAGCACGATGATCTCGTCGCAATCGCGGATCGTGCTGAGCCGATGGGCCACGATCAGGCAGGCGCACCCGCGGCGCCGCAGGTTCTCCGCGATGATCTTTTCCGTGATCGGGTCGAGTGCGCTCGTCGCCTCGTCGAGGATGACGAGCGCCGGATCGCGCACCAGCGCGCGCGCGATCTCGAGGCGCTGCCGCTGGCCGCCTGAGAAGTTGCGCCCTTCCTCCTCGACCACGGCGTCGTACCCGCCGGCGCGCGCCGCGATTTCGCCGTGAATGCTGGCGTCGCGTGCGGCGAGCTCGATCGCGGCTTCGTCGAGCGTCGGGTCCCAGAGCGTGATATTGCTCCGCACGGAGCCGGCGAAGAGCGCGATGTCCTGATCGACCGTCGCCACTCCGGTGGCGAAGGAGCGCGGGTCGATCGCCGTGCGCAGGTAACCGTCGTAACGAACGGTGCCCGACCAGGGCGCATAGAGTCCGCTGACCAGTTTGGCCACGGTGGACTTCCCGCTCCCGGTCGAGCCGACCAGGGCGACGCGTTGGCCGGGCTCGAGGCGCAGCGAGAAGCCGACGATGAGCGGCGGCGCCACCGGCGAGTACCCGAAGCTGACGTCATCGAGTTCCAGCCCGCCGCGCAACCGGACCGGCACCGGGTCCGGCACCGAGAGAGGACGCACTTCGGCCGGGTAGTGATAGACGTCGTCGAGTCGCTTGAGACTGCCCTCCATCTCCTGAAATTCGGCACCGAAACGCACGATCTCGGCGAATGGACTGATGAATTCACCAGCCAGCAGATAGACGGCAAACATTGATCCGAGCGACAGCGCCCCGTCCATCACGCGCAGTCCGCCGAAACCCAAGATGACGATCGTGTTGAGCATTCCGAGGAAACGCGGCGTCGTCGCCAGGGCTTCCGATGGCGCAGCCAAGCGCTGGCGCGCGTTCATCACGCGCGCGATCCGTGAGCCCCAGCGCTGCATGAAGGTCGTTTCCGCGCCGGCGGCCTTCAGGGTCTCGATGAACCGGATGCCGGTTACGGCGGTCGCGAGCAGTTCGCCCTCGGCCTGGAGCAGCACGGCATTGGCGTCGGACCGGCGGTTGTTCACCGCGCGCAGCGCGACGATGTTGAGTGTCGCGACCACGATGCTGACCAGCGCAAGGATAATGTCGTAGCGGAACATTAGCGCTAAGAAGAAGACGGCCGAGATCAGGCGGACGGCGGCCGTCGTAATGCGGCCTGAAAGGAGCTGCGCGACGCGGTCGTTCAACCGCACCCGGTAGGAGAGGTCGCCGGCAGAGCGCTGGGCGTAGAAGTCCATCGGCATGTTGAGGACATGCCAGAAGAAACGGCTCGCGCTCGACAGCGCAATCTTGGTCTGAAGCCGCAGCACGACGAATTGCTGGAGCTGGAGGAGGGCGATCTGGACCAAGATCGTGATACCGATTGCGGCCAGAACCGGTTGACCCCATTCGGTGCGCCCATTCACGAGCACGTCGTCGATGAAGGTCTTGGTAAGCGCCGGGAAGAGCAGGCCGGGCACGACCAGCCCAAGCCCCGCCAGGACGACGTAGATCACGCCGGCACGTGACTCGCGCAATCGTTCGGCAAGGACCGCCAGCCCGCTCGACCGCGCCTTGTTCTTCTCGAAGGCCGGCGTCGATTCGAAGGTGATCGTGACGCCGGTGAAGTTGCGGTCGAACTCTTCCCAGGAGACCGTGCGGCGTCCGATCGCCGGATCGTTGAGGAAGACACCGCGTTCTGACGTGCCGTCGATCACCACGAAGTGCCGAAACTCCCAGAAGACGATGAAGGGCGGCGCGAGCGTCCGGATTACCTCGGTTTCGAAGCGGTGTCCCTTCGCATCGAGGCCGTACAACTTGGCGGCGCGCACCATGTTGCCGGCCGAACTGCCGTCGCGCGACACACCGCATCGCATGCGCAGTTCTTCGAGCGGAACGGTGCGGCCGAAGTAGCCGAGAACCATGCCCAGGCACGCAGCGCCGCACTCGACGGCCTCGAGCTGCAAGATGGTTGGGGTGTGGACGCGCTGCGCGGGAGCGACGCTCATTCGAGGGCGGGGAACACGAACGCTATCGGGCGCCGGTTCTCGACCACGATTCCAGCCGAACACGGCGTACCCGAAGCCGTACGGGGGCGGACGCGCGGAAAGCCCGACCAGGCCGGCGAGCCGTCGGCATCGCGTTCGAGCGCGACGTGGACCTCGCGCACCGGACGCGTCGTCACGCCGGCCGCCATCGCGTCGTTGTGGAAGACCGCCTTGATGCGGTCAGGCGACGCCGGATACGGTGCGACGCTCACCACGTAGCCGCGAATCACGCCGTAAACCTTCGGGTTGGCATCGATCGGGGAAACGCGGGCCGGCATGCCCTGCACGATGGCGCGTTCGGCGCTCACCGGAACGAAGACGATCGCTTGAAGCTGGGCCAGCGGCGGTTCGATCGTCGCGATCACGTCGCCCCGCCGCACGAAGCTCGACGGCAGGACCGAGACTTCGATGACCGTGCCGGCGATCGGAGCTCGCGCGACCGCGATTGTATCGGAACCGGTGCGGACTCGAACGACGGCGTCACCGCGGCCGACGCTCGCACCGACTCCACCGATCGCCGTGACGACCCCGTCACTCGGAGCGACGATCGTTTGTATCCCGTTCCCGGCGACCAGTTCGCCCGAACCATCGACCGTCACCGGGATCGAGGCGAAGATGCTCCAAAGCAGCGCAGCGACCAGCAACGCGCCGACCGTGGCGAGCGCCAGCCATGCCCGCGCCGAAACGACGACGAAAACGTCCTCGTAACGTTCGCCGGCCGCTGCATGCTGGATCGCCTCTTTCCGGAAGAGCGGCGTCGCCATTGTTGGCGGTATTAGGATGCGGCCCCGTCAGGCCCTACTTTTCGGACCTGCCCCCGTGCCCAAATGCGGGCAACCCCATGCCGTGCGCTTCGAAAAAACGCTCCCATTCGGCTTGGTGACTCGCGCTCGCGTCTTCGTCGCGGCCGCCTGCGGGCTGGGATCCGATCCGGATTGCGGTGCCGCTTGGCGAGACACGATAGGGAAAAGGGTCGACGCGGTCGGCCAAAATCCGGTTCAGTTGCTCGACGGGCGCGGCACCGCCCGCCACGGGCTGCACGTGCCCCGCCGCGCAGAGCGCCAGCGTGTTTGCCAGTAGGTCTCCGGCAGCGAAGCGGTCTTCCTGCAGGTCGGCGAGCCGGCGCGGACCAGCGGCGAGCGACGCCACAATATGGTGCGCCGCCGCCGTATCGAACCCGACGACGCCGGCAGGCGTCGTCATAGCGTAGCCAATAGTTTCGGCCGGCCGCCCGAGATGATAGGTCGTCGCAAAGAGGCGTGTTCGGCGCTCTTCGTCGGTGATCGCTCGAGCGTCGCGACTGAAGACGTCGCGGCGAAACATCGTCCCGCGAAAGAAGTCACGCGCCAACTCGCGCAGGTCCGCGTCTTCGAGTGTCGCGAGCACTTCCCGCCCACGCCGTCCAATCGTGTACGAGTCGAAATTGTCGCACGTCGTCGCGGACCCCACCGGAGTCAAACCGATATCTTGCAGCAGCGCACGCACGTCGGTGACGTAGAGCGGTTGCCACGCGGCCAGTAAATACTCGTGCGGGAAATAGGCGCGATCGAGCGTCTCGCGGCGTTTCGCCAGGCCCGAGCGCGCCATCGGACTGGCAAGCAACGCGCGCGCGCCGGCATCCGTCATCGTAGCGGCGACCGCCGCGGCCGCTGCGAACCGGGCGACGCTGTCGCCGCTTGCCGCAGCTGCGAGTTCGCGGAGCAGCCGCTGGAGCGGCACGTCGGCGGCCCATCCGGGCATCGCGTTATAGCTGAGGTACACGAGCCCACCAGGCTTGAGGTGCCGATCGACGAAGGCGCGCAGGTCCGCCCTGGCGGCCGGGCTGACCCAGGTGTACACTCCGTGCGCAACGATGTACTCGAACTGCGGCAATGCCCGAAGTGCGGGCGATCCGAAGGAGGCGTGGCGCACGTCGATGTTGCCGATACCGGCTTGCTCGCACAACTTGCGCGCATGCACGACGTGCTCCGGCATCGCATCGATACCGACCACGTCGGCGTTGGGGTGGGTCGCCGCGACGATGGCCGCGGTCATGCCCTGGCCGCAGCCGAGATCGCACCATGCAAAGCGCCCTCCTCGCTGCGGTGGTTCTACGCCGCAGAGGAGGGCGCTGAAATCGAGCCAATCCGGCACGATCTCGCGGGTGAACGTGCTCGCGTACGGGACGTCGATGACGTATCCGTCATCTGCGAGCGATGCGCCGGCGGTTCGTTCGAAGCGGCTTATTCCTTATTCTCGAACTTGAAGTCCCCGCCAGGCTGATGTCCGCCGGACACGTCATTGAGGTCGGCTTCGGTCAGCGTGATGTCGTCGGCAGTCGTTTTCGTCAGCGAATCGGGCGTCTGTTTTTCATCCGGCATTGGGGTGGCCTCCGTCGATCGTCAGAGCGGCGTCGCTCGTCAGGATGATTGCTTCTGGGAATCGAGTTTGATGTAGGCGTTCAGGGCGCCGCCTGAGACATCGTCGAGATCGCTTTCCTTCAACGATACGTCGTCGTCCGTCGTCTTCGCAAGTGAATCGGGGGTTTCTTTTTCGTCAGCCATGGCAGCCTCTTTCGCGGCATGGGGGAACCTGCTTCGCGCAATGGTTGTCTGGTCCTGGAAGAACGGCAAGTCATGCGGTCCGGCGCGCCGGGGGTGCCAGTAGCTGCGAGGTCAGGAAGCCTGCCACGATGAGGATTGCGGTCATCAGCGCACGCGCCCCGAGGGAGAGCGCGTCCGTCGCGTCGGCTTGGAACACGTACAGCAGGCTCTCGTATGAGATAGAACCCGGCACGAGGACGAGCAGGCTGGGCACCAGCACGACCGCGCTTGGGATGCGGAGGTACCGCGCCGCCAGATTCGTCGCCAGCCCAATGCAGAAGGCGGTCGCAAAGGGCCCGGCCTGCGTAATGCCGGCCGCGGCGAACAGTCGCGCCAGGGTTATCGTCGCCACGCAAGAGGCGACGATCCAGCCGAGATCGCGGTAGCGCGCGTGCAGGATCGCCGCAATGCCGAGCGCCATCAGCACCGCGCCGGCGGCCGTCGTAAACGTCGTGGTGTGGCCCGGGCTGACGGTCGGCCCGTTGAAGAGTGTGTTTCCCGTCAGGCCGGCGGCGAGCGCAAAGCCACAGCCGAGCGAGAGCAGCGTGACGAACACGCCGCCTAAGCGCGCCGTGCCGGAGACGAGGTTCCGATTCGCGAGTTCGCTGAGTGCCGTCGTGAGCGAGTACCCTGGCAAGAGCTGCACCAGTGCGGCGACGATCGCGACGTAGAGCGCGGTGGGCGCGAGAAATCGGTCCCACGCTGCGATGATCAGCGTCGCGACGAACGCGGCCGAGATCTCGTACATGCGATCGACCCGCCGCGAGCGCTGCGCCAGCGCGGCAATGGCGCCGATCGCAAGACCATCGACACCTGCGACCGCGATCTCAGGCGTGCCGCCGCCGAGCAGCATCGCGGCGCCGCATGAAAGCACGGCGTAGGCGGCGACCGTTGCCGCCGGAGGATCGGGCGCGACGACCGTGTCGATCCGCACCACGTCCGCCAGCGCTTCGCCCGCGGGCGCGCCGCGACGAACCGCGTCGACGACGCCGTCGAGGAGTGCCAATTTGCGCAGGTGCAGTTTGCCGGGCTCGAGCCGCAGGATGACGAGCCGCTGCGCGAACGGCGGACCCACCGCGAGGGTCAGGCTGGTGGGCAGGATGTTGACCTGCATCGCGACGCCGAGCGCCCGCGCGACGTCACGGAGCGTCTCCTCGGTCGTGTCGGTCGGGAGACCCGCCTGATGCAAGCCGCGGCCGAGAGCGAGAATCAGTTCGGTCCGGTCATCGCGCGGCACGTCCACGCCCGCGGCCTTCGGCGAACGAATGGGCTTGGTCTGCCGTTCCACCGGGTAACCGGTGAGGCGGCCTCCCATGGAGTCATTGTTCGGACTCGGCAGTCTCGGGCGCGGCGCGCGCCTGTTTCTTGCGGGCGCCATGGTTGCGGGATTGTCGGGCACCAGAGTCGCGGCCGACGTCCCCTCGCCGCTGCCCGCAGCGACGGGTTCGGGCAATGCGCCGACGGTTGTGCTGAGCGACGTGCCGGCGCGTGTACCGTGGTCGGACCACCTCGTCGGTAGAGTGACCGTCAGCAATACGACGGATCGGGAGCTGCACTTCGCGCAATCGATCACCTTTGCGGGCCTCGACGATCACGGAAGCCCGGTCGAATATCTGAACCGGGAATCTATTTTTATCTCGGGTTCCATGCCCATGGACGTGACGCTTGCGCCCGGTCAAACGAAATCGTTTCCCATCGCGCTGCCCTGGTGCGAGGTCGAGAGCGATCCGTGCGTCGTGCGCGGCGCAGCGCTCGTGTATCCGACGCGCCTCGGAGTGCCGTATAACTGGAAGTTGGGCTCCCTCAGCAACGTGGTATCCTACACGCTGCTTCCCAATTCGGCGGCCACGTTTCGCCCACAGGTCCCGTTTGATGACTCACTCTACGGGCTGGGAGACGGCGTACTTCCGATCTTCGTGCGTGAGGACGGCCCGGGGCGGGCCGACGACGTCAGCCGGACGTTGGGGGCGTACCTCGGTGTGCTTCCCCTGACATCTAACGGGGTATCGGTAAATCAGCGGCGCGTGTACCGCGGCGCGCGAGCAGTCCAGCGAGCGTCGTTCGCGTTACCGGCGAGCGCGCCGGTCGACGCGTATGATGTGCCGGCCGACGGTGTGTCGAACCTGTTCATCGGACTCAGCACGGTCTCGGAAATCTTCGCGGTGACGGTTGCGGATTCAGTCGCCGCGGCCGTGTCGGGCTTGGATCCGCGAGCCTCGGCCTTGGCCGAGGCGGCGCGCAGGACTGACGGGCTGGCTCGCGATCTTGGGTCGCATGCCGAAGTCGTGACGCTCGTGGCTGCGTATCCGCCGGTATCGCTGAGCGATAACCGCATGGGCTTTCCGGTCGGAGTCGCCCGCGCCGTCGCCGGGCAGGCCATCGTTCCCGACCCTGCACTACCCGTGGCGACGCCGACGCCGGAGCCCACGCACACGCCAGGTGTGCAGTACAGTGCGTATGCGCCGAGCCCGTACGCGCGGCCGAGTGATGCGCCCGTCCCTACGCGAACCAGCGCGCCGATCGAGGTGCCGGACGCAGCGCGCACGGCGACCGGCAGTGGCGACGAGCGCGTCGCGTGGCCCGCAGATCGTCTGCGTATGGACGTGACGATCGGGCTCGCCGCTATGCCGCGCATACCGATGTCGGCGTCGAAGGCCGCGGACGGTCTGCGCGTTCGGCCGGACGTCGAGGACGTGGCGTTCTCCGAAGACCGCGCGCAAAGACTACTGCCGATCCATTTTGAAGTCATCATAAAGAATGCCGCTCGGACGACGGCGTCTGCCATCGTCGATGCAATTCGGGCGGAGTATCCCGGGTTGCCGGTCCTCGCCGTCGCCCACGGGGCCGTGCACGACTGCTGGGAAGCGTCGCTTGCCGCCCAGCGACAGTCGGTGCGCGCGGCCTTGCGACGCGTATCGCTCGCAGCGCGCGATCGGTCTCAGCACCCGCGCACACTCGTGCGCCATTGCCGGGGCCCCGCATGCGGATCGCGGCGCTTGTCAGCCGAATGCGACCGCGCCCGGTGATGCCGGCGTAACTTCACGCGCCGGTCTGACGATCGATCCCAAACCCTCGATCACGATCGACGTGCCGGTCACGCTGACGTACCGCACCTACGAGCCGGCGAAGACGCGGGGGCCGTAGAGCACGGGCCGCGGGAACGCCTGCGGTGGGGGCGGAAGAAGTCGCGGTGGCCTCTTACTATGCGATCCCGTTGTTCCTGGGCGTGCTCTGGGTGGCGCTCGTGGCGCTGCTGTACTGGGGCGGTTTCGTCGAAGAGAAGCGGAACGGCCGCAACGCGTCCTAGCGTTGACCTGAGCGATATTCGCCAGTGAAAAGGGCGCCGCAGCAGCGACGCCCTTTTGGATATCCGGCGCTATGGGCTAGGCGACGTGGGCGGGGGCGAGGTCGTGTGATTGCAGCACGAGCCCGGGCGAGATGATGTGCTTGTTCATGCCCAACAGCGAGGGGTCAATGCCCAGCGCCAGCCCGACCAACTGCGGCAGGTGGAAGATCGGCAGATCCGTGCGTCCCCAGCGGGCGGCTGAATCGGCCTGATAACCGTCGAGCGCCAGATGGCAGAGCGGACACGGCGTGAGCACCGCTTCGGCACCCTGATCCTTCGCCATGCGCATGTTCTGGCCGACCATGTTGGCCGCGATCCCGTCCTTCTCGAGCTGTACGTGGAAGCCGCAGCAGCGCGTTTTGCCGGCGTAGTCGACGGCCTCGCCGCCGAGCGCCTCGATCAGGTCCTCGAGCGAGTGCGGGTTGCGCGACGATTCCCAGCCGTTGACCGATTCGGGCCGGATGATGTGACAGCCGTAGAACGCGGCGACCTTGAGACCATTGAGCGGCCGCACGACCATCTTCTTCAGGGCATCCAGGCCGATGTCGTCGATCAGGAGCCAGAGCAGGTGCCGCACCATCACGGTGCCTTCATACTTGGCGCCGAATTTGCCGAGGATCGCGTTGGCCTGACCCATGCGGCCTTCGTCTTCGAGCAGCTCCTTGTTCGCCGCGCGCATGTGACCGGTGCAGGTCGAACAGATCGTGATCACGTCGTCGAGCCCGAGCGCTTCCGCCTGCGCGTAGGTGCGGGCGTTGAGCACGCGCGCGATGTCGCGATTGGTGTCATTGAGCACAGACGCGCCGCAGCATGAGGCCGCGGTCAACTCCACCAGTTCGATGCCCAGCCGGTCGGCGAGCAGCATCGTCGAGTTGAAGAGCTCCTTGCACGATTCTTTGGCGACGCAGCCCGGGAAGAACCCGTACTTGCGCATCTGGGCGGACTTCGAAGTCCCCCGAATCTCGGGTTTGTCCAGTACCATTGCCATCAGAGTGTCGGAGCCTCCAGGGTATCGAAGATCGTACGAATCTCGTCGACCTTCGGGACGGGCTTCAGGAACAGCGGCGGGATCTTGCCGGCCAGCGCCAGCCGAATCCCGAGCGGAGCGACTTGGATCAGGCCGCGGATGTTGAAGCGGCCGACGGTGCCTTGAATGACTTCGGTCTCGTGCAGCATCCCGGTCGCCTTGACGGTCTTCGCCACGACCAGCGCGTGGCGCGGGCCGGCCGCATCGGTCAGACCTTCCTCGATCGTCGCGCGCTTGACGGCGATGATGTCGTCGTGCGGGTCGACGTGCTTGGGACAGTACGAGCACGCGTAGCAGTGCGCGCACAGCCAGAGGTAATCGTCGCTGATCTGGGCGGCGCGTTCCTTGCGCTTGCTGTCACGCACGTCTTCGATGAAGCGATAAGCGTAAGCGATCGCCGCCGGGCCGGCAAACGCCGGGTCGACGGAGACGACCGGGCAGAGCGCATAGCAGGTCGCGCACATCACGCAGTTGGCAACCGCTACCAGCTTATGCATGTCCTCGGGCGACACGCGCCGTTCGGTGGCGTGATCGGAGTCGGCATCCTTGGGCTGGAGATACGGTTTGAGCCGCGTGTACTTGTCCCAGAACGGATCCATGTGGACCACGAGGTCCTTCATAGGCTGGAAATTCGGCATCGGATCGATCGCCACGCTGCGATCGGATTTGAGTACCGTCGCCACCGGCGTTTTGCAGGCCAGTCCGGTCGTGCCGTTGATGTTCATCGAGCACGAACCGCAGATCGCGGAACGGCAGGAGCGGCGGAACGTGATCGAACCGTCGATCTCGGCTTTGGCATGCTCGAGCGCATCGAGGACGGTCGCGGTGTCCGGCAGATCGGTGATCTCAACCCGATCCCGATGCGGAATATCGTCGAGAGCCTCATCGAACCGGAAAATGTCTAGGGTGTAGGCCATGGTTAGTACGTCCGCACGGAGGGCTGCCATTTGGTGATTACGACTTTGCGTGAGTAGTCCGCTTCAGGATCCGCCGTCGGGCCTTGATAGGTCATTCGGGTGTGGACCATCCACTTCTCATCGTCACGGTCCGGGAAGTCCGTACGCGCCTGAGCGCCGCGTGACTCCTGGCGGTTGATTGCACCGAGCATGATCGGTTGGGCGATGTCGGCCAGGCATTCTGTCTCGAGCAGGCCGATCAGATCCGTATTGAAGGTCTGCGACTTATCTTGCACGGTCATCGTGGTGGCCATCTCGCGCGCGACGCGGAGTTTCTCCATGCCTTCCTTGAGGTCGGCGTCGTTGCGGAAGATGAAGGCGTGATCGCTCATCGCGCCGTTGATCGCTTTGCGGACCTGGCTGTGACGTTCGCCGCCATTGCGCGCCAGGATTCCGGCGATGCGGTCTTTCTCCGAACGCAGCGTGCGCTCGCTGGGCCGGACGTCGCCCGTTGATTTGATGTACTCGGCGGCGTGCCGGGCCGAACGGGCGCCGAAGACGATCGTCTCGAGCAGCGAATTGCCGCCGAGACGGTTGGCACCATGGACCGAGACACAGGCACACTCGCCGGCCGCGTACACCCCCGGAATGCGCGTCGCGCCAAACTTGTCGGTTTCAATCCCGCCCATCGCGTAGTGCATCCCGGGCAGGATGGGAATCGGTGTATCGATCGCGTCCTTGCCGGTTGCGTCGAGCGCGAGCTCGCGAATCTGCGGCAGCCGCTCGAGGATCTTTTCCCGGCCCAGATGGCGCAGGTCGAGGAATACGCAACCGTCGACCCCGCGTCCCTCGAGGATCTCGGTCCACTCGGCCCGGCTGACGACGTCGCGCGATGCAAGCTCGCCCTTGTTCGGCGCGTACCTGAACATGAACCGCTCGCCCTCGGCATTGAGCAGGTAGGCTCCCTCGCCGCGGGCGGCCTCCGAGAGCAGCACCCCGTTCTCTTTGAGCGAGGTCGGATGAAACTGGACGAACTCCATGTCCATCAGCGGGATCCCGGCGCGGTAGGCGATCGCCGTGCCGTCGGCCGTCGAGGCATAGCCGTTGGTCGTCTTCCGGTAGACGCGGCCCAAGCCGCCGGTCGCGAAGATCGTCGCTTTCGCCGTCACCAGTTCGAGCTCGCCGTTGCGCATGTTGTAGGCCACGACGCCGGCGCCGACCCCGTCCTCGACTGCCAGCGCGGTCGCGAAGTACTCTTCGTAGACCTTGACGCCGAAGCGTTCGAGCTGCTCCCACAGCGTGTGGAGGATGACCAGCCCGGTCACGTCCGCCGAGTAGCACGTCCGAGGCGAGCCGGCCCCGCCGAACGGGCGCTGGGCGATCCGTCCGTCGGGCATCCGGGAGAAGATGCAGCCGCGGTGCTCGAGCCAGATGATCTGGCGGGGCGCGTCCTCGGCCATCGCTTCGATCGCATCCTGGTCGCCGAGGTAGTCCGACCCCTTGGCGCAATCGAAGGCATGGTTCTCGGGCGAGTCTTCTTCGCGGTTGCCGAGCGCTGCGTTGATTCCGCCCTGGGCCGCGCCGGAGTGGCTGCGCACCGGATGCATCTTGGAGACGATCGCGACGTCAGCACCGAGCTCGGCCGCTTCAACGGCGGCGCGCATGCCGGCCAGTCCGCCCCCGATCACGACGATGTCGTGCTTGATCACGTTCCCTCTTTGCGTCCTCGTGCAGATGGTATCCGTACAACTTTATACGGAAAACACGGGCCGGCGAACCACCTTCGTCGCACGCCTGCCCGCTCCACCTTGCCGGGGGCCAAAGCAGCCCGGGGACCCGGCGGAGAACCCTCCCGTGCAGCGGGCGGGTTGACCCTCGCAGGGTGGCGCCCCGGCTCCCCGGTAACTGGTCAGCTTCCCGTCCCCATCCCACCGCCAAGGTCGCCGTACGTTGAGTTCGTTCGTTCATTTGCACGTGCACAGCGAGTATTCGCTGCTTGATGGCGCGTGCCGCGTCGACCAGCTGTGCCGGCGCACGGCCGAGGAAGGCGCGCCCGGAATCGCGCTGACCGACCACGGGGTGATGTTCGGCGCGGTCAACTTCTACGACACCGCCAAGAAGAAATACGGCGTGACGCCGATCATCGGTTGTGAGGCCTACATCGCGCCGCGCGGCCGGTTCGACCGTACCGTCCGGGAAGAGGCCCACGTCACCCTCCTCGCTGCCAGTGACGTCGGCTATAAGAATCTGACCACCCTGATCTCGAAGGGCTTCCTCGAGGGCTACTATTACAAGCCGCGGATCGATATGGATCTGCTGGCCGAGTACAACGAAGGCCTGATCGTCTTGTCGGGCTGCATGTCGTCGCTCGTGTCGGGCCCGCTGCTCAAGAACGACTACGAGACGGCGAAGAAAAACGCGCTGGTGTTCGGGCAGATCTTCGGCGACCGCTTCTACGTCGAGATCATGCGCCACGGCATGCCGGAGGAAGACGCGCTCAACGAGTCGCTGATCCGGCTCGCCCGCGAGCTGAAGTATCCACTGGTCGCGACCAACGACGCGCACTACCTGTCCCAGAACGACGCGCAGGCGCACGACGTGCTGCTCTGCATCGGGACCGGCAAAACCGTCCAGGATACGAGCCGGATGAAGTTCTTCTCCGACCAGTTCTACGTCAAGAGCGCGGCCGAGATGCGAGAGCTCTTCGCCGATATCCCGGAGGCCTGCGACAACACGCTGGCGATCGCGAAGCGGATCGACATCACTATTCCGGACAAGGTCTTCTATCTGCCGGACTACCCGGTCCCCAAGACGCCGGCCGACGATGTCGCCGGTGTCCTCGCGATGCGGGCGGACGCGCCGGGGGACGCGGATGCGGCGCGCGAGCTGCCGCTCTCAGCCGACGCGTACCTGCGCCTGGTGTGCGAACAGGGCCTGGTGGCGCGCTACGGCGAGGAACGCGCACGCACCGACGCGGCGTTGCGCGAGCGGCTCGAATACGAGATGGACGTCATCGTTTCGATGGGGTTTTCGTCGTATTTCCTGATCGTGTGGGACTTCATCAAGTACGCGCGCGACTGCGATATCCCGGTTGGCCCGGGACGCGGCTCGGCCGTCGGGTCGCTGGTCTCCTACTGTCTGCGCATCACCGATCTGGATCCGATCAAGCACAAACTGATCTTCGAGCGGTTCCTGAACCCCGAGCGCATCTCGATGCCCGATATCGACACCGACTTCTGCGTCGAACGGCGCGACGAAGTCATTCGCTACGTGATCGACAAGTACGGCAAAGATCGCGTGGCCCAGATCGTCACCTTCGGGACGATGGCGGCGCGCGCCGCGGTCCGTGACGCGGGTCGCGCGCTCGGGGTCCCGCTTCCCGACGTCGACCGCGTCGCCAAGCTGATTCCCTCCGGTCCAACCGGACTGTCGATCCCGGCCGCGCTGCAGCAGATCCCGGAGTTGGCCGTCCTCTACAACGGCGACCCGCAGATCCGCCGCCTGCTCGATACGGCTAAATCGATCGAGGGGCTGGCCCGCCACGCCTCGACCCACGCCGCCGGGGTCGTGATCTCGAAGAACCCCCTGACCGACCACGTCCCGCTGGTCCGCATCGGCGACGGCGACATCAACACGCAATACGAGATGGGCGACGTCGAGCGGATCGGCCTCTTGAAGATGGATTTCCTCGGGCTGCGCAACCTGACGGTGATGAAGGCGGCATCGGACGAGATCCGGCGTACGGTCGACGCCGGTTTCGACCTGACTGCGATCCCCGACGACGACAAGAAGACGTACGACATGCTGAGCCGCGCCGAGACGCTGGGCGTGTTTCAGCTCGAGTCCGAGGGCATGAAGCGCGTCTGCGCCGAGCTCAAACCGTCGCGGCTCGAGGACATCATCGCGCTGGTGGCGCTCTATCGACCCGGGCCGATGGAGTGGATCCCGCAGTACATCGCGGTCAAGCACGGCCGTTCGAAACCGACCTACGTGCACCCGAAACTGGAAGCGATCCTCGGTGATACGCACGGCATCGCGATGTACCAGGAATCGATCATGCAGATCGTCCGCGACTGCGCCGGCTTCACGCTCGGGCAGGCGGATGAGCTGCGAAAAGTGGTCGGCAAGAAGCAGAAAGAGAAGATCCCCGTCTACAAGGAGCAGTTCATCGCGGGCTGTGGGGACAACGGCATCGGTGTCGATGTCGCGGAGCAAATCTTCGCCTTCATCGAGCCCTTCGCCGGCTACGGTTTCAACAAGGCGCACGCGACGGCATACGGCTGGATCGCCTACCAGACCGCGTATCTCAAGGCGAACTATCCGCTGCAGTATTTTTCGGCACTGATGTCGTCGGTGCGCGACAAGACCGACAAGCTCGTCGAGTACATCGACGAGGCGAAGAAGATGGGCATCGCCGTGCTGCCGCCGGACGTCAACGCTTCGCTGGTCGATTTTGCGGTCGTCGGCGATCAGATCCGATTCGGACTCGCCGCGATCAAGGGGGTCGGCGAGAGCGCCGTGCGCAGCATCCTTACGACGCGCGCCGAGGGCGGCCCGTTCCGCGACCTCTTCGATCTGGTCGACCGCGTGGACGTGAAAGCCGTGAACCGCAAGGTCTATGAAGCGCTGATCAAGTGCGGTGCGCTCGATCCGCTGCCCGGAAACCGGGCCCAGCTGCTCGATGCGCTCGATGCGGCGCTCGAGGTTGCGGCGCGCGCGGCGCGCGACCGCGAGAGCGGACAGGGCTCGCTATTCGGGTCGATCGTCGAACCGCACCCGGCGCTGAAGCCGTCGCTGCGGCCGCTTCCGAGTCCGACGACGATGGAGCAGTTGGGTTGGGAAAAGGAGACGCTCGGGATCTTCGTCTCCGGACACCCGCTCGCCGACGTCGCCGAGGCCCTGGCGCGGACGGGCGCCCTCCCGATCCGCGACTTGCGTGACGTACCGGACGAGAGCGTCGTCCGGATCGCCGGGCTGGTGACCACGGTGCGGCGGACGCTGACGAAAGCGCAGTCCCAGATGCTGATCGCGACCGTCGAAGATACCACCGGCGCGGTCGAGTGCATCGTGTTCCCCAAGCAGTACGCGGACTTGCAGGCGCGTTTCGTCGAGGACGCGATCGTGATCATCACCGGCCGGCTGCGCATGCGCGAGCGCCGCGGCGCCGCGCCCGGTGAAGAGGGCCCGCTCGAACTGAGCGTGTCCGTCTCCGAGGTGCGGACCTTCGACCGTGCGGCGGTGCGCGCGGGCCCCGTTCCCGCCGGCTGGCACGTGACCGTCACCTCACGCGATCAGATCGACGATCTGGCGCTGCTGATGTCCGAGTGGTCGGGAACGACGCCGCTGGTGCTGCACATCAACGGGACGACGGTCGAGCGCAGCGTCGCCGGCGACCGCCGCGTCGCGGAACGGCTGGCGGCGATCGTCGGGGCGTCGAACGTGAGCGAAGCATGAACGTCAACGGAAAGACCGGCCAATGAGGCTGCCGGCCGGCGTCCGCGACTGGCTTCCGCGCGAACTGGCGCGCAAACGCGAGATCGAGCAGCAGATGCGCGCGGTTTTCGGCCGCTGGGCGTACGAAGAGGTGCAGACGCCGATGTTCGAGCGGTTCGACGTGCTCGAACGCGGCCTGGGCCAAGAGTCGACGGCGCTGCTTTTCCAGTTCAACGATCGCAGTTCGACCGCGCTCGCGCTGCGTCCCGAGATGACGACGCCGATCGCGCGGCTGGTGTCGACCCGGATGCGCGAGTCCACTTTGCCGCTGCGGCTCGCCTACGTGGCGCCGGTTTTTCGGTACTACGAGCAGCCGCAGGAAGGGCGGATGCGCGAGCTGACGCAGGCCGGAACGGAGCTGATCGGGGCTTCCGGCGTCGACGCCGACGCGGAAGCGCTCTTCATGGCCATTGAAGCGCTGGCGGAAATCGGGCTGGCGGACGCGCGCTTCGACATCAACGATGCGCGCATCGTCGATGGCGTGCTTGACGGGATGGGTCTGCGCGGCGACGAGGCGCGCCGCGCGAAGGAGCTGATCCGGGAGCGCAATCTCGTCGCGCTGCAGCGGCTGGGGTTGCCGGCGCTCACCCAGTTCACCCTGCAGCGCGGCGGTCGCGAAGTGATCGCGTCGGTGCGCGAACTCTGCCATACGCCGTCCTCGCTCGAGGCGCTCGAGGCGATCGAGACGCTGCTCCAGCGTGCCGATGCGCTCGGCTACGGCGGCCGCGTCGCGGTCGACTTCGCGCTCTTGCGCGATCTGGAATATTACACCGGCTTCGGCTTCGAGGGCTACGTCGAAGAGATTGGGTTCGCCCTGTGCGGTGGAGGCCGGTACGACTCGCTGCTGCCGAAGTTCGGGTACGATGTTCCGGCCGTCGGCTGGACCGCCGGCGTCGAACGGCTCCTGATCGCCCTTGAGCGTCGCGGCAAGCACGTTCGGCGGCGCCGTCACCGCATCGACGTGCTCGTCTCCGGGTCGGACGTGGTTTCGGCACGCGAACGGGCCGCCGGCCACGTCGTGCGCTCGGCCCGCGCCGGCGCGCCGGAGGAGGAGCTGCTCGCGGACGCGCGCGCACACAGCATTCCCCGCATCGTGATCGCGATCGATGGGACGGTGCGCGAACTACGGGTCGGACCGCGCGTCGACGAGCTGCCGATACCGCGCACGCCGTCGAACTGGGATGCGCGGTGAAGGAGGTCGCCGATGCGGCCGGCCTGACGATCGCCGTGCCCAAAGGCGCGCTCTTTCTCGATGCGGCGACGCGGCTGCGCGCGGTCGGCATCGAAGTGCCCGACGACAACGGGCGCCGTCTGACCGTCGTCACACCGGACGGGACGACGCTGCTGTACCTGCGCCCCAGCGACATCCCGGCCTACGTCGAATTCGGATCGGCCGACTGCGGGATCGTCGGCAAGGACGTCCTTTGGGAGACCGACCGCGCGGTGGCCGAACTCGCCGATCTCCGTTTCGGCTTCTGCCGGCTCGTCGTCGCCGGCCGTCGCATCGATCGGTATCACGAGGGCGCGCCGCTTCCAACCTTCCTGCGTGTCGCGACCAAATTCATCCACACGGCCGAGTCGTTTTTCGCCGAACGCGACAGGCCGGTCGAGTTGATCCGGCTGCACGGCTCGGTGGAACTGGCGCCGCTGGCCGGGCTGGCCGACCTCATCGTCGACCTGGTTGCCACCGGCGCGACGCTGCGCGAGCACGATCTGGTCGTGGTCGAAGAGATCGCCGAGAGCACCGCGCGCTTCGTGGTCAATCCGGTGCGCTTCCGCGCCAAGTATCGCGCGCTGACCGCACTGCTCGATCGCCTGGCGAACGTTCCGGCGTGACGAGGGCGGCGCCGCCCCGATGAAGATCGTCGCAGCGAGCGACGCCGAAGCGCTTCGCGGCCTCTACGCCGGCGGTTGGGATCCGCCGGCCGACGTCGTCACGGACGTGCGTGCCATCCTCGACGCGGTGCGCGTCGACGGCGACGCGGCGGTCGTCGCATTCACCCAGCGCTGGGATCATGCCGGCGCTTCGCTGGCGGGCTTGCGAGTGGCGATTCCATCGCGCAAACATGCCCGCACGCTCGTACCCGAGCCGATCGCGACGGGTCTCGAGCTGGCGCGGGAGCGGATCGCGGATTTTCACGCCCGGCAGCTGCCGGATGCGCTCGACTATCATGCCGCCGACCTCACGCGCTATGCGTTCCTTTCGCGGCCGCTCGGCGCGATCGGCGCCTATGTCCCCGGCGGCACCGCATCGCTGCCCTCCAGCGTGCTGATGACCGTCGTGCCGGCGAAGGTCGCCGGCGTCGAGCGCGTGGTCGTGGTCACGCCCCCGCGCCGCAGCGGCGGCGTCGATCCGGCGGTGCTGTATGCCTGCGCGCTGACCGGCGTCGACGAGCTGTACGCGGTCGGCGGCGCCCAAGCGATCGCCGCCCTGGCCTACGGAACGGTCACCATCGCGCGGGTCGACAAGATCGTCGGCCCGGGCAACGTGTATGTGACCGAAGCGAAGCGGCAGGTCTTCGGCGTGTGCGGAATCGACGGGCTGGCCGGCCCCTCGGAGGTGCTCGTCGTGGCCGACGATTCGGCCGCGCCCGAGCTCGTGGCCGGCGAACTGGTAGCGCAGGCCGAGCACGACCGCTTGGCGCGCGTCGGCGCCGTGTCGCGCGACCGCACGCTGCTGGACCGCGTAGCCACGCTGCTCGACGGCGCGTTCGGCCGTGCCAGCGGACGCGATGCGATCGTCGGCCATGTCCTCGACACCAGCACGTGGCTGATCCACGCTGCCGGCGAGGACGAGGTCCTGAGCGTCATCGAGCGCTTCGCACCCGAGCACCTGTCACTGATGGTGCGCGATCCGTACGCATGGGTGCCGAAGATTCGCCGAGTCGGTGCGATCTTCGTCGGGTCGTCGACGCCCGTTGCCGCGGGCGACTATCTGGCGGGCACCAATCACACCTTGCCGACCTCCGGCGCGGCGCGCTTCTCATCGGGCTTGCACACGGCGGATTTTCTGCGCACGATGACGCTGGTGGAGAATTCGCGGGCCCGCATGCAGTCGGACGCACCGGTGCTGGCGGCATTGGCCGAATTCGAGGGGCTTCCGGCGCATGCGCGCACGGCGCGACTGCGCGCCGGGGAGTGAGCGCGGCGTGAGCGTCGAAGGCGTCCCGGCCGTCATGCAGCCATCGACGCGAATCCGGCTCGTCGCGCTCGATCTCGATGGAACGCTGATCGGCGAGGATCTCACCCTGCGCCCGCGCGTGCGCGCGGCCGTTGCCTCGGCCCTCGCGCGCGGCGTCGCCGTCACGATCGTGACCGGTCGCATGTTCGCCGCCACGAAGCCCTACGCGCGTGCGCTCGGGATCGACGCGCCGGTCGTCTGCTATCAAGGCGCCGCGATCTTCGACGTCGCGAGCGGTACGACGATCCGGCAGATTCCCGTGCGGCCGGATGTGACGCGCGAGGTACTCGACTGGGCGCACGACCACGGCGTGCACCCGCAGTGCTACGCGGATGACACGCTGTATCTCGAGCAGATCAACCGGTTTTCGGAGCGCTACACGGCGCTGGCGAGGGTCGTGCCCGTCGTCGTGCCCTCGCTGCGGGCGGCGTTCGCCGACCGGCCGACGATCAAAATCGTCCTGGTCGACGATCCAGCGCCCAGCCAAGCGCACCTGCACGATCTCGGCGCGCTGCTGGGCGAGCGCGCGTACCTTACCCGCAGCAATCCCGACTTCGTCGAAGTGATCGATCCGCACGTGGACAAGGGTGAGGCTCTACGCTTCGTGGCGGGCCGGCTCCGCATCCCCCTCGACGAAACGCTTGCGGTCGGGGACGCGTGGAACGACGTCCCGCTGCTCGAAGCGGCGGCGATCGGTGTCGCGATGGGCTCCGCGCCGCCCGAGCTGCTCGCGCGCGCCGATGCGGTCGTTGCTGATGTCGCGCACGACGGTGTCGCCGAAGCGCTCGAACGATACGTGCTGGCGTGAAGTCGGGGACGCGCTCGCGCCCGCTCGGCCGGCGCAAGCCCACCGTGGCGGCGCGCATCCGGCCGTTTTGGATCCTGGCCTCCGTCGCCGCGATCGTGCTGGTCGCGGCGGGCGCCTGGCTCGTGCAGGCACCCTGGTTTCGGATCACGCGCGTGAGCGTCAACGTGCCGCTGGAGTCGCCGGTGAGGGCAGACGACGTGCTGCGCGCCGCGGGCGTCGAGCGCGGCATGAACCTCTGGCTCCTCGATACCGGCGCGATCGCGCGCCGCGTCGAGGCGATTCCGTACGTGGCCGCGGCCGCGGTCGATCGCGAGCAGGTCCCCCAGCCGTCGGTGGAGCTCAGCATCACGCTGCGCCGTCCGTCGGCCTGCGTGCGCGCCGGCGATGCGGTCGTCACGATCGACGCGGCCGCGCGCGTGCTGCAAACCGGCTGTGCGCTGCAGGCCGCGGCACGGATCGATGCGGGCCGGGCGACCGTTCCCCCGCCGGGCGGCACGATCGCCGATCCCGACCTGTCACGTCTGCTCGCCGATGCGAAGATTCTGGCCGACGCAGAGCTTGGGGTTCGCACGCTCGGCCGCGACCGCTGGGGCGGACTCGAGGCGGTCGACGCCTCCGGTATTCGGCTCCGCTTCGGTTCCGACGATGACCTCCCCAAGAAGGCGGCGCTGGTGGCGCCCGTCCGGGCCGGCGTCGAGCCGACGCGGGTGATTCGGGTCATCGACCTGCGCGCCCCGGGAACCCCGATCGTCGATTTCCGCTGACCCTATCCACCGCGCTGTGGAGAGCGATCTGTGGATGACTGTGGACGATTTTGTAGGTATCCCCGCCTCCGCCCACAATATATGGTGTCGCAAGTGAAGGCGGGGACGGATGGCTAGAGGCGAGACAATCGCCGGCCTGGACATCGGCACGACGAAAACGTGTGCCGTTATCGCCGCATCGGGTGTCGATGGCCTCGAGATCCTCGGCATCGGCGAGGCGCCTTCGACGGGGATGCGCAAGGGGGTCGTGACCGACCTCGAGGAGACCGTGCGCGCGATCGAGGCTGCGACCGAGCGTGCCGAACGCATGGCCGGTGTTCACGTCTCGCACGTCTACGTCGGCGTGACCGGCGAACACATGCAATCGACGAACAACCGCGGCGTCGTCGCGGTGACCGGCGAAGATCGCGAAGTCATCGCGCCGGACGTCAAGCGCGTCGTCGATGCATCGAAGATCATCAACCTGGCGGCCGACCGCCAGATCATCCATGCCCTGCCGCGCCACTACACGATCGACGGACAGGACGGCGTCACCGATCCGGTCGGGATGAGCGGCGGGCGGCTCGAGGTCGATACCCATATCGTGACCGGCGGCGCGAGCTTCATCGCCAACGTCCTCAAGTGCGTCCACCGCGCCGGACTGGAAACGGCGGGAATCGTGTTCGAGCCGCTCGCGTCCTCGGCCGCCACGTTGCTGCCCGAAGAGAAGCATGTCGGCGTCGTGCTGCTCGACGTCGGTGGCGGCACCACGGATATCGCCGTCTTCGTCGGCGGCGGCGTCGTGCATTCGGCGACCATCCCGGTCGGCGGTAACATCCTGACCAACGATATCGCGCTGGGCTTGAAGACGACGTTTGCCGAGGCCGAAAACGTCAAGCGCATCTACGGATCGGGACTGCTGCGCGCCGACGAAGAGGACCAGAGCTTCGCGGTCAAGACGCTGGACGGACGCAGCACGCGCGACGTCACCTCCTCGCAGCTGCGCGCGATCGTGGTGCCGCGCGTGCTCGAGATATTCCGCTTGGCGAAGGCCAACATCGTCGACCGCATCCCGCGCGATCAAGTCCTCGGCGAGGTCGTGATCACCGGCGGGGGCGCCCACTTGCGCGGGATCGAGACCGCGGCCGCGGACGTGTTCGGCCTGCCCGTCCGCATCGGCGTTCCCTCGACGATCGCCGGTTTGACCGACGCGGTTCGGCAACCCGAGTATGCGACGGCGGTCGGCCTGGTGTTGTTCGGGCCGCGCGGCGAGCAGATGCCGCACCTCAACGGTCACGGCAATGGCAGCTTTGGCAAACTGTGGACGTGGTTCACGTCGATTTGGAACTAAGTGGACCCGGCTCCCTCGCAGCCTTCGCGTTTGCGGCGTCCCCGCAAGCCGTCGGCGGCAGCTACCCCTACGCTCTTCCCGGAGGAACAGGCGACAATGGCTGACGCGAAACGGTACGTTCCCGAGCATGCAGCGACGATCAAGGTGATCGGCCTGGGCGGCGGCGGCTGCAATGCGATCAATCGCATGGTGGAGGCCGGTTTGAGCGGCGTTGACTTCTACGCCATCAACACCGACGTCCAGGCGCTGCGCTCGAGCAAGACCAACAACACGGTGCAGATCGGGAGCGGGCTGACGCGCGGGCTGGGCGCGGGGGCGAATCCGAACATCGGCCGCGAGGCGGCTGACGAGTCGCGCGAGGATCTGGCCATGATTCTCGACGGCGCCGACCTAGTGTTCATCACCGCCGGCATGGGTGGCGGCACGGGCACCGGCGCAGCGCCGATCGTCGCCGAATTGGCGCGCGAATCCGGGGCGCTTACGGTGGCCGTGGTCACGAAGCCCTTCGCATTCGAAGGGCGCAAGCGCATGCAGGCGGCGGAACGCGGCATCGCCGACCTCGAGTCGAAGGTCGACACGCTGATCACGATTCCGAACGAGCGCATCCTGCAGATCATCGAAAAGAAAACACCGCTCAACGAGGCGTTCACCTTTGCGGACGACGTGCTGCGCCAGGGCATTCAGGGGATTAGCGACCTCATCACGCAACCCGGACTGATCAACCTCGATTTCGCTGACGTCAAGACGATCATGACGGACGCCGGGTCTGCGATGATGGGGATCGGTGAAGGCTCGGGCGAGCACCGCGCCGCCGACGCAGCGCAGAAGGCGATCGCGTCGCCGCTCCTCGAGACGACGATCGAAGGCGCGCGCGGGGTGATCTTCAACATCACCGGCGGCCTCGACATGTCGATGTACGAGGTGAACGAGGCGGCTGAGATGATTTCGCGGGCCGTCGACAGCGAAGCGCAGATCATCTTCGGCGCCTCGATCGACCCGACGATGGACGGGAAAGTGCGGGTCACGGTTCTCGCCGCCGGCTTCGGCTCGCGGGTGCCGCGCGCGTCCGTCGGATCGCTCTCGGGGCCGATCGAGTTCGACAAAGTCTCACCGGTCAACATGGAAGATATCGAGGTTCCCGCTTTTCTGCGCTATCGCAGCTGACGATCGCGCTCGCAACGGGGCGGGCCGTGCATGAACAACCGTCCCGCCGTCCCGCAACCGCTGCGGATCGCGGCCGTGCTCTTGATCCTGGTGATCTTCGCGGGAACGGCGGGCTACGTCGTCCTCGAGGGATGGTCGTGGTTCGACGCGTTCTACATGACGGTCACGACGATTACGACGGTCGGCGACGGCGAGCCGGCGCCGCTCGATCGCGCCGGCAAGGTGTGGACGATCGCGGTCGTCGCGGTGGGGTTCGCCGTCCTGACCTACACCGTACTCGCGCTGATGGCGTACGTGATCGAAGGCCAACTGGGCCGGGTCTTCGAGGGCCAGCGCATGCGGCGGCGGATCCGTAGGATGAACGATCATCTGATCCTGTGCGGCTTCGGACGCGTCGGGCGGGCGATCGCACACGAATTTGCCGAAGAGGGCGTCGATTTCGTCGTCGTCGATAGCGACGAGGAGTCGCTCGAACAGGCCGTGCGCGACGGCGTTACCGTGGTGCGCGGCAACGCGGCCGATCTCGAGACGCTCAAAGCGGCCGGCGTGGAGCGCGCGCGCGGTCTCGTGACGGCGGTTGACAACGACGCCGACAACCTGTACGTGACGCTGTCGGCGCGAATCATCAAGCCCGATCTGTTCATCGTCGCGCGCGCGAACCAAGCCGATGCCGAGCCGAAATTGCGTTTGGCGGGTGCCAATCGCGTGGTCTCACCGTACGTGATCGGCGGCCGCCGCCTCGCCACGCTCGCGATGCGTCCGACCGCGGTCGAGTTCATCGACATCATCCTGTCGGCGAGCAATGGAGAGCTGATGCTCGAGGACATGACGATTCGTGACGACTCGCCCTGGGTCGGGCAGACCCTCGTGAAGCTCGTACCCGAAAAAGACGCGGCGCTGGTGCTGGCGATCAAACGCGCGGGCGTCATGCTTTTCCGGCCGGCGACCGCGACGGTACTGCAGGGCCAAGACGAACTCGTCGTCGCCGGACCGCAAGAGGCGGTCCGCGAGCTCGAATCGCGTGCGCTAGGGCGTCCCTAGGGCGGCTCGCTCCAGGGACGCGCGTGCGGGCGAGCCAACACCCCTGCGTGAGCACCACGGTTGCCAATGATACGGCCGCGCGGGCGATCGAGATACGGCGCGAAATTCACCGTCATCCCGAGCTCGGCTTCGAAGAGTACAATACCCAGGCGATCGTCGAGCGCGAACTGGCGGCGCTGGGCATCGAACACCGTCGCGTTGCGGCAACGGGTGTGGTCGGCGTCGTCCGCGGCGCACTGCCCGGACATGTGAGCGGCCTGCGCGCCGACATGGACGCCCTGCCGATCGGCGAGGATTCGGGCGAGGACTGCAGCTCGGAGATCGCGGGAAAGATGCACGCCTGCGGACACGACGCGCATACGGCGATGCTGCTCGGAGCTGCGCGCGAGCTGCAGCGGACGCGCGACACGCTGCACGGGAGCGTCGTGCTGCTCTTCCAGCCGGCCGAAGAAGGGCCGGGCGGTGCGCTGCCGATGATCGAGGCCGGCGCGATGGACGATCCGAAGATCGAAGCCGTCGCGATGCTGCACGTCGACAGCCGGCTTCCGACCGGGTCGATCGGCATCACACCGGGACCTGTGAATGCCGCCGCCGACGAATTCCACTTGACGATTCGCGGCAAGGGTGGGCACGGCGCAGCGCCGCACAAAGCGATCGACGCGATCCCCTGCGCTGCGGCGACCGTGCTCGCCTTACAAAACATCGCGGCGCGCGAGACGGACCCGCTGGCGACGATCGTCGTCACGATCGGCACCCTCGAAGGGGGGTATCGCAACAACGTCATCGCCGACTTCGTGAAGATGAGCGGCACGGTGCGCACGCAGGATCCCGGGCTGCGCGACGGCGTCGAAGCGAAGCTGCGGCGCATCGTGGACGGCGTAGCAGCTGCATACGGCGCGCACGCGTCGCTGGAGATGCTCTACGGCTATCCGCCGGTGGTGAACGACCCAGCCCTCGCGGGGGCCTTCGCACGCTACGTGCGGGAACGAATCGGGCTCCCGGTGAGCGCGCCGCCGCCGACGATGGGCGGCGAGGATTTCGCCTACTTCGCGCAGCGCGTCCCCGGGCTGATGATGCGGCTTGGTATCTACAACGAGGCGCGCGGTTCGGTGCATGCCGGACATAGCCCCCAGTTCCGGCTCGACGAAGAGGCGATCCCGACCGGAATCACCACGCTGGTCGCGTTCGCGCGCGGCATCGGCGACGGCTCGGTGGCGCTGGGCTGAGGCGGACCGGGCTGCCGTCCCCGCAATCCACGCTGTCCCCACACTACGCCTAGTGGCATCTGTGGAGGGAGTGCACAATATCTTGTGGTTTGCGGCAGGGCGAGCCGAACCGCTCCCGCGAAGCCTCGTGGCTATGGTTTCGTCGTCCGTGTCTGCCGACCGGCCGTCGCCACGGGCCCTCCATCGCAGCCAGGATCTCAGCTCGACCGCGCGGACCGCGTTCGATCTGGCCTGCGAGGTCGAGAAATGGCCGGTCTGGCTGTCCTTCGTTCGCAGCGCCCGCCGGGTCGATGTCGAGCGCGAACTTGGTCCCGGCGCGGAGGTCGCGATCCGCTCGATCGTGGCGGGCAGCGGCGAGGAGCTTTTCGAGGTCGACCGCTTTATCGTCGGCCATCAGCTCTCGCTCGTCGGCGCCTTCTCCGTGCGGCGCCGCATCGATATTCGCATCGAGCAGAAGTCGGAACGCTGCCGGGTCGTCGTCAGGGTCGACTATCCCACCTACGGCGGCATTCTCGGCAACTTGCTTGATCGTCTCACTCGCCGACGTAAGCTCCACGCGGAGCTCGATCATGCCCTGATTCACTTCAAAGGCCTGTGCGAATTCGACCGTGAGGCGGGCGCTCTGGCTGATTTCTAGCACTCGTTGACGGTGTCTGCTAACATGGGTACACTGCAGCGAGACCCTGCTGCCACGGAGAACCGCGTGCCCCTCTACGATTACCGCTGCCAAACGTGCCAAAAGACGACCGAGGTCCGCCACGGCTTCGGGGAGCCCTTCGAGGGCGCTTGCCCGTCCTGCGGCGGCCCGATGGCGCGCGTCTTCAACGCCGCGGGCATCGTTTTCAAAGGGTCGGGATTCTACGTCAACGATTCGCGCGCCGCGGCATCGAAGGCCGCGAAAAGCCCGGCCAAGCCGGCCGATGTCGCCGCGCCGGCGTCCGAGGCGGCGGCCGCACCGGGCACGGAGAAGAGCACGGCGCCCGTCGCTTCGGAACCGAGCGCTCCGGTCACCGGCGATAGCGGCGCGAAAAAGAGCGACACCGCCGCGTAAGTGGACATCAGCGTCAGCGCCGCCGCCTGGTGGACGACCCTGGGCGTGGTCATCGTCGTCGCGATCATTGCCGGCATCTTCCTGGTTCGCGCCGCGCGCGAGGTGCTGCGGATCAAACGACGCGTTGCCGCATACGGCGACCTCCCGATCGTTGGCGCGCTCGCGCAGGCCCAAGCCGACGCCGTCCGGCTCGAAGCGGCCATCGCGCAGATCGAACCGCTCATCGCGCGCGCCGAGGGCGCGTTAGCTACACTGCGGCGCGGCCCGATCCCGCCGGATGTTGCCGGCAGCGTCGCCTACGTCAGCGCCGAGCTCCGCGAGCTCCGCGAATTGACCCAGTAGCCCAGCAGGAGGACCGCACGAGGGTCCCCCTTCCGGCGCGCCAATAGAAGCGGCTGATCGATTCGCTCGATCTCGCCTTATTTTTTCGGCGTCAACCACGACAAGGAGATAGCAATGGTACATGGCATGTCGCAGCGCCTCAAGACGATCGCGCTCGTGCTCGGTTCAGGTCTCGTCGGATCCCTTCTGACCGGCACGGCGTATGCTCAGATGCAGGGGAATATGGTCAACGCGCGCGCCTCGATCAACCAGGGCATCGGCTATCTGCAGGCGGCGCAATCCGACAAGGGAGGGCATCGCACCAACGCGATCAACCTTGCCCGTCAAGCTGTTCGTGAGATCAATCTGGGCATCGGATACGCGAACCGACACTGACGATCGCGTTCGGAGAACAAAGGAGGCCGGCGTTCTGCCGGTCTCCTTTTTGCATCTGGGGAAGGTGGGACTCGAACCCACATGAGCTCACACTCGGTCGCTTTTGAGGCGACTGCGTCTACCATTTCGCCACTTCCCCGCCGGAGCGGGCCGTCACCGGGTTCGCGCTGACCCAAGCCCGCTCCGCCTGCGCGAATGTCCGTGCTTGCGCCGGCGAAGCCGCGGGTGCGAACGCATACACGACACGGTGCCAGGCGCGGAGCGTCATCAGGAGGCTCAAGGTGCCCGTACTCCGGTAGCGCTTCCACGTCGCGCGCGTGACGTCGCCTCGTTTCCACGTCACCACCATCACGTGTGCGCTGCCGGCTCGGTATGACGCCGCGATCGCAGATCGTGCACTCTCGCGTGGCGGGAAGAGTTCGCTGTCCCCAGCCGCGACCAACAGGCCCGGCAACGACGACCGCTGGACGGCCCGGACGGATGTCGGCACGTTGCCGGCAATCGTTACCCGTTCGTCCACGATGAGGCGGCGGGTGCGGGGCTCGAGGGTGAGGATACGGTCGTACGTTACGGGCAGCCCAGCTGCGAGGTCGACATAGTGAAGATGCACGATCGCACGCGCACCGCTCTGGACGATGGTTGCGGCGTAGCGTCGCTGCGCCGTTCCGCTGGGATAGCCGTGCGTGTACGCCGCGATGTAGTCGCGCGCGCTCGGCGGTTGGGTAGGAATCACGTCGTCGCGCAATGCGCCGGTAGCATCAGTCGCGTTGTTTCTGTCGCGACCACCATTCCCGCCGCCGAGCTCGACGAGCCGGCCGCCTCCGTCGGGACTGACGATCGCGCGGAGATATTCGTTCTGCAGGACGATCGTTCCGGCACCGTCGCCGAACACGTCGGCGCGGACCGCGAATGAATTTCCGATCAGCGGCGAGGTTACGTCGAGCGGAACCGGGTCGTGCCGGGGAAGCTGCTGCGGTTCAAAAGAGGCGTCGGGCGCGAGGTGGATACCCGGTACCCACGCCGTGACATGGCCGATCGTCATCAACTTCGGAACGTATGCCCGTTGCAAGCCATTCGCCTCGACGACGAGTCCCTGCGCGGATTCGACCTGCGCGGTAACGACGCGGCCCGCAAGGACGGCGCCAAGGCTGCACGGCGCGTTGCGCCCCGGAAGGACCGTCAGCTGACCGCGGCCGAGCAGCAGTGGGCAGGTCGACGGACGCAGCGCATCGCCCGGCGCGAAACCGGGCATCGTTGAAAGGTCGACCCGAAGCGGTAAGAGCAGCGCCGAGCGCGGCGCAATCCTGAGCGGCGGAAGCGTGTAGGACTCGCTGTCCGCCGCATACATCGTTGCTTCCATCGCTACGACTTCGCGCGACCAGTTGCGCAGGTCCACGAAGGCCGCGTGGGTGCCGGCGAGTATCGTCGTGTCGACGATTGATCCGCGCCGTCCCAACGAGATCGCGCTCACGACGGTTCCGCGCTGACTGCGAAATAGCCGCACCGCCATCGAAGCGGCGGCTGAAAGCGGTGCCGCAATCGCGCGCGGGACCACCAGGGTCGAGACGTGCGGGAGCGGCTCGCGGAGATCGACCAGGAGGCATGAGCGGCCGCCCTGACGGCAGCGCTGCAACTCCGCGGTTGTGCGGTCCGTGATTGCGCGTATCTCGGCCGGTGTGAGGGCGTGCGTATAGGCACCGGCGAGCCACGCGATCGCGGCGTCGTAGACGGGGCTCGTCTCGGCGAGCAGGAGCCCAAACCCAACCGGGTCAGCGGCGTTCTGGTCGTTGCTGCCGGCGCCGCCCAGGAGTGAGCCGAAGGCCGCCGTCGGCTCATAGCGCGAGCCGAACGACCGGCCGCTCAAACCGATCGCCGCATCCCAGTTGTAGAGGGCGTTCGAGAACGGGGCTTCCCAGCCGAACGGCGCGAGCGTGTCTTGCATCGGAAAGTCCACCACGCCGTGCACGCCGCGCGCGAGCAGCTCGTGCAGCGCCAACTCGGTGTTGCTGGGATCGGCCGGGCGGGGCTGCGGATCTTCCGGCGGCGCGAGCCAGCCGGCTTGGAATTCGCTTTGCGCCGGCGGCCCGCGGCGGTTCGTCGCCAGCAGCAGCGTCGCGAAGTCGAGGCCGGCGCGATCGTGCTCGCCGATGCTGAAGGCGTCGCTCTGATACCAGTTTCCCATCGTCCACACCGGCGATGACGCCGGCACCCGCATTTCGTAGGTGTTGATAAAAGTCGGGGTCGTGGGGCCGACAACGTCCCGCACCTGGCTCTCGAGCCACGAGAGGTAGCGGCGCAAATGGGGCGCGGGAGAGGTCTGGTTGTCGATGTACGCAGCCTGATCGTCGTCCAGCGCAACCGCGAGGACGAGATCGGCGACCGGCCGGAATTCGGCCAGAGCGCGATGGAGCCAGCGGGACGCGTACCGGAGGTGCGTGCGGTTGGCCATCCACTCCGCGGCCGCATCGTCGCTGCGCGCGTTTTGAAGCGTCGCCGTCGCCGGATAACGGCCGTCGAGCACGTCACGCAGCGGCATGTGGTATTCGGGGCGGATCAGGAGCCATGCCGGATAGCCGCCGTTGCGCCACTCGTTGCGGATGACCGGCCCCGGGCGGACGATCAGATGAAGGCCCAGCTCGCGCGCGAGCCGCAGCACCTCGCGCAGGTTGCGGCGCGGGTTGGTGTGTCCGTCGAAGTCGAAGTCGCCATCGTCGAGCTCGTGCCAGTTCCAGGGCACATAGAGGTCGAGTGTATTGGCGCCCAGCCGTTTCATCGCGAGCATCGAGCTGCGCCACTGCGATGCCGGGATACGCTCGTAGAAGAACGCGCCGCCCCAGAAGAAGAACGGCATTCCGTCGACGAGCAGCTCCGGATTCCCGTCACGGCTGACGAGCGCGGCGTGGCCGAAGGACGGCATCGGCGCGGCGCGCGCTGCGCCCGACCGCAGCGTGACGGCAACCAGCAGAGCGAGGCCAAGAACCTCGAGGCTCCGCAGGCGCGCGCGAACGTTCATTCGAAACGCTTTCGCCGTCCGGTGAACGAACTCTCGTCCTTGCTCGGGTTGCGCGGTAGGTTGCGCATCGACACCATCGACAGCCCTGCGCTGCGTGGGAACGCGCTCGGCGATCCGTCGTCGCGGCCGCTGGCGGTCTACACGCCGCCGGGATACGATGCCGAGGGATCACGCCGCTACCCGGTTCTGTATTGCCTGCACGGCTATACGGGAGATGTCGCGGCGCTCGTGTCGGCACGTGCATGGGAGACCAACGTCGTCCAATGGATCGATCGTCTGGTCGTCTCGGAAGCGATGCCGCCGGCGCTGCTGGTCGTGGTCGACGGGTTTACGCGGCTGGGGGGCTCCCAGTACGTCGATTCCGTGCACAACGGCGCCTATGCGACCTACACCGTCCGCGATGTGATCGGGCACGTCGATGCCGCGTACCGCACCATCGCCGCGGAAGGGGGCCGGGCCGTCTTCGGCAAGTCGTCGGGCGGCTTCGGGGCCCTCCACCTCTCGCTGAGCTATCCGGGGACGTTCGCCGCCTTCGCATCGCATAGCGGCGATGCGTATTTCCCCTACGCACACCCGCGTTCGTTCCCGTCCACCCAGCGCACGCTCGAGCAGTTCGAGTCGGTGCAGGCCTTCGTGGAGGAATTTGAACGCCGGCCCAAGCGCCCGCAGCCTTTCTACGAAACGATCGAGATGCTGGGCTACGCGGCGGCCTATTCACCGCTCGAGGCGCGGGCGTTCGCGTTCGCGCTGCCCTTCGACCGCGCGACGGGCGAACTCGACGAGGCGGTCTTCGCGCGCTGGCTGGCCTACGATCCGTGCGAGCGCGTGGCTACGGGCTACGACGCCCTGGCGCGCTTGCGGCTGCGCTACCTCGACTGCGGACGCCGCGACGAGTACGGGCTCGACGTCGGTGCGCGCGTGTTCGTGAAACGCTGCCGCGACCACGGGCTCGATGTCCGCCACGAAGAGTTCGATGACGACCATCGCAACGTCGGCTATCGCTACGCAGTCTCGCTTCCCGCACTCGCCGAGGTGCTCGACCGCTAGTTACTGCCTGGCGGAGAGGCCGAGACGAGGCGGCTTTGGGGCGAAGCCCCAAAACGCGAAGGGTTCGACGCAGAAGAATCCGCTACGTCGTTGGTGCGCCGGCGCTTTGGGTGGCGGGGATGCGGTCAGGGTTCGGTGGATCGCCGATGCCGGCAGCGGCGGGAGCGCCGGCGAGGTCGCGCGTCGCGTCGAGCGCCTGACGCAAATCGGCGATCAAGTCGCGCGCGCTCTCGAGGCCGACCGAGAGGCGCAGCAGCCCATCGGTGACGCCGCGCCGCTCGAGTTCTTCTTTGGGAATGGACCCGTGCGTCATCCGGGCCGGGTGCGTGATCAGCGACTCGACGCCGCCGAGACTTTCGGCGAGGGAGAAGAGCTGGGTCCGCTTCGCCAGTTCGAGGGCCCGCGATTCCGGGCCGCGCAGCGTGAAGGACACCATCCCGCCGAAGCCGCGCATCTGACGCCGCGCCAGTTCGTGCTGCGGATGCGACGTCAGGCCCGGGTACATCACGCTCGCAACGTCATCGCGCTCCTCGAGGAAGGTCGCAACGGCGTGGGCGTTTCGCTCGTGCTCGCGCATCCGCACCGCGAGGGTCTTGGCGCCGCGCGTGGTCAGGAACGCATCGAAGGGGCCCGGCACGCCGCCGACGGCGTTCTGGTGAAACTTGATCGACTCGGAGAGCGCGGGGTCATTCGTGATCGCGATGCCGCCGACGACGTCGCTGTGTCCCCCGATGTACTTGGTCGTTGAGTGCACGACCACGTCGGCGCCGAGCGCGAGCGGCGACTGGAAGTAGGGCGTCGCGAAGGTGTTGTCGACCGCGACGATCATTCCCGGTCGCTTGAGGCCGGCGACCGCCGCGATGTCGATGAGGCGAAGCAGCGGATTGGTCGGCGTTTCGACCCACAGCATCTTCGTGTTCGGCTGCAAAGCCGCGCGCACGCGCTCCAGGCTGGTCATGTCGACGTAGGTGAAGCTGAGCCCGTAGCGCGTGAGAACGCGCGAAAACAAGCGATACGTACCGCCGTAGAGGTCGTCGGTGACGACGACGTGATCGCCGGCCGAGAGCAGGTTCATCACCGCCGACGTGGCGGCCATCCCGGATGCGAAGGCCGAGGCGAACTGCGCGTCTTCGAGCGCGGCCAGCTGTTTCTCGAGCGCCAGCCGGGTCGGGTTAACGGTGCGCGAGTAGTCGAAGCCCTTGTGCTCGCCGACGGCCGGCTGGGTGTAGGTCGAGGTCGCGTAGATCGGGACGATCGTTGCACCGGTCGTCGGATCGGGTTCTTGTCCGGCGTGGATCGCACGCGTCGCGAAGTCCACCTTACGGAACCTGCGCCGAGAGGAACGAAATCACGTCCTGCCGGGTGACGACGCCGACCGGCTTACCCGCGTCGGTCACGACGATCGCGTGATTTGCCATGGTCAGCAATTTGTACGCGATTCCCACTTCCGAGTCGTGCTCGAGCATCGGGAACGCCCTCCCCATCACTTCGCCGACCGGCTTGTGCATGATGTCGGCGTGATCGAACACCGCCTGCATCACGGCCACGTCGTTGACCGAGCCGACGACCTCGTCGGCGCGCATGACTGGAAGCTGTGAGATCTCGAAGCGCCGCAGCAGGTCGAGCACCTCCTTCACCGTTTGCGCTTCGGTGACGGTGATCATCGGCGGCAGCGGTTCCTTGGTGCGCAGCACATCGCCAACCGTGTCTTTGCGGCGGTCGTCCTCGAGGAAGCCGTTCGCGTGCATCCACTCGTCGTTGAAAATCTTCGACATATAGCCGCGTCCGGAATCAGGCATCATGACGACCATGATCGCCTCCGGCGGCAGGTCCTTGGCGATGCGGATCGCGGCGGCGACCGCGGTGCCGGACGATCCGCCGACCAGCAGTCCCTCCTCGCGCGTGATGCGGCGCGCCATGAGAAAGCTCTCCTTGTCGGTGATGCGCAAGATCTTGTCGATCACGCGCATGTCGACGGTCTGAGGCAGATAACTCATGCCGATGCCTTCGACCTTGTACGATTTGGGCGTGTCGCCGCTGTAGATCGAACCCTCCGGGTCGGCGCCGACCACCACGATCTTCGGATTCCTTTCCTTGAGATAGCGCGCCGTCCCCGAGATCGTCCCGCCGGTGCCCATACCGCTGACGAAGTGCGTGATCGTCCCCGCGGTCTGTTCCCAGATCTCGGGGCCGGTCGTCGCGTAGTGCGCGCCGGGATTCTGCGCGTTGTGCCACTGGTCGGGCTGAATCGCGCCCGGGATCTCGGCCGTCAGACGGTTGGCAACGCCGTAGTACGATTCCGGCGAATCGTTGGGCACGTTGGTCGGCGTGACGACGACCTCGGCACCGTAGGCTTTCAGCAGATCGATCTTTTCCTTCGACATCTTGTCGGGCATGACCAGAATGCAGCGATAGCCGCGAATCGCGGCCGCCATTGCCAGCCCGGTTCCGGTGTTCCCGGAGGTCGCCTCGATGATGGTGGCGCCGGCTTTGAGGATTCCACGGCGCTCGGCGTCCTCGATCATGGCGACGGCCGGGCGGTCCTTCACCGAGCCGCCGGGGTTCACGTATTCGACCTTGGCCAGCACCAGACACGGCGCGCCGTCGATGACGCGATTCAGCTGTATGAGCGGCGTGTGCCCCACGGCTTCGAGGGCGTTGCGATAGTACGTCAGCCCGGCGGCGGGGCGGGTTTCGGTGATCGCCATGACCCGTTCGGGTTCCGCAACTTTCGCGGCGCTGCCTGCGTCACAGAAAGTGCTACGCCCGCGCACTTCTGAGGAAGATATGGCGACCGATTTCCGCACCGGTGAATTTCCGCGCCCCGGCCGCAAGGCACTCGACGGCTACCTCTGGTTGGCCCGGGTCTTCGACAAGGCCCGCGCGGCGCGCAACGCCACGATCTACGACTACATCTACCCGTGTCCCATGGACCGGGCCGTCTTCGACCGTTGGGGGATCACCTCGCGCGTCTTCGATGCCGCGCTCGAGAACGCGCACACCGACGACCAGATCCTGGCCTGGGTGAAGGCCCGGGTGCCTGCCGAGCGGCGCGACGACGCCAATGCCTGGCTGCTCGAAGAGAAGAGCGACAACCTCGACCGTCAGGATGCAGAAGAGGGCGTCGTCGTCGCCTAGCGGAACCGCGGGCGCGTGAGCTCCTTGCGCGCCCGATTCGTTTTCGCGGTCATGGTCGCCGCATGCGTCGCCGGCTGCGGCGGTCCGCAAATTCCGCCCGCTCAGAACTACGGCACGATCACCGGCCGCGCGTTCGACAGCAGCTCGAATCAGCCGGTCGCGGGCGTCGTCGTCACGGTCGATACGATCCTGATCGCGACGACCGGCAGCGACGGCTCGTACAAGATCCCGAACATCCCGCTGGGTTCCTACTCGCTGTTCGCGACGGCGCCGCAGGGGTATCAGGTCGGCGCGCTGCCGTACGCCTCCGGGTCGATCGCCGCGGGGCAGACGATCCCGATCGATATCCCGCTTACGAAACAGTAGTTGCGCGTCGTCATCGCGCCGGACAAGTTTAAAGGCAGTCTCGACGCCGCCGGCGTGGCCTCGGCATTGGCGGCCGGTGTCCGCGACGTCGTCCCCGATGCGAGCTGCGAGCTGGTCCCCATGGCCGACGGCGGGGACGGGACGGTGGCCGCCTTCGTGGCCGGCGGCGCCACGTCGACGCGGGTGGTGGTTCCGGGCCCGCTCGGCCGGCCGGTGCGGGCCGAATACGCGCGCGACGGTGATACGGCGATCATCGAGATGGCTTCCGCCTCGGGGCTGGGCGCCGACCCTGCCCGCCAGCCGCTGCAGGCATCGACCGAGGGAACGGGAGCCCTGGTGCGCGATGCGCTCGACCACGGCGCGCGACGCATCGTGCTCGGCATCGGCGGCAGCGCGACGACCGATGGGGGTGCCGGTGCGCTGGCCGCGCTCGGGGCGCGCTTCTATGACGGTGCCGGCGCGCCGCTCGACGCGACACCCGCTGCGCTCGCGGACGTCGCGCGCATCGACTTGACCGGGCTCGACACGCGCTTGCGCGACATCGATCTCGCCGTCGCCTGCGACGTCGACAACCCGCTGCTGGGACCGAACGGCGCCGCGGCGATCTACGGTCCGCAAAAGGGAGCGCGCCCGGCGGACGTCACGTTCCTCGAACGGGTTCTCACGCGTCTGGCCGACGCGATGAGCGTCGCCACGGGCGAAGATCTCCGCGATCTCCCCGGCGCCGGCGCCGCCGGCGGCTTGGGCTGGGCCCTGGCGAGCGCGTGCGGCGCCCGTCTCGAACGCGGTGTGAAGCTGGTCGCCGAGGTTCGCGGCTTGGCAGCAGCGCTGCGCGGTGCCGACTGGTGCTTCACCGGCGAAGGCCGCATCGACGCGCAGACGCTGCACGGAAAAGTTGTCGTCGGAGTTGCCGAACTCGCGACGCAGGCCGGCGTCCCCGTGGTGGCGTTCGGCGGCAGCGTCGATCTCGCCGCCGAGCCCGGGCTGCGCGAACGCGGCGTGCACTGTGTTCCGATTGCTCCGGGTCCGATGACCTTCGAGACCGCGATGCACGAAACGGCCACCCATCTGCGCGCAGCTGCCGCGCGTGTGACGGCACTGCTCGCGACCGCGGCGGGCTCTTAGACCCCGTCGACGGGCATCACGTGGCAGCCGGGGTCGTGCTGCCCGCGCGGAACTTCACGTACGACGCGCGTTCGGCGACGGCACCGTTGACGATTCCCAGCACGACCTGCGCCAGACGATCGGGATCGTGGCGCACCGTGTCGGTTTCGCTGATCACGTTGGCGTGCACGACCTTGGCGCCGAGCGCGCGCAGCGCGTCTTCGTCGAGTGCCACCGGAAGCTGCCCCTCCTCGGCGTAGACGTCGCGCAGCTTGCGCGGCAGCTCGTCGTTGACGATCACGACGTCGCACAGCTTGGCGTCGGTTCCGGCATTGAGGGCGCGAACGTGGGCCGAGGCGGTATAGCCGTCGGTCTCGCCGGGCTGCGTCATGATGTTGCACACGTAGATCTTCACCGCGCTCGCAGCTTCGATCTCGCGAGCAACCCGGTCGACGAGCAGGTTCGGCATGATCGAGGTGTAGAGCGAACCCGGACCGAGCACGATCGCATCGGCCTGCCGGATTGCGGTGATCACTTCGTCGAGCGGCGCGGCAAAGGGCGGATCGAGGAACACGCGCTCGATCGTGCCGCGCGCGAGCGGGATGTTGGACTCGCCCTCGACGATGCGCCCATCAGTGAGCCGCGCGCAAAGGCGCGCGACGGCCAGCGTCGAGGGCAGGACGCGGCCCTTGATGTTGAGCACCCGGCTCGAGACCTTGATCGCCTCGTCGAAATTGCCGGTAACCCCCGTCATTGCGGCCAGGAAGAGGTTGCCGAACGAATGGCCGCCGAGGCCCTCGGCTTCACCCTCGGCTTCGGCCTCGCGGAAACGGTAGCGGAACAGCGACGTGACCAGCGCTTCGTCGTCGGCGAGCGCGACCAAACAATTGCGGATGTCGCCCGGCGGCAAGACGCCCAATTCTTTTTGGAGCCGCCCCGACGAGCCCCCGTCGTCGTTGACCGTGACGACCGCCGTCAGGTTGGTCGTGTATTTCTTGAGCCCGCGCAGCATCGTTGCGAGCCCGGTGCCGCCGCCGACGACGACGATGCGATAGCCGTTCTCGAGCCGGCGCTCTAAGATCGCGTCGATCATCCGGTCGGTCGGATAGGGTGTTACCGCCGTGACGATCGCGTTGAGCCAACGCCAGATGCCCAGGCCGACCAGCACGGCACCGACGATCATGAACGTCCAGGAGAGATACCCGGGCGGAAACACGTCGGAGACGACCGAGTCGACCCACTCGTTGATGCGCAGCGTGTACCCTTCGTCGGTAAAGTAGCGCGAGACACCATTGACGAACAGCGCAGCGCCGACGACGGCCAGGAAGAGCCAACGTTTGACGTGCAGTCCCGGGATCAGCCATCGCCACAGGCCCAGCGACCGGCGCATGCGGCTGCTCATCGTTTCACGTCCCGCGCATCGAAGGTCGCGATCACGCCGCTGGTTGCGCGGACGTGCTCGGCGACGCGCCGTCCGATATACACGCTGCGATGCCGCCCTCCGGTGCACCCGATCGCGATCGTCACCTGCGACTTTCCTTCGCGTTCGTAACGCGGCAGCAAGAAATCGAGCAGCGCGAGGAGCCGCTCCATGAAAGCTTCGGTGTCCGGAATGGCCTCGAGAAAGGCGGCGACGGGAGCGTCGGCGCCGGTGAGGTCGCGCAACTCCTCGACGTAGTTGGGATTCGGTAAGAAGCGGACGTCGAAGACGAGGTCCGCGTCGAGCGGCACGCCATGCCGGAAGCCGAATGCGACGACGCCGACGCGCAGCCGGCGCGCGTCGGAGCAAAAGGTCGAACCGATACGGTCCTTGAGCTGCCCGAGCGTCAGCTGCGTCGTGTCCCAGACATAATCGGCCCGGTTGCGCAGATGGGCCAGCGAGGCCCGTTCGGCAGCGATCGCTTCGGCGAGCCCCACGCCCCGGGCCGCGAACGGGTGCCGGCGCCGCGTTTCGCTATAGCGCCGGATGAGCGTCTCGTCGGCCGCGTCCAAAAAGAGCACTTCCGGACGAAGATCGTGCGCTTCGAGGTCGGCGAGAGCCGCCTCGGCATCGCCGAACGGGCCGAGGGTACGCACATCGAGAGCGAGGGCGGCGTCGCTCAGGGACGCCTCTTCCGCCAGCGCGACGAAGGGGCGCGCCATCACGGGAGGCGCGTTGTCGACGCACGCAAAGCCAAAGTCCTCGAGCGATTTCATCGCCTGGCTCTTGCCCGCGCCCGAGAGCCCCGTTACGATGACGAGACGGCGCATAGGATGAAGCTCTTTTCGGCCGAGAAGGCCAACGCCCTTATCCCTGTCCTCGAACCGCTGCTCCAGGAGCTGTGGGAGCAGCGGCGCGACCTCGCCATCCGGCTGCTGGAGGCGGATCCCGCGCTGCGTGCCGGCCGGTTGGAAGCGACCCGCGACCGCCGCCGTGCGCGCGGGTTCACGGAGCTCAAGGCCGAGATCGTGCGTCTGATCAACCGCATCGAAGCGCACGGCTGCGTCGTGAAGGATCTGGACCTGGGACTGCTCGACTTCCCGTCGGTGCGCGATGGACGCCCGATCTATCTGTGCTGGAAAGCCGGCGAGCGCGAGCTATCGCACTGGCACGGGACGGACGAAGCCTTCGCAGACCGCAAACCGCTGTAAGCGGCTTAGGCGACGACCGCGCCGTCGGCCTTGATGAAGTCTTCCGCGAGCCCCTGAAGGCGCACGTCGCCGAACTCGACCGTATAGGCCCCGGCGGCGAAATCAGTGACCTTGCCGTACTCCGGCACGCTCGCGAGCTGCGGGATCTTGGCGCGGATATCGTCGGGCAGCCGCACGGCATCGCCGACGTCGAGCGCCTGCTGGTCGAACAATTTTTCGAGATCCTCGAGCAGCAGCCCGAGCGGGATACCGTACCCCTCACTGACTTGTTCGATCGTCTCGGTTTCGCTGATCGAACAGTTGGAGCAGCCGCCGAGATGAAAGCGCGCGAAAACGCGTCGCGCGCCCGCGTGGGTCTTGAACGCTTGCTCGACGGTGAGTTCCTTGCTGAAATGAGCCACGGTCGCCATTATTCTCCGAGACCAACGTGCGGCCCCGTCAGTTGCGCAGGCGCGGAGGACGCCTGTACGCCGGATTCTGTCCCGCCTCGCGGCGGTGACCGTCATCTCTCTGGGGTACGCCTCACGGCGCACCTCGATGCGACATGTGCTCGGTCCGCCGGGCCGGCGGTCCCTCGCCGAGGCGAGAGCAATCGAGCGGTCTTGCTCCAGGTGGGGTTTACCCGCGCCCGCGTCACCGCGGAACGCCGTGCGCTCTTACCGCACGATTTCACCCTTACCGCGGTGTTGCCACCACGGCGGTATGTTTCTGTGGCACTTTCCTTCGAGTCGCCCCGACAGGACGTTATCCTGCACCCTGCCCGATGGAGCCCGGACGTTCCTCGACGCTTGCGCGCCGCGACGACCCGGCGCCCTCCGCGCATCGGATGCTATCCGAAAACACGCCGCGCGGCAAGTCGTTAGCGGACTGCTCTGCGACGCGATGCCGGCGTGGTCGTCGTCGGCGGCGAC
>Ga0182015_10000873_pt1 | contig 42020 bp, 42 predicted proteins | sample 712P3MmetaG_FD_120478 | JGI IMG/M metagenome (GOLD analysis project Ga0182015, IMG submission 120478) | Permafrost microbial communities from Stordalen Mire, Sweden - 712P3M metaG | ecosystem: Environmental > Terrestrial > Soil > Wetlands > Permafrost | place: Sweden: Stordalen | collected...
CCCCCGGGCTCACCATGTCGCGGGGAGCGACGCAGCGTTCTGGCGGGCACTCTGAACCAGCGAAGGCCCGGAGGGCCGAGAGCGCCGTTCAGACGTAGCGGCCCTCGCACACGAAGTGCGAGGGCCGCGGCCCGCCAGAACGCTGCGTCGCTCCCCGCGACTACGCCAGACGACCAGCCCTAAGCGTAAACCCCACGCAGTTTCAAAGACCGAACGACCCGATCAATCGCCACCATATACGAAGCCGTCCGATACGAGATCCCCCGAGCCCGAGCAAGATCCCGAACCACGCCGAAATTATCGAGCAACTGCTCCCGAAGCCGAGCATTCACCTCAGCCTCTTTCCAAAAAAAGCCCTGACGATCTTGAACCCACTCAAAATACGAAACCGTCACGCCCCCGGCGTTCGCCACGATGTCCGGAATCACCACGACCCCATTGCGCGCGAAGACATGATCGGCATCCGGCGTCGTCGGTCCGTTCGCTCCTTCGACGATCAGCTTGGCCTGAATCCGCGCGGCGTTGTCGACGCTGAGAACCTTCTCGAGCGCTGCCGGCACGAGCACGTCGCACGGGATCTCGAGCATCGCTTGGTTCGACATCTTGTCGCCGCCGCGGTAGCCGTCGAGCGAGTGATGTTCCTGCGCGTACGCGATCGCGCCGTCGACGTCGATGCCGTTGGTGTTGACGTACGCGCCGGTCACGTCGGAGATCGCGATCACCGAGCAGCCGGCGTCATGGAACATCTTCGCGGCGACCGAACCGACGTTGCCGAAACCTTGCACGACGACGCGCGCGTCCTTGGGCGCGATCCCGAGTCGCATCATCTCGTCGAGGGCGACGATTGAAACACCGCGTCCGGTAGCCTCGACCCGTCCGCGCGAGCCGCCGATCTCGATCGGCTTCCCGGTCACGACGCCGGGGGTATTCTGGCGCACGTGCATCGAGTACGTGTCCATGATCCAGGCCATGTGCTGGGGTGTCGTGTTGACGTCGGGTGCGGGCACGTCTTTGTCGGGGCCGATCACCTCGACCAATTCCGCCGCGTAGCGGCGCGTGATGCGTTCGATCTCGGCCATCGAGAGGGTGCGCGGGTCGCAGGTGACGCCGCCCTTCCCGCCGCCGAACGGAAGATCGACGACCGCGCACTTCCACGTCATCCAAAAAGCCAGCGCGGTCACTTCATCGAGGGTGACGCCGGGGTGGAAACGGATCCCACCCTTCGCCGGTCCGCGGGCGAAGTTGTACTGCACGCGATAGCCCGTGAACACTTCGATCCCGCCGTTGTCGCGCTGAAAGGGGATCGAGAAGATGATCTGCCGCGAAGGATGGGTGAGGATCGCTTTGATCCCCGGATCGAGATTGAGCAGCGCCGCGGCTTCGTTGAAATACGTGATCGCGTCGCCGAACACGCTGACTTCGCGAACGGCGGTCGCGCCCGGTACGGCTGTGGACATTGAGAGAGAGGCCTCCTGAGCCGTCCGGCTCCTTTAGGACATTCTGCGTAAAACCCTGGCTTCCGATGCTCCATTTGGCGAAACGCCAACCTGGCCGCTCGGCCACCGTTTTCCCCTTTTCGGAGCGGACCGCTCGCTTTCCAAGGCGAACCCGCCGCGCATGACGCTGCTCGCACAGTACTCGGATAACACCAACACCGCCACCGCTGCCGGCGCCTTCGCGGCGCTGGCCGCGATCTGGCTGGTCCTTGCCGTCATCGGCCTCGCGTTCTTCGTCTTGATCATCTATTGCTATTATCGGATCGCGGAGCGCGCCGGCTACAACCCGTGGATCTCGCTGCTGGCGCTGATTCCCGGGGCTAGCCTCATCCTGGTGCTCATTTTCGCCTTCAGCGAATGGCCGATCCAGCGCGAACTCGCCGCGCTGAAGGCACAGTTCGCCGGGCATGGGCCGGGGGGCGGCCCGCTCGGGACGACGGCAGCGTATGGCGAGGCAAGTTCGGGATATCTTCCCGGCCAGGGCCCTGGTCCGATCACGCCGGCCTAGCCGGCTGCTGCCGGCGCGGGCTACACGTTGAAACGGAACTCAACGACGTCGCCCTCCTGCATCACGTACTCCTTGCCCTCCGAGCGCAGTTTGCCGGCGGAGCGGATCGCGTCGAGCGTGCGGTACGTGACGTAGTCCGCGTACGAGATGATTTCGGCGCGGATGAAGCCGCGCTCGATGTCGCTGTGAATCTTTCCGGCCGCCTGCGGCGCCTTGGTGCCTTTGTCGATCGTCCACGCGCGCGTCTCTTTCTCGCCGGTGGTCAGGAACGTCATCAGGCCGAGCAGGTCGTAGGCCTCGACGATCAACCGGTCGAGCCCGCCCGACGTGATCCCGTAGTCCGCCCGGAACATCGCGACCTCGTCGTCGCTCATCCCCGCAAACTCCGATTCGATCTTCCCGTTGAACGCGATGGCCCGGCTGTTTTCCGCCTTGGCATGCGCAAAGACGGCGCGAGCCATGGGGCCGGGCTCCGCAATCTGCGCTTCGTCGATGTTGGCGACGTAGAGCATCGGTTTGGCGGTGAGCAGAAACGACTCGCGGGCCAGCTCGGCTTCCGGCGACCCGGCAGGAAAGGCGCGCGCCGGCGTCCCCGCTTCGAGCGCCGCGATCAGCCGGTCGAGTGCGGCGAGCTTGGGCGCTTCTTTGGGATTTACCCGGACCTCGCGCTGCAGCCGATCGTGTTTCTTCTGGAGCGAGGCCAAATCGGCCAGCGACATTTCGATCCCGACGATCTCGATGTCGCGCAGCGCGTCCGGGGCGCCTTCAACGTGGGTGACGTTATCGTCGCTGAAGCAGCGCACGACCATGGCGATCGCGTCCGTTTCCCGGATGTGCGACAAAAACGCATTGCCGAGGCCCTGACCGCTGGAAGCGCCGCGGACCAGACCGGCAATGTCGACGAAGCGCATGCTCGCCGGGACGATCTTCTGTGAGGCGCTGATCTCGGCGAGGACGTCCAGGCGCGGGTCCGGGACCGGAACCTCGCCGACATTGGGCTCGATCGTCGCGAACGGATAGTTCGCTGCGAGCGCCTGCGCCGAGCGCGTCAGCGCATTGAAAATGGTCGACTTGCCGACATTAGGAAGCCCGACGATACCGCACGACAACGCCACGCCGGACGATTCGGTCCGACCGCGCACTATCATGCGTCGCGGCGATGCGACCGAAGTCGCTGCTGGCCTGAAGCGGGCGGAGCACCGCGAAGGGTTCGTCGGCGGACGAACCCACTCTGCCAAAGGAAATGACCGCGGAGCCCCCGGAGTATCCTCCGATGCGGCAGATGAAGGTCGACAAACTCGGAATCGATCTCCTCACGCACGACCCGGTCGTGATCCTGAAGGACCTCGAGGGCAAGCGCTACCTTCCGATCCTGATCGGACCGTTCGAAGCGACCGCAATTGCCCTCGCGCTCGAGGGGACCACCGTCCCGCGTCCCCTCTCACACGACCTCATGCGGACGCTGCTGGAATCACTGTCCGCAAAACTCGAGCAAATCGTCATCCACGACATCAAGGATTCGACCTTTTTCGCCAAGCTCGTCGTCCGTTCGAACGGCGAAGTCCAGGAGATCGACGCCCGTCCGTCCGACGGGATCGCGCTGGCACTGCGGATGCAAGCCCCGATCTTCGTCAGCGACAAGATCGCCCTCGAGGAGAGCGCCCCCGACAAAAACGGCGAGCCCGAAGACGAAGGCCGCTTCAAGAAGTTCATCGAGGAGCTCCGCCCCTCCGACTTCATGGACTAGGCGGAGATTGGCGGCCTTTCGTCCTACTAACGGCCTCGCAATGGACACGAACGAACGCGCCGAGATCGGCGTTTACGGAGGCTCCGGCTTTTACGCGCTGATCGAGAACCCGCGCGAGGTGTGGGTCGAGACGCCGTACGGGCCCCCCAGCGACCGGATCGCCCTGGGCGACATCGCGGGAAAGAAGGTCGCCTTTCTGCCGCGGCACGGGAAGGATCACCGCTTCCCGCCGCAGGCGATCAACTACCGCGCCAACGCGTGGGCGATGAAAGCGCTCGGCGTGACGCGCATCATCGGTCCGACGGCCTGCGGCTCGCTCCAGCCCCACGTCAAGCCCGGTTCGATGGTCGTCGCCGACCAGATCGTCGATCGCACCAGCGGCCGCAAGGACACCTTCTACGACGGCCCGGTGACGACGCACGTCTCGTTCGCCGACCCCTACTGCACGCAGCTCCGGCCGCTCGCGGTCGACGCCCTCCGCGGCCTCGGCATCGACACGCACGATCACGGCACGATCGTCGTGATCCAAGGTCCGCGCTTTTCGACCCGCGCCGAATCGCGCTGGTTCTCATCGCTCGGCTGGGAGGTTATCAACATGACCAACTATCCCGAGTCGTATCTAGCGCGCGAACTCGAGATGTGCTACGTCAATATCTCGCTGATCACCGACTACGACGTCGGATTGGAAGACGTTCCAGGGATCGAGCCCGTCTCGCACGCGGAAGTGATGAAGGTGTTCGCGAGCAACAACGAACGCGTGAAAAACGCGATCTTCAAGATCGTCGAAGCGATCCCGGCCGAGCGCACGTGCGGCTGCGGCAGCGCGCTCGCCGGGGCGCGCGGCTGAGCGCGGGAACCGCAGCGTGAAGCGGTCGCCGCCGGCAGGCATCGATCTGGGAATCTTCCCGCGCGCCCTGCTGCTGCTGGCGCGCAACCCCTCGATCATCTTGCCGCCGCTGTTGACCTCGATGGTCGGCGTGCTGATGGCGCGCGTGCTTTCGCCGGGCGTCTCCGATCTGGCCGGGCTCACCAGCGGCCTGGGCGGTCTGATCGTGCTGCTGATTCAGCTCTTCGGCTTGGGCGCAGCCTGCGTGATCGCCGACGACGCCTGGCGGCACGGTCGCGCCTCCTTCGACGACGGCTGGACGGAAGCGCGGCGGCGCGGCGGCGATATCCTCTTCGCCGCGATCGGCATCTCGTTCATCCTCGCCGTCGCCCAATACGCCGGCCTGCTGATCGGCCCGCTGTCCCTCATCCTGACGGCCGCCGCGGTCTATTTCCTGATCTGGACGATCCCGGCCGCATCGGTCGGCGGAATCCCGGGCGGGGCGGCGATTCAGGTCTCGATCGACCGCGTGCGCGCGAACCCGCTGCCCGCGGCGCTCATTGCGGTCGTGACCGTCGCGGTCGCGTTTTTCTTGCCCGCCTACGCTACGGTGTGGATCAACGCGCTGGCCTTCCAGTACGTGCCCGGCACACCGCTGATCAGCTCGCTGATCGGCGCGGTGATTCGATCGATCGCGTTCGCCTACGTCGCGCTGATCATCACCAAGACCTACACTGACGCGGCCTTCAGCCGGCGCTGGTAAGCGCTAGCGCGCCGTCGCCGGTGCGAGCGCCATCCGGACCAGATCGGCGACGAGCATCGGGCTGACGTTGCTGTGCGCGATCCGTTCCGCATCGCTGAGCGACGCCAGGAGCCGTGCGAATGCACCGGCGTCACGCGCGGGAAGCGCTGCCAAACGCGCGCGCTGATCCGGTGCCAGCAGCGGCGCGCCGGCGGTGATACCGAGCGCGATCCAATCGCGCGCCAGCGTGCGCACCGTCTCGAGACCGGCTTCGAGCGTGGGGCGCGTCGCCCACCCGGTCGCGTCGGCTTCGCCACCTTGCGCCGCGGCGAAGAACCACTCGACCGCCGCGTCGCGAATTGCACCTTCGCCCTCATCCAAATACTGCAGCGCACGGCGGGCGCTCCCGCCGGCGATCGACGCGGCACGCGCAGCGTCGGTCGCGTCGATGCCCCGCCGGGTGAGGATGTCGACGATCTCGGCCTCGCTCAACAGACCGAAGGTCACCTCGACCAGCCGCGAGCGAATGGTGGGCAGCACGCGCCCCGGCACCGACGTCGTCACGATCAGCAGCACGCCTGCGGGCGGCTCCTCGAAGAACTTCAGCAGCGCGTTCGCGGCCTCGCGGGTGAAATCCGCATCGCCGAGGACGAAGACCCGCTTTCCGCCGGCATACGCGTGCAATGAAAGCTGGCGCACCAGATCGCGCGCCGTCGGCTCCTCCGAGTCGCGCAATCCGCCGCCGCTGTCGCGGTCGCCGATCTTGAGTTGACCCTCCGCGTACAGCAGATCGGGATGCGTGCCGGCAACCACGTGCGTGCACCCGGAGCAGTGCCCGCACCAACCCAGCAGCGTCCGCTTCGGCGTGATGCAGAGCAGCGACTGCGCAAGCGCGCGCGCGAAGGTTTTCTTCCCGACGCCCGCCGGGCCGGTGAAAAGGTAGCCGTGCGACAGCGTGTCGGCGGTCAGATGCTCGAACAGCGCCCGCGGACCGGCCGCGCCGACGACGTCGAACGCACCGTCGATCACTGCCGCTCGGTCCGCCGCGCTTCGACGATCGCCGCCGCCTCGCGCACCAGCAGCGCGCTGTCTTTAACGCCGTCGAGGGTGACGTAGCGCTGATGAAAACGGGCCGCGAGCGCGAGATAGCCGTCACGCACGCGCGTATGGAATGCAGCGTCCTCGAGTTCCAGACGATCCTTACCGCCGCGCGCGCGCACCCGCGCCGCGGACACCTCGACCGGAATATCGACCAAGATGGTGAGGTCGGGCGAGATACGGTGCGTCGCCGCCAAGCAAATCTGCAGCAGCTCCTCGCCGTCCAGCCCACGCCCAAACCCTTGGTACGCAATAGTCGAATCGTAGAACCGGTCGCACAACACGACCGCCCCGGTCTTCAACGCCGGCGCGATCACCTTAGCCACGAGTTGCGCGCGCGAAGCATTGATCAACATGACCTCCGCCACCGGATCGACCGAAAACGCCGGATCCAAAAAAACCGCGCGAACGGCCTCGCCGAACTCCGTACCGCCCGGCTCTTTTGTCACCACTACCCGCTCCCCGCCGGCCCGCAACCGCTCCGCCACCCCCGCAACGAGCGTCGACTTCCCAGCCCCTTCGATCCCCTCAAACGTAACGAACACGCCCAACCCTTCGCCGCCACCCGAGAACACCCGCGCAACAACACACCATCACCCCCGCCAAAACCTCACCCCAGCGACCCCAACCGCAACGTCCACGGATCAACGCGCACCACCGTCAACAACGACCCAATCCACGGATCCCCAGCAAGCCGCCCCCGAACCTCATCCGCATCGCGCCCTCGCACGATCTGCAGCACATCATCCGTCCCCTCAAGCGGCCCCACCAACAAGAAAAACCCCTCAGCGTACAGCGCATCCATAAAAGCCGCATGCTCCACCCACCCAACCTGCCGCTCCAACGCCAACCCCCGCACAAACGCCCCACCCCGCCGAACCACCACCGCAAAAATCACAACAACGCCCTCACCGACCCCATCAATTGGTAGGCAACTCCACCACCCCGACAGCAGCAATCAACCCCCACGTCCGGGCAACTCCGCCGTCCTGCAAACCCCACCCAACATCGCACCAGCCACAAGCGCCGAGGAGCGTAGCGACAATGGCGCGATCGTGCCGTCGCGGGAGCGGCGCGCCCCGGCGGCGGGCACTCTGAGCCAGCGGAGCCCGGAGGGGCGAGAGCGCCGCTCAGACGTAGCGACTCTCGCACACGATGTGCGAGGGGAGCGGCCCGGCGCCGGGGCTCGCCGCTCCCGCGACGCGCCACAAGACCGGGCTAGAGCTCCATCCCCTTGAAAATCTTGACCCGACGATTCGGCTCCAGTCCCGTAGACCGCGACTGCAACCGATACCGCTCCGCCAACTGATGCTGCAACCGCCGAATATACGAAGTCTGCGGAGTCAACTCCACCGCCCTGCTATCAAGCAGAACTTGATAAACGGCCTCCTCAGCCTCCCGCATCGCAATGTCCTCAACATCCAGCGAGGGCAAATTGAAGACGTCCTTCAACGCCCCCTGAATCTGGGTCGTCGTATTCGTCTTGATCGAGTAGATCGGAATATTCTCGGTCGCAATCTGCCGCAGCCGGTCCGACTCCTTGCGCTCGAGCGTCTTCAACGTCAGCACGACGTCCGCATCATCCCACTTGCGCGCAATCGCAGCATGGACGCGCAGATTATGCACGGCGCGCTCGATTTTGTTGCGCGATACGCCGTACGGGAAGATCATCAGCGGCTTGGCGTCGTCGGGAACTGACTCGCCGGTAGCCCCGAAGAGAGCCTGGTCGTCGTCGCGCGACTGCTGCGGCAGGACGCGGACGTTGTCGGCCAGCAGCGCTTCGGGGTTCGCCTGCTGCAGGATATCGATCGTGCCGACGGCGGTGCGCTGACGAACTTCGGGCTGCGGGGTGTACCCGCGCAGCAGCGCGTCGATCACCTCGGCGACGTTCTGATGAATCGCGAGCCGGTCGCGATCCTGGATCTCGACCACGACGTCGAAGGTCGGGGGCTGCTTGCGCTCGAGAACGGTCTTGCGCGTTCCCCGGCGCCGCGCTTCTTCGTCCGAGAGGGTGACGGCGCTGATCCCGCCCAGCAGATCGGAGAGGGTCGGGTTCATCAGGAGGTTCTGCAGGGTCTGCCCGTGGGCGGTGCCGATCAGCTGGACGCCGCGCTCGGCGATCGTGCGTGCCGCGAAGGCCTCGGCCTCGGTCCCGATCTCGTCGACCACGATCACCTGCGGCATGTGATTTTCGACCGCTTCGATCATCACGTTATGCTGGAGGTGCGGATTCGCGACCGGCATGCGGCGCGAGTGCCCGATGCCGGCATGTGGGACGTCACCGTCACCGGCAATTTCGTTTGACGTATCGACGATGACGACACGTTTGCGTTCTTCCGCCAGCACGCGGGCGCATTCGCGCAGCATCGTCGTCTTGCCGACGCCGGGCCGCCCAAGCAGGCAGATCGACTTCCCGCTGCGGATCACGTCGAGGACGATGTCGATCGTCCCGTAGACGGCGCGGCCGACGCGGCAGGTCAGTCCGACGATGCTTCCGGTACGATTGCGAATCGCACTGATGCGGTGCAGCGTCTGCTCGATGCCGGCGCGGTTGTCGCCGCCGAACGGCGAGAGCCGCGCGGTGACGTGCGCGATGTCCTCGGCGGTGACCGAGGCCTCTCCGAGAAAAACGAAATCGTCGTCGAAACGTGCTTCGGGCGGACGGCCCAGGTCGAGCACGACTTCGATCACGCGATCGAGATTCGGGAGACGGACGAGCGCTTGGCGGAGCGGGAGGGGGAAGATGTCAAGGAGCTGCGTCAGCTCCCAATTCGGCACGAATGACTCGGCGTTAACGGCCAACGTGACTCCTCGTCGACGTCTGTCGGTTGTCCGTCGCAGGCGCCGCCGTCGGCGATCCGCGACGGAACTGAGTCTTCAGCCCCGCTTGGTTGGATACCTGGAACATTGTGGTCCAAAATACCCCACCGAAGCCTTTTCGTTGCGTTCGCTCGTGGAGTCGGGCGAGCGGCGTCGAACGCCCGCGGCCATGGCGTCCAGATACTTCGAAGATTACCCAGTCAGTGCGGAAGCCGAGTTCGGCAGCGTCCACGTCAGCGCCGATGAGATCATCGCATTCGCGACGCGCTACGACCCGCAGCCGTTCCACGTCGACGCCGAGGCGGCCACGCGCTGGCCGTACGGCGGGTTGATCGCCAGCGGCTGGCATACTGCCGCGATGGCGATGCGGGTGATCGTCGACAACTTCATCGACGGCGAAACCAGTCTGGGCTCGCCGGGTTTGGGGCCGATCCGCTGGAAACTGCCGGTCCGTCCGGGCGACATTTTGCGCGTCGCGGCGCGCGTGACCGAGTCCCGCCGTTCGATCAGCAAACCCGATCGCGGAACGATCGTGTTCGAGATCGACGTCCGCAATCAGCGTGACGAGAGCGTGATGACGATCGAGAACTGGATCGGAATCATCCGCGCGCGAACGACCGGCTGAACGCCAGCGCTTCCAGCGCTTGGTCGTACTCGTCCGTCAAACGCGCGATCAGCTCGGCGGCGCTTGGAATCGTGTCGATTGCACCGATCCCCTGTCCCGATCCCCAGATGTCGCGCCACGTCTTGACCGAACTGCCGCTGTTGGCGAAGTCCATCTTCGAGGGATCGCTTTGCGGCAAGTTCTCGGGGTCGAGGCCGGCATTCTCGATCGACGCGCGCAGATAGTTCCCATGAACGCCGGTAAAGAGGTTCGTGTAGATGATGTCGGAGGCGCTCGACGCGACGATCGACGCCTTGTACGCTTCGGCCGCGTGCGCTTCGCGCGTGGCGATGAAGGCCGAACCGATGTACCCGAAGTCGGCGCCGATCGCCCGCGCCGCTAGGACGGCGCGTCCGGTCGCGATCGCTCCCGACAGCGCCAGCGGCCCGTCGAACCAGCGGCGGATCTCTTCGACCAGGGCAAACGGCGACCACGTCCCGGCGTGTCCGCCGGCACCGGCGGCGACCGCGATCAAGCCGTCGGCCCCCTTCTCGATCGCCTTGTGCGCGAACGCGACGTTGATGATGTCGTGCAGCACGACTCCGCCGTACGAGTGGACGGCGTCGTTGACTTCGGTTCGCGCGCCCAGCGACGTGATGACGATCGGCACGCGGTGACGGACGCAGACGTCGAGATCGTGCATCAGGCGGTCGTTCGATTTGTGCACGATCAAGTTCACCGCGAAGGGCGCCGCCGGGCGCGAGGGGTGCGCGGCGTCATGCGCAGCGCAGGCCGCGGCGATCTGCTCCAGCCACTCGCTCAGCATTTCGGCGGGGCGCGCGTTGAGCGACGGAAACGCCCCGATCACCCCGGCCGTGCACTGCGCGATCACCAGTTCCGGCTGCGAAATGATAAACATCGGCGCACCGATCACGGGCAGTACGAGACGGTCGCTCGAAAGGGCGGCGGGCAGCATCGTCCTCCCCGTTCGGCGTCAGAGCATGACGAGCCCGCGCCGCAGGGCGATCGTAACCGCTTCGGTGCGTGTGGTCGCGCCGAGCTTCCCGAAGATCGCCGCGACGTGCGCTTTGACGGTGTTTTCGGCGATCGAAAGCCGCTGCGCGATGCGCCGGTTCGAAATCCCCGCCGCCAGCATCGCGAGAACTTGGCGCTCGCGTTCGGTCAGGTCGCCGATTTCGGCGGTCCGGCCGCGGACGGCAGCCGGTTCGAAAGCCTCGCGCGCGGCCGGATCGATCACCAGCAGTCCGGCCCGGACCGCTTCAACGGCACTCAGCACTTCGTCGGGGTGGGCCGAGCGCGCCAGGACCCCGGCCGCGCCCGCGGCCAACGCCGCACGTACGAAGGCCGCGTCCGGTTGATCAACCAGCAGCAGCGTGGGCACTGCAAAATCCGCCACGATCGGCGCGCTAGGCGCCGCTTCGCGCAGCAGGACATCGGCGGCCTCGAGCGGCACGACGCGCACGCGCTCGCCGAGCCGATCCATGAGCTGCCGCTGTGCCGCCGATTGAGCGTCGATCGCGACGCGCGGGCGCTCAGGCAGCTCGCGCGCTCGCGGCATCGCGTGGAATGGCGACCACGATCTGCATACCGCCCCGGCCGACCGCCAGCGAGGTCGCGCCGCGCAGCCGCTCGACATCCCGGCCGGCGATGGTATCGCCGACCAAAATTCCGGCGCGTTCGGCGCGGCTGCCGGGCTCGACGGCCACCACGACCGCGACCGCGCGTCCGTCACCCAGACGCGCCGGCGCCAGCGTGACGCCGAGCGGGCCCGGCGGGGCCGCCGCGCCCGCAAACACGTCCACGGCATTCACCGGTACCGCGAGTGCGAGTCCGCCGCCGACGACCATGCTGTTGATGCCGACCACGCGCCCGTGGACGTCGGCCAGCGGGCCGCCGGAATTTCCCGGCCACAGCCGCAGATCGGCTTGGACGAAGCGCGCGCCGCGGCGGCTGACCGCAGCGTGTGCGATTCCCATGCTGAGCGCATTCGGGACGCCGAGCGGATGTCCGAGCGCGACCAGCAATTCGCCGGCCCGCGGCCCGGGCTCGCGGCGCGGTTCGGCCGCCGGCAGCCCGCTCGCGTCGATCCGCAGGAGTGCCAAATCGCGCCGATCGTCGCGCCGCACGACCGAGCCGGCAAAGCGTCGGCCGTCGCTGAGCACGACCGTCGCGTCGTGGCGGCGCACCACGTGCGCGTTGGTGACGATCGTGCCGTCCTCGCTCCAGATCACGCCCGAACCCGCGCCGGCGCGCCCGTCCGCAATGGCGACCGTGGACGCGCTCAGCCGCTCGGCAAGCGCGGCCAGCTCGCCCTCAACTGCGCCGCCCCCAAGCGCCTCCATCAGCGGTCGTCCTGCGGACGGTCGCCGACCGTAACGGTCAACGTCGTCGGCACGCCGCCGCGCCGGATGTGCAGCGCGATGCTTTTATCGACGAGATCGGCGCCCAGCTGGGCGTGCACGTCGTCGGCGTCGGTGACGGCAGCGTCGGCGAGTCCGACGATCACGTCGCCGACGATGACACCGGCGCGGGCCGCCGGGCCCTCCGCCTCGACGCCCAAAACGATGGCGCCGCCGGAGACGCCTTGCAGTGCGACGCCCAGGTAGCCGCGCGGCAGACGGCCACCGCCCGCGAGCAGCGCGTCGACGACGCGCTCGATCGTGGCGAGCGGCACCGTCAGCGCTTGGCGCCGCGAGAGTCCGGCCGTGTTCAAGCCGATCACTCGACCGCCGGCATCGGCCAGCGGACTGCCCGAGAACCGCGGGTACAGGCTGAGGTCCGGCCGCACGAACTGATCGATGTGACCGCCGTGCCAGGTGCGCCAGGCAGGACCGACTGCGCTCAGCACGCCCATCGTCGCCGCAACGTCACCGTCGTCGTCGCGCGCCACCGCCACGACCAGGGCGCCGGGGCGCAACGGCGCCGGCGACGCGAACGCCAGCGGCACGCCGGGACGGTGCGAACGCAGCAGCGCCAAATCGGTCGACGGATCGCGACCCGCGATCGTGACCGTCTCGGTCTCGCCGTCGGGGTGGACGACCTCGACGTCGTCGTTTTCCAGCGCGTGATCGGCGGTCAGGATCAATTCCGGGCGCACGTAGAACCCGCTCGAGCCGATGCGCGAACGGCCTTCGACGGCGACGACGCCGGCCGCAACCCGCTCGACGGTCGTCGCGAGCTCGTTGGAGAGTGCGCTCAGCGCGCTTGATTCGATTGCCATGCGCGCATGCTACACCGAGCGTGTACCGATCGCATCACCCGTTCGCATGAGCGCAAACGCGCGAAAGCGTTCGCAGGAAAGCTCGGCAGCTAGAGGAACGGCTTGCCCTTTCGCCCCGCCGTCTCAATGGAGCATCTGCGTGCGTCGTCTGTCGTTCTTCGGGTTGGCCTTCAGCGTTAGCGTTCTGGCCGCTCTCACGATCAGCTGCAGCGGCTCCGGCGGTTCGGGCAATACCGCCAGGCCGACGGTACCATCCGCGACGCCGACCCCAACGCCGTCGCCGTCGCCGACGCCGAGCGTCACCTCGCAGTACAACACGATGGGGAACATCTCGTGCACGGCCGCAGACGAAGCCGTCCCGGGAACCTACGTCAACATCGTGACGAACGGTACGGTGGTCGGAAGCACGTACACCGGAGACGCCAGCGGTTTCAACGGCTATCAAATGGTCGAGTACGGTCCGCCCGGACCCACTCCCGCACCGACGAACCCACCCCTTGTACCGGCGACGCCGCAGCCCAGCATGACGCCGGGCGCGCTCGGAATCATCTACTATGGGGAGTACTCCGTCCCCGCGTTCACGGACGCGGGCACGGGCACGCCGGTCAATGCGTCGGACGGTTGCTTCGAATTCGAGACGACGCAAGCCGTCGGGGGAGTGGTGGGGGAAGCCCGTCCAGCCCCAGCGTTGTCGACACCGACCGCGCAAGGTTATGGCGTCGGGAACCCGGCCTTCGCAGCTCCCTATCCGAATGAGACCGGACTCGTTTCGGAGCCTGGAAGCGGCGGCGCGGCAGCCAATCCTTTCACTTCGATCACCATCACGAACCTCACGCGAACGACCGGAACGGGGACGTTCATCTTTACGATCAACGGCAGCGCGGCCACGGTCACCGGAACAGTAACGGTTACGGGGAGCACGACCTACCCCTCGGAGCCGATCGAATCATCACTGACGCGCCCCATCCGCAGATGAGAACGCGCTAACCCAGGCATCCTTCGAAGGGGCCGTAGCGCGACGAACCCGAGGGTTTAGCGGACGACGCGGATGAAGCGCAGGTCGTCGTCGTACGGGCCCTGCATCTTGACGCCGGCCTTCTTCTCCAGCGCCAAGTAGTCGATGATCTCGAGGCTGATCTCCTCACCCGGCGAGATGACCGGAATCCCGGGCGGGTACGGCGTGATCACCTCGGCGCAGATCCGGCCGGCCGATGTCTTGAACGGAACGAACTCCGTGTCGGCGAGAAACGCTTCGCGCGGCAGCAGCCGAATCGGCGGGATCTTCGGGAGATGATACGTGCCGGCTTTGATGCGCCGGTCGAGCACGCCCGAAGGTGAGAAGATGTCGACCGGCCGGTTCTCGCGCGCGAGCTCGCTGACACCGTACACGAGCGCGTCCGACGCTTCGGTCGTGGTGCCGATCGTGTACAGCGCGACGACGTTGAAGAGGTCGGCGAGCTCGACTTGCACGTTGTACCGGCGGCGCAGGATCTCTTCGGCTTCGTAGCCGGTGTAGCCGAGATCTTTGACCGTAATCGTCATCTTGGTCGGATCGAGGTCGTAGACGCCCGGCCGTCCTTCGAGTTCTTCGCCGAAGCAGTAGATGCCGGAAATCTCGTTGAGCCGCGCACGGGCGTCGTTCGCGATCTCAATCGTCCGCGACAGCAGCGCCGCGCCGTCGAGCGCCATTTGCCGGCGTGCGACGTCGAGCGACGCGACCAAGACCAGGTTCGGCGACGTCGAGAGGAAGAGTTTGTAGACCGCTTTGAGGCGGTCGATCCGGATGCGATTCCCTTGGACGTGCAGCATCGCCGTCTGCGAGAGCGAGCCGAGCATCTTGTGGGTCGAGTTGATGCAGATGTCGGCCCCGGCTTGCATCGCCGACAGCGGCAGCGCGGGATGGAAATGGAAGTGTGGTCCCCAGGCTTCGTCGACGAGCAGCGGGAGGTTGTACTCGTGGGCGATCGCGGCGATCGCCTCGAGATCGGCCGCCACGCCGTAATAGGTCGGGGACACCACGTACACCGCTTTGATGCCCGGTTCGCGTTCGAGCGTGGCGCGCACGGTCTGCGGCGTCACCGTGTGGTCCATGTGCAGCGCCTCGTCGACCTCCGGCTGCATCCAGACCGGATCGGCGCCCGACATGATCAGACCGCCCATCGCGCTCTTGTGCGAGTTGCGCGGCAACGCAAGTTTGTCGCCGGGGTTCAGCGCCGCCATCATCATGCACTGATTGCCGCTGGTGGAACCATTGATGAGAAAAAACGACTGTTCGGCGCCGAAGCATTCCGCAGCCAGGTCTTGCGCTTCGACCAGTGCCTCTTCCGGCTGGAGCAGATCGTCGAGTCCGCGGATCTGCGTCAAGTCGATCGCGAGCACGTTCTCGCCGACGAAATCGCGGAACGCGCGTTCCATACCGATGCCTTGCTTGTGGCCGGGTGTGTGGAACGGGATCACGCCCGAGTCGACGTAGTCGAGCAAGACCTGGAAATACGGCGCCCGCGTCTGGTCGAGCGTCGTTCCGGGCGTCTGGTCGGGAATCACAACGGGCGCGATTATAACAGAAAAACGGCGCCGTACTCGGATCGCCGTCTCTATCCACAAGGGGCGGCCGGAACCCCGTCCAAGACCGAGACATGCTTTCCGCTCGCTTCGATTCGCCTTTGTCGGTCTTGGCGCGCCGCGCCGCGCTGGTGCTCGCCGGCTCGGGGCTGATGTACCTGTCGGCGCAGGTCGCCATCCCGGCCAGCGTCGCTTGGGGCGTCCCGATCACGCTGCAGACGTTGGCGATTCCGGTGCTGGTCGCGCTGCTGGGCCGTGAGGTCGGCACGCTGGCGGTCCTAGCCTACTTGGCCGAAGGCATCGCAGGCTGGCCGGTCTTCGCGGGCCACGCCTTTGGTCTGGTGACGCTGCTCGGGCCGAGCGGCGGCTTCCTCGTCGGCTTCCCGATCGCGGCGTACCTGATCGGCACGTTCTATCACGACGGGTTCGCCCGCGGGTACTTCCGGCGGCTGATCGCGATCGCCGCCGGCACGGCCGCCGTTTTCGTGGCCGGCGTACTCTGGCTCGCGCTCGGCTTCACCCACGACCTTGGAACGGCGCTTGCGGTCGGTGTGCTGCCGTTTCTGGCCGGCGACGCCGCAAAGTGTGTGATCGCGGCGGCGATTCCCGCGCGCGCGTTCCGTTAGGTTACGTCGCCTCGACCTTCTCTTCGATCGAAACGTTGTAGAGGAACAAGAACTGGTGCCACTCGCCGGGTAGCGTGTTGCGCTTGACCCGGATCCACGGGATGTACTTGGGCGCCTTCGGCTTGCGCTTGAGGCGCATGTTGGCGTGCTCGGGCGTCCGGTTGTTCTTGCGGTTATTGCAGCGCATGCACGCGCAGACCAGGTTCTCCCAGGTCGAGGGGCCGCCTTTGCTGCGCGGCAGCACGTGGTCGACCGTCATCATCCGCTCGCCCTTCAGATTGCAGTACTGGCACGTGTAGTCATCGCGCAGCAGGACGTTTTTCTTGGTCAGCGCGACCTTCTGCATCGGGCGTTTGATGTAGTACAGCATGCGGATGATCGACGGCAGCCGCATTTGATACGACGTCGACTTGAGGATTTCGTCGCGGCGGTGGACGATCTCGGCCTTGCCGCAGAAGATCAGCTTCACCGCGCGCTGGAACGACGTGATGTTCAGGGCCTCGTAGGTGAAGTTCAGTACCAGGACGTCGTTCACGTGCGCTCCGGACGCGAGCGTTGGGCGATGGCGCAGCCGACAGAACGCAAGAAGCGAGGTGACATGACCTCGCTTCTGTCGAGCGGCATGGGGAAGTTGGGACGCGGACTCCGAGAGCCGCTCCATTCCGCTGGCCTGCGCCGAGGTGCACGGGCGCCGCATACCGTCCGCATGGCCCCTCGCTTCGCCTCAGCGGCCGGGATTCACCTCGTCGCCGGGTGCGGTCTCGATCATCTCGAGAAAATACGCGTGCACGCGGTCGTCGCCGGTGAGTTCGGGGTGGAACGACGTGCCCAGAACGTTGCCCTGGCGCACCATCACGCCGTGACCCTCGCGCTCGGCGAGCGAGGTGACGCCGGGACCGGCGCGTTCGATCCACGGCGCGCGGATGAAGACGGCCGGAAACGGCGCCGAACCCAGCGCGGGGATCTCGAGCGCCACCTCGGCCGAGTCGACCTGCCGGCCGAAGGCGTTGCGCCGCACGGTGATGTCGATCAAGTCGAGGGTGTCCTGTGCGAGATCGGCGACATCGTGCGCGGCGACGATCATGCCCATGCAGGTGCCCCAAAAGGGCATCCCGGCGCGCACGCGTTCGCGGATCGGGGCGACCAGCCCGAACCGCTCGAGCAGGCGAATGACCGTCGTCGACTCACCGCCCGGTACGACCAGCGCGTCGACGCCCGCCAGATCCTCCGGCGTGCGCACTTCGCGCGTGCGGGCCCCGCTGCGCCGGAGCGCGCGGAGATGCTCGACGACGTCACCCTGCAGCGCCAGGACGCCCACCGTGGGCGCCGCCACGGTCAGTTCCCGCGGTTAGCGAGGAGCTGTGATTCGTGCAGCGTTCGGAGGTCGATCCCGTCCATCGCCTTCGCGTCTTCCGGAATCGACCGGTGGGCTTTCAGCACGATGGACGGATCCTGCCAATGCGTCGTCGCGTCGACGATCGCACGCGCGAACGCGGCCGGATCGGTCGACTTGAAGATTCCGCTGCCGACGAAGATCCCTTCGGCGCCGAGTTCCATCATCAGTGCCGCGTCGGCCGGCGTCGAAACACCGCCGGCGCAGAACAGGACGACCGGGAGCTTCTTCTCGGCCGCGACGCTGCGCACGAGTTCGAGCGGCGCACCGAGATCGCGCGCGCGGGCGACGAGTTCCTCGCTCGGCATCACCGAGAGCTGCGCGATGCCGTCGCGAATCGCGCGCATGTGCCGGACGGCTTCGACGATGTTGCCCGAACCGGCCTCACCCTTGCTGCGGATCATCGCCGCGCCTTCGGCGATGCGCCGCAAGGCTTCGCCGAGGTCGCGCGCGCCGCAGACGAAAGGCACCGTGAACCCATGTTTTTCGAGGTGATAGAGGTCGTCGGCCGGGGTCAGCACCTCGGACTCGTCGATGTAGTCGACCTCGAGCGCCTGGAGCTGACGTGCCTCACCGATGTGGCCGATGCGGACCTTGGCCATGACCGGGATGGTGACGGCCAACTTGATGCGCGCGATCAGTTCGGGATGGCTCATCCGCGCGACGCCGCCGTGGGCTCGAATGTCGGCCGGGATCCGCTCGAGCGCCATGACCGCGACCGCGCCCGCTTCTTCAGCCAGTTTGGCTTGCTCGGGCGTGACGACGTCCATGATGACGCCGCCCTTGAGCATCTGGGCGAGCCCGCGTTTGACGGTCTGGGTACCGGTCTGGCGTGCCTCTCCGTTGGTTCCCATCGTTGTGTCGTGCGATCTCCTCACAGATGGCAACCGGAGAAAGGCCCTCGTCGTTGCGCTCTCGCCGCGTACCGGCGCCCGTTCAGGGCGTGGGCGGTTCGGTCTCGATGTCGTGCGGTCCGTGGGACACTAGCGGCAGCGGCAGCGGCGGCGGCGTGTAGGGAGCCTGCCTCTTCGGCGCGGGCGTCGGGCTCGGGGTCGGCGGCGGCAGCGTCGGCCGGGGCGTCGGAGGTCGCTGGACGCGAGGATCGGGGAAGCCCGGATCGGTCGCCACCGCGATCACCTGGAGCCGTTTCCAGCCCCGCGGATCGCTTCGATCGGACTGCGCTGTCTCGGGGACGGGGGTGATCCCCGCACCCGCGAGCGGGATCCGCTCGGCGGTCTGAATCAGGACGCGGTCACCAAGCTTCTCGCCGATCAGGATCGAGACGATCAGCACGACGGCGCCCGCGACCAGGAGTGCGGAGATCCCCGGGCGGCGGCTACGCATGGGCGGACTGCATCAAGCGGGCGCGGCCGCCGGCTCGTTTTCGCGCGTCGCCATGGCGTCGATGAGGATCGGTTCGCCGATGCGGATTTCCTCCATATGCGCCGCATCGACGTGCTGCCGGAAGGTCTGGCCGCGAAACTCGACCACGACCTCGCGCGGGCGGTCGCGATCGTTGCACACGTAGATGCGCACGCCGCCGGTTGCGTCTTCGAACGCGACCGCGCCGACTTCGACCGGCGAGGTCCGCACCTCGTCCGAGACGTCGCGGCCGGCGAAGTACACCCGGTACGGATCGTCGGCCGACGCGAAATCCATGTCGCCGATTACGATCTTGCGCTCGGCGTCGATGACGTACGAGTGCCGGCGGCCGCCCCAATGCACGCGCACCGCCGCGGTCCACGTCCAATCGGCCGGGAGCAGCGGCGTCAGATGCAGCCGCCCGCTGGTCCGATAGCCGTCGAGCCCGCAGACGGTCTCCGCGACCGCCCACAGATACTTCGCGCCGGTCCAGGGCGAGAGATACATCCCGCGATTGGTCAGCGAACCGCCGTCGAACCATTCGCCGAACTGTCCGGGCACCGTGTTGCGCGCCACGCCGCCTTCCATAGATTCGTAGATCACTTCCAGCCAATGTGCCGCTTCGTGCGGCGCGCCGTTGCGCGCCAGGGCGACCGCAAACCACAGCGTGAGGTCGGGCCAGACGCCGCCCAGCAGTCCGAAACCGTGTGAGGGGAAGTACCAGGCGTCGGCCGTCGAGATCGTGCGCAGTCCCACCGGCGTCGTGAAATCCGATTCGAGCAGCCGTTTGAGAATCGCGCGCCGCACCTTCGGTTCGGCGACGTCGAAGAGCACCGGGAACACCTCGTCGGCGGTGAAGTTGTCCTGGTAGTTGCCGTCGGTGTCGTAGTTCAGGACGAACGCCGACGCGTCGGCATTGAAGAGCTTGGCCAGCATCGCCTCACGCAGCGCCGAAGCCTCCCGCGAAAACCGCTGCCAGGCAACACGATCGTCGACGATCGCGGCCAGCCGCGCGGTCGCTTCGAGCGCAAAGTACGCTTCGGCGTTGATCTCCGTGACCGCGCCGTCGAGGTTGTAGAGCGGGATGATGTTGCGCCACGACGTGATGCCGAACATGTCCAGCCCGCCGGCCCGGCAAAACAGGAGTCCGTTCGCATCGCGCTGGGCGAGCATGTACTCCGCGATCTTCAGCACCAGCGGAAAGACGCTGCGCAGCCACGCGTCGTCGAGCGTCGCATTGTAGTGGTGCAAGATCGCGATGATATGCAGCGGTGTGTCGTCGTTGACGTTGAGGTCGTAGGCGGTCTTGAAGCCGCTGACGCCCCGCACGTATTCCACCACTTGCCCGCTCGGCTCGAGAAAGCGGTTGAACAGTTCGATCGCATCGCGCGAAAACCACGGCAGCAGGTAGTCGTACCCGTGGACGAACCATGAAGTGTCGCGCGAAACGAGGATGTCCGAAGGCGGCGAGTTCGTCGAACCCCAGCCCTGCGGATACTCTTTGATCACGCGCAGCATGTTGCTCTTGGCCCAGACGACGCCGCGATTGATGGTCGGCGAGGGCGTCAGGAAGCGCGCGTCGGCAAGATTGTCCGCGTAGTAGCGTTCCGTCGCCGGAAGGGCGTCGGAGTCGACCAGCAGATCCTCGAGCACCGGTTTTGCCCGCGCGTCGCCGTCCTTGTGGAAGACGACGGCCATCCGCAGCGCGGCGCGCTCGCCCGGTGCGATGTCAACCCGGTATTCGAAGGCACCGAAGATGCGCCGGCTCGAGAATTCGGCCAACGGCGGCGTGATCTCGCCCAGATGTTCTCCGGACGTCAGCGTGCCGCTCATCATCCCTTGCAGCAGCGTCTGTTCGCGCAGTGCGACGACCGCCGCGTGGGGCTCGAGCGAACCCCCCCACCAGCGAACCCAGCCGGATTCTTCGCCGAACGACCGGATGAAGCGCGTGCCGGCGCTGGCGCGGACCTGCTTCTCCGGTTCACCGTAGAACCGCTGGCCGATCAGCAATGCCCACGGAAAGATGCGCACGTGCGCGGGGGCGGTTCCGGTGTTGTGCACCGTGACGTCCACGACGAACGACACGACGCGCTCGAACTTCGAACCGCCCGGGACGAAAAACGCCTCGGTGACGTGGAGTTCCGGTGCCAGCGAGAACTCGGCGATCTGTGCGTAGGGCAAGAAGGTGAACGAACGCGTGATCTGATGCGGAAACAACGTCTCCGCGTTGCCGGCGCGGTATGCGATCTGGTGCGTCCCGAAGATGATCTGGTCGGTGTCGGCGTCCCACAGGCCGCGGATGCCGCCTTTGGGCGTCGAAGTCGCGAAGGTCTTGAAGTTCCCGAGCGTCAGCCCGAACGGCGTCTCTTCCTCGCGCAGGACGTAGGCACTCAGCTCGTTTCGCTGCGCGTCGAAGGTCGGTCTCACTCGGTCCCCCTCTACCCGAGGACGGCCGGACGCGCCTTCCCGGGCGCGTGACGGCGCGGAGTCCGGGGAAGCAGGGGCACGCGCCGAAGACGCTCGGGGTGCTGTCCGTCGATGCGCCGGCGAAGGTGAACCTGACACTGGAGATCCTCGCGCGGCGCGACGACGGCTATCACGCCCTGCGCAGCGTGATGGTGCCGATCGCGCTGCGCGACGAGTTGGACTTCACGCCGTCGGACCGCTTCGCATTCGTGTGCGAGCCGCCGTCCCTCGCGGCCGGCAACCTGGTGACCCGCGCGCTCGCGCGCATCGGCGAAGAGCACGCACCGGTGACGGTGACGCTGCGCAAGCGCATCCCGGTCGGCGCCGGCTTGGGCGGCGGCTCGAGCGATGCGGCCGCCGTGCTGCATGCATCGATGCGCGGGATCTTCGGCAGTGTTCCGGCGCGTGATTGGATCGCCGACGCGCGCGCGCTCGGTTCGGATGTGCCGTTCTTTCTGATCGATGGGCCGGCGCTCGTCGAAGGGACCGGCGAGCGGGTGACCGGCCTCGGCAGCGCGCCGCCCTGGTGGGTCGTCGTCGCCGTCCCGCCGGTGCACGTCGCGACGGCCGACGCGTATGCGCGGCTCGCCGCCCAGCGCGCCTCCGCGTCGCCGCCGTCGCGTCCGCGCGCCGGTTCGTCATCAGTGCGTTGCGGGGAGGCCCTCCAACGCGCCGATTATGGCGCCGCCGTCGCGGCCATGGGCAACGACTTCGAAGCGCTGATCGCGGCCGCATACCCGCCGGTGCGCGCTGCCCTCGACGCGCTCGCTGCGGCCGGCGCCGACCGTCCCCTGCTCTCGGGTTCCGGCGGCGCCTGCTTCACGCTCGCACCCGACGAGCACAGCGCGCGCGCGGTCGCGGCGCGGATCGCGCCGGATGCGTGTACCGTGCACGTCGTGCCGTTCTCGACCAGCACCGCATGGCGATAGACGCGGTCGTCCTCGCGGGCGGCGGACCCGACGCGGTCGCGGCGCTGGAACCGGGTGCACCGAACAAAGCCTTTGTGGCCATCGCGGGCATTCCGCTGGTGACGCGCACGCTGGCGGGCTTGCGCGCGTCGTCCCGCATCGACCGCATCGTCGTCGTCGCGCCGCCCAGCGCCGCAGCCCACCCGGCGCTCGCCGCCGCGAGCGAAGTCCGCGGCGACGGCCCGCGCATCATGGAAAGCCTGCGCTCGGGGATGCAAGGATTCACCCAGGATGCGCTGGTCGTCGTCGCGGCGTCGGATCTGCCGGCGCTCAGCGCCGCCGCCGTCGACGAGTTCGTCGACAGCGTGCTCGCGCGCGACCTCGACGTCGGGTACGCGTGCCTCGAGCAGCGCTACCATGCCGCCGTCTTCCCCGAGTTCCCGCACACCTGGGCGCGCCTGCGGGAAGGGCGATTCTGCGGCGGCGGCCTGGTCGCGCTTCGCCCGCGCGTGCTGCCGCGGCTGGGCGCCTTCATGGACGCGCTCGGCGGGGCGCGCAAATCACCCTTGCGTTTGGCGGGTCTGTTCGGCTGGGACGTGCTGGCGCGGTTCGCGCTGGGCCGGCTGCGCATCGACCAGGCGGAGGAGCGCGCATCGCTGCTGCTCGGCGGCGCGCGGGTCGGGGCGATCCGCTGCACCCACGCCGAGATTGCGCTCAATGTCGACCGTGTCGCCGACGTCGCCCGCGCGCGGGCCAGGTTTGGGTGACCGTCCTCGTCAACCAGCGTTCACGAAACATGCGCGCCTTGCTGACCATCCTGACCGTGATCGCGATGGCCGCGCTGCCGACGCAAACGGCGGCCGGCGGGCCGCCCTGCGTGACGCGCGACGTCGGGCTAGGCGGCGTCGGACGAGCCCGGGTCATCATCTTCACCGGGGCCGGCTCCGAGGAACCGGTCTGCGCACTCGTGGCCACCTTCGCCGCCGAAGGCGTGCGCGCGCGCATCGCCGAGGGGACGGACCGCGAGGGTGCGCTGGTCGTGGCGGCGCTCACGCCCGGCCGCGGCGCAACCGTGATCGTTCGCGACGGTGTGCTGGCGGTCTCGCCGTCCGGGACGGCGCCCGCCGATGACCCCGCCGCGGTCGCGGTCGGGCCGTTCGTCGTGCCGCCGGGCGGCGGATTTCCGTCTGCCTCCGGCGACCCCTCGGCGGTCGCTCGGGTAGTCTTGGCCTATGCCGGGGCGCGTATCGTCATCTTCCAAACGACCCCGGTCACCGTGATCGACCTGGCCCTCGCCCTGCGCGACCAGCCCGATCTGTTCGGAATCGACGCGCCGGAACGGGCGGTCATCCTCGCCAGCGGTTCGTCAGCGGCACTCGAGCTGCACACCGATCTCGGTACGCTCGGCACACCGGTGGCAACCCCGCGCGCACTGGTCCTGGTTAGGCGACCATAAGAGTTCGCCGTCGTTCACAGTCCCTTCTCAGCAAAATGGGGAAAAGTGCGCCCGTGTGCACCATCTCGGTGCTTTGCGACCGCGTCGGTGACGCCGGCGGCGCGGAGCGCTATTGGGAGACGGTCGTTCCCGCCCTTTTGGCGCGCGGCATCACCGTGCGTCTGATGGCGCGCGACGTCACCGATGCCGGCCGTTACGGCGTTGAGGCGCTGGCGGTACCGTGGGGCAGCGAAGATGAGCCCGCGTCACCGGATGCGGCGCGGATCGTCGCGCGCGAACTCGAGCGAACGCAGCCCGACGCCGTCATTACCGCGAGCGTGTTCGACGCCGGCGTGCTGGACGCGGTGCGTCGAGCTCCAACCCGCTGGCTCGCGCGCGTCCACGACCATCGAGCGTTCTGCCCGAACGGCGACCGCGTGTACCCGCAGTTTTCCGCCCCCTGCACGCAAGCGATGGGCGGCGCATGCCGTCGCGGCACGCTGCTGCACGGCTGCGTGCATGGGCCGCGACCGGCGTCGTTCCGCGCCATCACCGCGCGCGAAAACGTGCGCGACCGGTTGGCGTCGGCCGACCGCGTGCTCGTTTCGAGCGAGCACATGCGCGCGACGTGCGTGACGAACGGCATCGAGGACCGGCGCATCTTCATCACGCCGCCGCCGCTGCCCGATGAAGCATACGCTCCGGCGCCGCTGCCGCGTCCGGCTGAATCGAGCCTGCTCTTCGCGGCGCGCCTCACCCCGCGCAAGGGCCTGCGCTCGCTGATCGGCGCGCTGGCGCGTCTGCCGCAGGCGGAACGTCCGCGGCTGGTCGTCGCCGGCACCGGCGAAGACGAAGAGCGCGCCGCCCGCGCGGACGCCGAGCGCCTCGGCGTCGAGGTCGTCTGGCGCGGGAAGCTTTCCGAACGCGACTTGCGCGCCGCGATCGACGCGGCCACCGCGGTCGCGCTGCCGTCGCTCTGGCCCGAGCCGTTCGGGCTGGTCGGGATCGAGGCCCAAGCTCGCGGCCGGCCGGCCGTCGCCTATCGCGTCGGCGGCATCGCCGAGTGGATCGGTGACGCGGGGCTGGCCGTCGAACGAGACGATCAAGCGGCGCTGGCGACCGCGATACGGAAGGTCTTCGACCAAGCGGCGTGGCCGGTGTTTTCGCTGGCGGCCTGGCGACGTGCCGAAGCGTATCGCTTGCCGGCACATGTCGATCGTTTCCTCGAACTCTGCGACGCGGCCTGAGCGCGCAGCACACAGCCAACGAACGGAGCACACACGACGATGCGGGTCCTGGTAATCGGTGGTGACGGATACTGCGGGTGGGCGACATCCCTCTACCTTTCGCAGCTGGGCCACGACGTCACGATCGTCGACAGCCTCGTTCGGCGAGCCTGGGATCGCGAGCTTGGGCTCGATTCGCTGGTCCCGATCGCGTCGATGCGGCGGCGCCTCGACGACTGGACGCTCCGCACGGGGCACACGATCGGCTTCGAACGCGTCGACGCAACCGACTACGCCGCGCTGAGCCAGGTCATCTGCGCTACCCAGCCGGATGCGATCGTGCACTTCGGTCAGCAGCGCAGCGCACCGTTCTCAATGATCGATCACGAACACGCGCTGCGCACCCACCTCAACAATACCGTCGGGAACCTCAACGTGCTATGGGCCTTGCGCGAGCACGCGCCCGAGGCGCACTTGGTCAAACTCGGTACGATGGGCGAATACGGGACGCCGAACATCGACGTCGAGGAAGGCTTCATCACGATCGAGCACAAGGGGCGCTCCGACACGCTTCCCTATCCGAAGCAGCCCGGTTCGTTCTATCACCTCACGAAGGTCAGCGACAGCGATCAGATCTTCTTCGCCTGTCGCGTGTGGGGCTTGCGCGCGACCGATTTGAACCAGGGCGTCGTCTACGGCAACCACACTGCCGATACCGACCTCTCGCCGACGCTCGCCAACCGCTACGACTACGATCACATCTTCGGTACCGTGCTCAACCGCTTCTGCGTGCAGGCCGCGCTCGGTCATCCGCTGACCGTCTACGGACGCGGCGGCCAGACGCGCTCGTTCCTCGACATCCGCGATACGGTCCGCTGCATCGAGATCGCGCTGACGCATCCCGCCAAGAGCGGCGAGTACCGGGTGTTCAACCAGTTCACCGAGATGTTCTCGGTCAACGAGCTGGCGGAGCGCGTCGTGCGCGTAGCGGCCGGCTTGGGCTTCGCGTCGGAGATCGTCAAGCTCGACAACCCGCGGCACGAACGCGAAGAGCACTACTACAACTGCGTCAACACCAACTTGCGGTCGCTCGGACTCGAGCCGACCCTGCTCTCCGACGAGACCATCGGCGGACTGATCGGGCTGGCGGACCGGTTCCGCGACCGCGTCGATATCCGGCTCATCCCGCCGCGCGTCACCTGGCGGCCCGACGGCACGCCGCACGTCGCGCGCGCGGTCGCCTCATAAACCCATGCTGCGCGTGACCGGCGCGCTTGCGGCCGCTGCGCTCGCGGTGCTGGCGGTCGCGGCTGCACCAACCCCGGCCCCGCTGCCGGCACCGGCGATCGTTTCAGGGACGCCGCAAACGGCGCACGCCTACGTCGCGCCCGCCACCTCTCAGTACGTGGCCGACTTTCCGAAGCCGCTGGTCGTGCGCGTCACAGGGAAATACGAGCACGTCCGATTTTCGTGTCCGGCAGTGCACTGCGGATTGCGCGTCGCCGACGAGGCCAACGCTCCGGGCACGCGCGTCAACGCCCGTAGCTACGATTCGCCGGTCAAGGACGGAACCTCGACGCTGCAGATGGGTGTGGCTACGGACCTGCCAGCTGGGGTCTCGATGGTTTACGCGCAGGTTGTCGACAGTGACAGCACCCTCGGCCCGAGGAGCGCGCCTTTCATCCTCCGGTCGCAATGAGACCGCGCTCCGCCAGGGCGATGCTCTAACCGCCGCTCCAGCGCGAGAAGAGCGCGTTGTCGATGCCGAATTGATCGAGCGCTTTGCCGACCGTGTGCGCGACGATATCGTCGACGGTCTTCGGCCGCGCGTACATCGCCGGAACCGGCGGCAGGATGACGGCGCCGATTTCGGCGAGCTGGGTGAGGATGCGCAGATGCCCGAGGTGGAGCGGGGTTTCCCGCACCACGAGCACCAGCGGACGCCGCTCCTTCAAGCACACGTCGGCGGCGCGTGTCAGCAGGTTGTCGTTGAAGCTGTGCGCGATCGACGAAGCGGTCTTGATCGAGCACGGGACGACCAGCATCCCGGCTGTCGTGAAGGATCCCGACGAGATCGACGCCGCCAAGTCGCCCTCGCGGTGGACGACGTCGGCGAGCGCCTCGACGTCGTTCGCGGTCAGGTCCGTTTCCAGCTCGATCGTCTGACGAGCCTGGTGCGAGAGGACGAGGTGCGTCTCGACCTCCGGAACCGCAGCGAGGGCACGCAAGGTCGCGATCGCGTAGACGCTCCCGCTCGCTCCTGAAATACCGACGATCAACCTGCGCATCGATCCCCCGATTCCACTTCCGTCCACAGATTCCGCATGCCGCGGCATCGCTACCGGGCGCGCCGTCAGCGCAGGGCGAACCTTGACGGGTGCTGTTGGTCGACGAGCGGCGGTTTGGGGACGCCGGAGGATCCACCCCGGCTGCGTTCCTGACCGAACTCGTCGGGCGGCGCGTGCTGGGTGAGGGCGAGCGGCGCGCGATCGTGCGCCGCCTCGCGGCGACGCGTGAAGACGTGGCGTTGCCGGCGCATGTCCGGGCCAGCCCCTCGTTCGCCGCGCGAGTCGTCGAGGCGCTCGACGCGGCTGCGGTTCCCGCGCCGCTGGAGACGCTGGTCGCCCACCTGCGCACCCTGCTCGCATTCGCGGATGCGCTCGACGTGCGGGCCGCGCTGCGGGTTGCGCCGGCCGGATCCGTCCGGCTCGAGGAGAGTCTGTCCATCGACGCCGCGCTGGCGGCCGCCGACGACGATCGTTTTGCCTGGCGCCGGCTGGCCCTCGAAGCGGGCGTCCCGTTCACGATCGAGGAGCTCGGACCGCCGGTTCCGCCGCCGCTCGATCTGGCGCTGGTCGACGGCGTGATCGCCGTGCTCCGCTTCGCCGCATCGCAGAGCGACGCCGATGCCCGCTCGGCGCTGGCGGCGCCGCAGAGCGGGGTCGCTCCCGATGATGCGCGCACGCTCGAGAATACGGCCGGCGAACGCGCGCCGCTGCTCGACGTTATCGCGCGCGGAGCGTCGGCGCAAGCAACGCAGTTTGCGCGGGCGCTGGCGCAGTCCAGCGCGGCGTACCGCTTGCCCGATGCGACCGCGCAGAGCGTTGTGCGCGCCGCTTGCGCGCAGTTTCCCTTCGACGATCCGCCGGTTCGCGCGGCGCTGGAACGCATCGCGCGCGATTTCGACGCTGCCCGCGCGTTCGCCGACGCCTGGGAGGCGGCCGATCTGATCGCCGAGTTCGCGGCCGAACTCGCGCCCGTCCCGCGCCGCGCACGGCTGGTCGACGACGTCGCTCCGGCGCCTGCGGTCGCGGACGAAGCGCCCGCGCCGGTCGTCACGCGGAAGCTCTCGTTCAGCGCCTCGTCGCTGAACGCGTACGCCGAGTGCCGGCGCAAATGGTGGTTCCGCTACGCCTGCGCCGCGGTCGAGGACCGCGGCTCGTCGGCGTCGTTCTACGGCATCGCGTTTCATGCCGCGCTGGAGGATTTTCACGGCGTGCACACGCGTTTCGACGGCGTCGACGCCGCGGCGCTCGGCAACTTTCTCGATTACTGCGTCGCGAATGCCTTCGACCGTCACCGCACCCGTTTTGATGCGGCGGTCGAGTTCGAACTGCAAAAGCGGCGGGCGCGGCGCACCGCCAAGAAATATCTCAGTTGGCTGCTGGAGCGTGCGCGGCGCGCGCCCTTCGAAGTGATCGGCTGCGAAACGGGCGCCGACGTGGAGCTGGGCGGCCACCGGTTCATCGGGTACATCGACCGGCTCGACCGCGACGACGCGACCGGCACCGTGACGGTCGTCGACTACAAGACCGGTTCGATCGCTACCAGCGCGCAGGAGTACTTAGCGGAGGTGCGGGCCTTCCGTGAATTCCAGCTCCCGTTTTACTACTGGGCGCGCACGGCCGAGGGCGACGTCGTGACCCGCCTGGCACTGATCCCGCTCAAAGACGCGCTGCTCGATGTCGCACCGGTCGAACTCGAGGTCGTCACGACGTCTCGCCCGCCGCGCGGCAACGGTGCGGTCGGCGAAATCGGCGTATCCGAACTCGAGCGGGCGCGGGAACGGATGATCGCGCTCGCCGGTGAGCTAGCCTGCGGGTCGCTGACCACCTTTCCGGCAACGACCGATCCCGAGGCCTGCCGCTATTGCGCCTACGCCCTGGCGTGCCGCGAGCGCCCGCTCGCGCTCGAGGAGCGTTTCGCGCGATGAGCTTCGCGACCGGTCCTGGTGCGAGTGCGGACTCGGTGGCGGTGCTGGCACTCGAACGTGCGCTGGCGCTGCCCGCCGAGCACGGGCTGATCGCGTTCACCGGCCCGCCGACCAGCGGCAAGAGCGAGGCGCTCGCCCGTCGCTTCGCCGCCTTGGCCGGGAGCGAAAAAGCGTTGGCCGACGCGGCGATCGTCACCGCGTCCCGCGCCGAGGGCGCGCAGGCGCTGGCGGCCCGCATCGCGGTGCTGACCGGCGCCGAGGTGCGCGGTGCGACGCTCGATGCGCTCGCGTTCGAGCTGCTGCGCGCGCACCCGTTCGACACCGGGCTGGCACTCGATATCGAAGCGGTCGATCCGCTCGACGCCGAAGAGATCTTCGAGCGCGCGGCCGCACCGCTCTTCTCCGCCGAATGGAGCGATTGGCTCGGGGTGGACATCGATCCCGAGATCGCCGGGCTGCGCACGCCGGACCGTTTCGCCGATGCGGCACTGCGCCTGATCCGCAAACTGCGCGAGGCCGGGATCGACGATGAGTCGATGCTGGCAATCGCCAAACGCGGCGCCGCATCGTTCTACGCGAACCCACCGAATCTCACCGCCCCGGCGCTGGTCGCAGCGACGAAAGACGAACATCGTGCGTCGCTGGCGGTGACGCCGTCGGAGCTGGACCGCCAGCGGAAGCGCGAGCTCGACCTGGCCAAGATCCTGGCCCGGCTCTACCGCGCGTACGTCGACGAACTGGTCGGCCGCGGCTGCCTCACCGCCTCCGACGCGCTCGTCGAAGCCGCGCGTCTGCTGGAGAACCGCCCGGCGATCGCGCGCGCCTTACGGCGGCGTCTGCGCGTCGCGTTCGTCGACGACGCGCAGGACCTCGGCCCGGCCGCGCTCCGCTTTCTGCGCGCACTGTTCGGCGACGCGCTCGACGGTGTGACCGTGGCGGGCGATCCCGAGGCGGCGACGCAGACGTTCGCGGGCGCGCGCCCGGAGCGCATCTTCGGTCGCGCTGCGGTAACGATCGCCCTCCCCGCGCGGACGCTTTCGCCGCAGATTGCGGCGGTGATGCAGGCGGTCGTCGACGGACATCCGACCGCCGCGCTGCCCAATGGGTCGGCCGTGCGCGTGTTCCGCGCAGCCGATCGCGAACAGGAAGCGGACGCGGTCGCCGATAGGGTAGCGGCACTGCTCCGGGAGGGTACGCCGCCGGGACGCATCGCGATCGTGCACCGCTCGCTGCGCACGCTCGGGCTGCTCGAGGCGGCGCTGGTCGCGCGCGACATCCCGATCGCGCCATCCGGCGATCCCGCGCTGTTTACGCGCGCCGACGTGCTCGATGGGCTTTCGCTGCTGTGGTCGGCGGTCGACCCGTTCCGGCACGATTGGCTGCTGCGCGTGCTGCAGTCGCCGCTGCTTCGGCTCTCGGATGCCTCGGTCGCCGTCCTGTGCGGCGAGCCGGCCAATCCGCAGCCGGCACTCTTCGCGCTGCCCGAAGATGCGACCGAGACCGACCGCCGCTGGGATCGCAAGCGCGATCTGCGGCTGGGCTGCAACGTTCTGGGCGGCGAACGCGACGCCGATCTGACGCCGCTCGCACGCGAGCGCATGCTCGAGTTTCGCCGCCGGCGCATCCGCTGGACGGAATGGATGCGCGCGACCGATCCCGCCACGGCCGCGCGCGCGATTGTGACCGACGGCGGCACGTTCGCGGCGCGCGCGGGTGAAACCGCGGCCGCGACGCGTCTGCGCTCGACGATGCTCGAACGCCTGGTGGCGCTGATCGCCGACTACGCTGCGCGGCATCCGTTCGCCCCGCTGGCCGACGCGCTCGCGTACTGCGAGCGGATCGGCGCCGCCGAGTGCGGCCCCGAAATCGCGGACGAACGGTCCGACGCGGTCGTGGTCGCGGCGGCCGAGCGGATTTTGGCGCGGCGCTTCGCGCACGTTTTTCTGGTCGATGCGCGGGCCGGTTCCTTTCCGCCGTACTACGTGCCCGATGCGTTCCTCTTCAGCCAAACCTACGGCATGATTCCGAAGGAAAGCGCCGGCGATGCGCCGGCCGCGCGCACCGCAAAGTTCAGCTGGTACGAACACCACGCCAAACCGCGCGCCGCGTTCGTGCGCGAACAGCGGCGCCTTTTCGCGTCCGCGATGGGCCGCGCCGATGACTCGGTGACGATATCGGCTTCCGGCCGGCCGACGCGCGGCGTCGCCGCGCCGGAGTTGACGGCGGAGATCGAGCGGCTGCTTACCCGCGTCTCATCCGAATCTCATCCTGGCGCGCCGAACGACTGGTAACGAGGGCGAACCAGAGGGAGTTCGGAGGTCAACCGTGGTGCCCAAAATCGACACCTCCACCGATCCCCAAGTCGGCTATCGCCCCGCCGGGACGCTCGATGCAGCCGCCGCGCTGCAGCCGTATGCCGGCGGCTTCGGGACGCGCCACGCGGCGCATCTCTTGCGCCGGGCGGGCTTCGGCGGTTCGCCCGACGACATCGCGCGCTTCGCCGCGGGTTCGATGGACGCCGCGGTCGCCGCGCTGCTGCACCCGGCAGCACCGGACGTACCGCTGACGGATTTCCCGGATCAGACGGCCCTCTTCGATCCCAAGCGTTCACGCGCGACGGCACAGCTCTGGTGGCTCGATCGCATGCTGCGCACCAACCGGCCGCTGATTGAGAAGATGACGCTGTTCTGGCATGGACACTTCGCGACGTCGATCCAAAAAGTGCCGGTCCAGTATATGGTCGGCCAGATCGACCTCTTTCGCAATCAAGGACTGGGCCGTTTCCCGGCCCTGCTCGGTGCCGTGACCCGCGACCCGGCGATGCTGATCTGGCTCGACAACCGCTACAACGCGAAGGCTCACCCCAACGAAAACTACGCACGCGAAGTGATGGAACTGTTCGCGCTGGGACTCGGCAGCTACACAGAAGACGACGTCAAGGAAGCAGCGCGCGCCCTCACCGGCTGGACTCTCGACCGCATCGGTTCGGCAGCCTTCGTTCCGGCGCGCCACGACGACGGCATCAAGACGCTCCTTGGACGCATCGGCAACTTCGGCGCCGACGACGTCGTCGCGGCGATCGTTTCGCAGCCCGTGCACCAGCGCTTCATCGCCCACAAACTGCTCGAGTTCTTCGTGTACAGCGATCCCGAGCCGGAGCTGATCGAGCAGGCCGCGCGCGTCTACGCGCTGTCGGGTTTCGACATCGCGAAAACCGTCGGCGCAATCCTGCGCTCGAACGTCTTCTACTCGAGCCGTGCGTATCGCGCGCTGCCCAAGTCACCGATCGAACTCGCGATCGGAACGCTGCGCTGCCTCGGCGTGGCGACGGTACCGCCGAACCTGCCCTACCAGCTTGCGCGCATGGGCCAGGAACCGCTCAACCCGCCCAGCGTCAAGGGGTGGGACGGCGGCCCGACCTGGATCAACACGTCGACCCTGCTCGCGCGCTTCAACTTCGTCAACGGCCTGGTCGCCCAAACCGCACCGGGGAAGAACGGCCAGCCGGCGATCAGCGCCCCGAATGCCGCTCCCGACGTGCTCGTCGGCCGCGTCGGGATGGATCCCGTCAAGGTCGCGGCGGCGCTGGTCAGTGGCGTCGTGCAGGACGACGTCACCTCCGACGTCCGCGCGACGCTGGTCGCGTACCTGCAGAATGTGACCCCCAGCGCGACCGTGCAGAGCCCGCTTCCGTTCGGACCGGAAAACTATCAGGAAAAGATCCGCGGGGCGCTCGCGCTCACGCTCAACCTTCCCGTCAACCAACTCGCTTAGGCGCAGGACGTCATCATGAAACGCCGCTCGTTCGTCACCTCCGCACTCTCGATCGCCTTTCTGGGCGGCAACGCGCGCGTCGCGCTGGCCCAGGTTGCCGGCGCCGCGCCGCCGCTGCCGGGATTTTCGGGTGCGGCCGATCCCGACAACGTGCTCGTGGTCGTGCAGATGAGCGGCGGCAACGACGGCCTCAACACGATCGTCCCCTACAGCGACGACGCGTATCATCGCGTGCGGCCCGCGATCGGTATTCCGGCGGCGGCGGTGCTGAAGTTGAACGACCGCATCGGGTTCAACCCGGCCCTCAAAGGACTCAACGCGCTCTACGCGCAGGGACAGCTCGCGATCGTCCAGGGCGTCGGCTATCCCAATCCCAACCGCTCGCACTTCGAAGCGACGCAGATCTGGGAGACGGCTGCACCCGATCGCCCGCAGCAGTACGGCTGGCTCGGCCGGTACCTCGATCGCCGCTATCCCACCGGCGCCAAGCCGCCGTCGCTGTTCGAGGCCGTCTCGCTCGGCGACACGCTGCCGGCCGCGCTGGTCGCCTCGCACGTCGAGGTGCCGGCGATCGGCGCGCTGGGCGCGTTCAGCTATAATGCCGGGCGCGACCTGGCCGAAAAGCAAAGCGCCGGCGTCCTGTACGACGGTGCCCGAGCCGGACAATCACCGTATCTCGCCATGATCGCTTCGACCGCGCGCGACGCCTATCACGGCGGCGACGTGCTGCGCGCCGAAACGGCGGCCTTCACGAACAAGGCGACGTATCCGAAGGACGGCTTCTCCCAACAGCTGGCGCTGGCCGCGCGGATGATCGGCTCGACCGCAGGCTCGAAGATCGTGTTCGTCTCGATCGGATCGTTCGATACGCACGCCGGACAGCGGGCGCAGCAAGACCGGCTCCTCGGCTATCTCGGCGACGGTCTGCTGGCGTTTTACGCGGACTTGGCCGCGCACGGGCTCGACCGCAAGGTCATGACGATGACCTTCAGCGAGTTCGGCCGCCGGGTGACCCAGAACGCCTCGAACGGCACCGACCATGGCACCGCGATGCCGCTATTCGTGATCGGCGGCGGGGTCAAGGGCGGCATCTACGGCGACCATCCGTCGCTGACGGACCTGGACGCCGGCGACCTCAAATACGCCATCGACTTCCGCTCGATCTACGCCACCGTCATCGAAAAGTGGCTGGGCCGCGACCCGACGCCCATCCTCGGCGGGGCATACCCGTCCATCGCCTTCGTCTAAGACTGCGCGTCACATACGCGGCTCTGAGCCGGCCGCAAGGTCCGAGACGTGAGCTCGAAAGGATCGAGCCGATCGGGTGCGCGCAGCGCGGAGGGGCGCGTCACAAGAAGGCTTCACTAGGAGCGTGAGCAGTTCGCACGAAGGGCGAACCCACATGCTCGCTCCGATTGGCGGTGAAGCCGCGCTTCTCGACGCCGTTCGCGACATTGCCGTGCGCGCCGGCACGCTCATCGTCGAAATCGAGCGCACGGGAACATTGCAAATCCAGCGCAAGCCTGACTTCTCCGTGCTCACCGGTGCCGATCTGCGCGCGAACGAACTGATCGTCGCCGCGCTAGCGCGGCTTGCGCCGTACGCACCGATTGTTTCCGAGGAAGGTGCGCACGATATCGGTGGGGGCACGGCACGCCGCTTCTGGCTCGTCGATCCGCTCGACGGGACGCGCGAGTTCGTGGCCGGGAACGGCGAGTACACGGTGAATATCGCACTGGTCGAAGACGGCGTGCCGACGCTGGGTGTCGTCTACGCACCGGCGCGCGACGTCATGTACGCGGCAGTCCGCGGGCGCGGCGCAACGCGCACCGATGCGCAAGGCACTCGCCCGATCCACGCGGCCGAGGGCGATACAACGGTCGTCGTCACCAGCCGCTCGCACCGCGGTCCGCCGCTGATCGCGTTCCTGAGCGCGTTGCCGCCGCACACTACGCTGGCAATGGGAAGCGCGCTCAAGATGTGCCTGGTCGCCGACGGATCGGCCCAGCTCTACCCGCGCCTGGGGCCGACCTGCTGGTGGGATACCGCCGCCGGTCAGGCGATCGCGTGCGAGGCCGGCGCGACGGTCACGGGGCTCGACGGACGGCCGCTGCGCTACGAAGGCCGAAGCCTGATCAACCCTTCGTTCGTGTGCTCGGCGCTGCCGCGCGAACGCTGGCGCGCCGCCGCACACGCCGTCGCCCGCCACGACTGACGCGCGCGAAACCACCTATCTCGTACCGGCCCGCAATGATACCGTTTGAAACATGCAGACGCTCGGGCTCTCGACGCTGAGCGCGGACGCTTACGCGCGCGAGGTCCTTCCGCTGACGGCGCCGCTGTGGGCGCGTACGCGCAGCCTCGAAGAATACGTGGCGGACTACCGCACCTTGGCCTCGTCAGCATTTGGGCAGCGGCGGCTGCGCACCGTCGCGCTCGAGGTCGACGGCCGCGTCGTGGCATCATGCAAACGTTTTCTGCGAACGCTGCGTTGCGAGGATCGCCGCTATTCCGCGATCGGCATCGGGTCCGTCTTCACGCCGGTCGATCTGCGCCGGCGCGGCTACGCGACGGCAATGCTCGGCGCACTGCTGGATGCTGAACGCACCGCCGGAACCGACCTGGCCTTTCTCTTCAGCGACATCGCGCCCGCATTTTACGCGAGTCTCGGCTTCATCGCCTTGCCCTCACGCCAGATGACGATCCGCGCCGATGCGCTTCCCCGCGAGCGCCTGCCGCTCGTCGCGCTCGATCCGTTCGACCCCGCCGCGTTGCGCCGGACGTTCGAAGCGCACGAAGCGCGACGGCCGTACGCGCTGACGCGGTCGCCGCTCGACTGGGAGTTTCAGCGCTTGTACGCGATGGTGCGCGCAAACGCCGGACAGCCGCTCACGCTCGGCGTGAAACGGGGCCGGCGGCTGGCAGCGTACGTCTACGGCCGGCGCGTACCGAAGGCCGACGCCTTCGTGGTCGACGAGTTCGCGTGCGGAAACGCGGACGACGCGGGCGCGATCGCGCCGCTGCTGCGCGCCGCCGCGGGAGATCTGCGCAAAATTCAGGGCTGGCTGCCGCCGGCGATCGCGCGCACCGCGCTCGGGCGCGCCGCCGTGCGCAAGCGCACCGACGGGATCACGATGCTCATACCGCTCAGCCGCGCCTGCTGCGCATCCTGGTCCCGTACGGTCGACAGCGTGCTGCACGCCGACGGCGACCCGATCTGGAGCACCGACCACATCTGAATCGGGCGACTTCGTGCGTTCCCCTAAGAGTACAGGTGATGCGGCGTACCGGGATCGACCAGCGTCCACAAATCGAAGTACTCCCGCGCCTTGACGATCTTGCCCGCGCGGATCTCGCAACTCAAGATGATCGGAAGCGTAATCTTTGTTCCCGGGGCTGGGCGATGGGTCGACGATGGCCACTTGTCTGTAACGACCGCGGTATGCACGTACTCCCAGCAGAGTCGTGTCCCATCGGCATTGCTGAAGATGTTGAAGGGTTTGATGCCCATTCCTGCTGGGTGATCTCGCGCAGCTACTGAGCGCGCAGTCAGCTGCTTGATCTGATCCAGGCCACGGAATGTTTCACCGGTAGCCATGATGACCCACTCGGCTTCGGCATCGATGAGCTTGTAGAAGCCTTCGACGTCGTCGGTCGTAAATGCGGCCGTGAACGCTTGGATGAGGTCAGCAGGTTGGACCGATAGGTCCGACTCGGGAGGCGGCTTTGGGCTGGTGATCATTTCACACGTCTCTTCTCTTGCGAGAGGTTCAGCTGTTTCGACGGTCCCGGGTGTCCGCTTTACGAGGCATTCTTTGACGGCTCCGCCCGCGGGACGAACACGGTCGGATCGACTCCGAGTTGTCGCGCCCACTGGGCCGTATCCCAATAGGTCCGCTGCTCCACAATCAAGCCTTGGGCGTTGATGCGAAAGAACGAAGCGACGGCGAGCGTATACGCCCGGTTCGTCGGAGCCAGAACGCTCGTCGGCAGTTCCATCGGACCGGTGAATGTGGCCGTCTCGACGACTTCACATGCCACACGATCGCCTTCCGCGATCAGGCTGACAACATTTTCCTTCAAATCCGGAAGAGCCTTATCGAACATCGCAAATCCCTTCGCGATGAGATCCTTGCCGGCAGGTCGTCCGTTGCTGAGGGAACTTCGAGAAACACAGTCTGGCGACAACAAGGAGAGCAGCTCGCGCAGCTGATGCTCATTCCAAGCGCGCCAGTAGGCGTACACCGTTTCTTTCGGAGTCACGTCACGTGAATTGCTTCATCAAGCTTCCAAGGTCGAGATACTCATGGAGCAGGCAGATCTTTCCCTCCGCGTTGATGTGATACACGAAGCAGACGGGCACTGCATACTGCCGCCCGACAAGAGTGCTGGGATCTGACGGAAACTGCCAACCGGATGTCGCTGCGAAAGCCGACAGCTCCTTGGTGACGGTGCCCCGGTTCATGTACTCAAAGACACCCCACTCCGGCGTCGCGACGTCGAACAGTATCTCCGGTACTTTGTCGGAAGCAAGTTTACCAGACTTGCAGAGTTCGACGACTGCGGCTTTGCCTTTGAAGGTCTGCATGTTCGGCATGAGGACCCACTCGCAATCGTCGGCGATCGTATCGGCCATCGCGTCGAAATCGTTGTTCCTACCAGATTCGAACAGCACGTGGAAAACCGGAAGGACAGCGCTCGGTTGTTTGAAATGCACTTCCGTTTCTTATTCCCACATTCCGAACGACCAACCGCGACGCCGCGCTGGTTTCCGGCTCTCAGAGCAGGCGGAGTTCGCGTTCTTCTTCGTCGGTGAGGGCGGCGACGCGTGTCCCCAGCAGCCGAATCGGCGTGTCGCCGAGGCCCGAGCGCTGCCAGCACAACATACTGGCGGCGAGGATCCGCTCGGCTTCGCAGGTCGCAACCGCGAGCGTCGTCTGCCGGCCGGTGACGGTGAAGTCCGCCTTCTTGACCTTGATGCCGACCGTCGAAGCGCGGAGGTGCTTGGCCTGGAGATCGCGCGCCAATTCGTCGGCCTGTTCGCGCAACAGCACGAGTACTTGCGCCTCGTCGGCCACGTCATAGTCAAAGGTCTCCTCGGTCGAGATCGACTTGCGTTCGCGCGAACCGTCGACCGTGCGTTCGTCGATGCCGCAGGCGAGTTCGCGATAGAACGTGCCGCTGCGGCCGAACAGCGCGAACAACCGTGCGTCATCGAGCGCGGCAACATCACCGATCGTGCGCAGGCCCGCAGCCTCGAGCCGCGGCTGCGTCTTCGGCCCGATCCCCCACAGCCGCGCGAGCGGCATCGGCGCGAGAAATTCTGCCTCGGTACCCGGCGGGACGACGGTGAGACCATCGGGCTTCTCGAGATCGCTGGCGATCTTGGCCGCCATTTTGGTACGCGCGATGCCCGCGCTCGCCGTCAGCCCGACCTCGTCGCGAATCCGGTTTTTGACGCGGCGCGCAAACGCGGTGGCTTCCGCAACGTCGCCGGTTTCGAGGTCGAGAAAGGCCTCGTCGAGCGAGAGTCCCTCGACGGCACGCGTCCCGTCCTCAAAGATCGCGAAGACGCGATCGGAGCTCTCGCGATAGCGCGGAAAATTCGGTGCCACGACCGTCAGCTGCGGGCACAGTTCGCGCGCGCGGTAGAGCGGCATCGCCGAGCGCACTCCGAACGGCCGCGCCTCGTACGAAGCCGTGAGCACGACAGCTCGTCGCGACGATCCCGAGACCGCGAGCGGGACGCCGCGCAGCGAGGGATCGTCGCGCTGGGCGACCGACGCGTAGAACGCGTCGAGATCGACGTGGACGATCATGCGGGGGCCGAGACCGGCGCACCGTCGAGAACGCTGCGCAGCGCGGCGATGTTCCGCGCGTCGTCGTCTTCCTCACCGGGCGTCTCCAGGATCGCGACCTTGCCGCGCGCGCCCGGATGCTCAACGATCGCGCGAAAACCCGTGATCCCGATCAGCCCTTCGCCGATATGCCAGTGCCGGTCGCGATGTCCGCCCAGCGCGATCTGTGTGTCGTTGAAATGAAACATCACGACGCGGTCGAGGCCGATCTCGCGCTCGATCAGGTCGAAGAAGCGCGCCACCCCGTCGGGCGTGTCGATCGCGTAGCCGGCGGCCCAACTGTGAGCGGTGTCGATGCATACCCGCAGGTTGGGGTGGCCGATCGTGCGGATGAACGCGCCGAGTTCTTCCATCGTTCCGCCGCACAACTGCCCGGCACCGGCACTGTTCTCCATCACCAGCGACACCTGCGGCGCGACGCCGTCGAGAGCTTCCTCGAGCGCCGCGACCACCGTTGCGAAGCCGGCGCTGCGCTCGCGCGTGCCGTACGAACCGAGGTGTGTGTTCACGTACGCGACGTCGCCGACGGCCGCGACCGCCAGGTCGTTCTTGAGCAGCCGCAGCGAGTTGAAGACGGTCTTGGGATCTTCGCTGGCGAGGTTGATCAGGTACGAGGTGTGGATCGCGACCGGGCCGATGTCGGCCGCAGCCCGCGCGGCGGCAAACTTCTGCAGAGCGGCCGTGTCGATCGCGCCGACCCGATACGTCTTCGGGTTGCCGCTGAAGAACTGGAGTGAGGTGCAGCCGTGCTTGCGCGCATACGCGACGGCGGCATCGTAGCCGCCGCCGACCCGGACGTGAAAACCGATCCGCATCGGCCGGCCCCAGGCCGCGCTAGCGGCGGCGGCCGAAGGTGAACTGCCGCGCGCGCATCCCGGTCGGCATGAACGTCTTGGCCCGTCCGGTCGGCATCGCGCGCGAGGGATTCTTCTCGAACGTCGTGCCGGTCAGCAGAACGGCATCCGAGGGCCGCTCGCGGCGACCGACGCGGCCGATCAGCTGCTCGATCTCCGATTCACCGAAGGCGTCGGAGTCGGTGATCACGATCAAGTCGGCGGCCGGAATATCGATGCCGCTGCCGATCAGGTTGGTCGCGGCCAAAACGGCGGGCGCCTTGCCGCGAAATTCGTTCATCATCGCGACGCGCGTTCCGACTTCGTTGACCTTGACGCCCTTGCGCCGATACCGCTTGCCCTGTTCGATCGTGTCCGCCATGTCGCCGCGCAGCTGCTCGACGTCGATGCCGTAGGTCTGCTCCAACCGCTCGGCCAGCCGCGGCACGTCGCCGCGGGTGCGCCCGATGACGAAGATGCGCGAACCGCGCGCCAGATGCTCGCGGATGAGCGCGTCGGCCCGTGTGAGCTGCTCGGGCGGCGGTTCGCCCCACACGCCTTCGACCTTGTGGACCTTGGTCGGCAGTACGTCGAACGGCATCTTCTTCATCGAGACGACGTGATCCATCGCGCCGATACGGTCGAGGAAGCGACGCAGTTCGTTCGGCGTCGCGCTCGCGAAGACCATCGGGCAGTCGAAATCCTGGAGCAGCCGCAGGTGTTCGCGTTCGTCGAATGCGTTGACGTCGTCGACGAAGAGCACGTCGCTCTTGTCGATGATCTCCCAATGCCGGTCGATCGTCAGCATCATCGCCGAACCCACCACGACGTGAATCGTGCCGTTGTCGATGCCCGCTTCCACGTCGCGCCGCTCGTTCGGCGCGGCGCCGCCGTGAATCTGGCCGACGCCGATTCCGGTCCCCTCGAGGCGCTCGGTGAAGTAGGTCACGTGCTGACGAATCAGATCGCGGGTCGGCGCCAGGATCACGACGTACCCGCCGGTCGCCAAGATCGTGTCAACCGCGACCCGCAGCATCACTTCGGTTTTTCCGGAGCCGGTCGGCGCCTTGAGCAAAAACTCGAAGACGCCGTCGTCGAGTCCGGTCGAGATCGTGTCGATCGCTTTGCGCTGGTCGTCGGTGAGTTGGAACGTTTCGCCCGGCTGGATCAGCTCGTGGGCGAGCGCGACGCGCTGGCAGTTCTGATCGACGGTCGCCCAGACGGTGGCGGGGACGAGTTTGGATGCGGCTAGACCGCTGATGGCAGGGGCTCCGTTTCTGATGCGGCGGCGGTCGTCTCGACCGGCGGCGGAAAGGTATCGGCCTCTTCGACCGCCGCGGCGGTGGCGGAGGTTTCCTCGAGGGCGATCGGGAGTGCCAGTTCGACCGGAATGCCGGCATCGACGTCGATCGGCGGCAGCTCATCAAGCGAGCGCAAGCCGAACGCTTCCAGGAACTCGTCGGTCGTCTTGTACACGATCGGGCGGCCGGGGACATCCTTGCGGCCCGACTCGGTCAGAAACCGCCGGTCGAGCAGCGTCGCAATGACCGAATCGGCGCTGACGCCGCGGATCCCCTCGATGTCGCCTTTCGTCACCGGCTGAAGGTAGGCGGCGATCGCCAGCGTTTCGAGCGCGGCCGGTGAGAGGTTCGTTTTGGGCGGCAGCAAGTAGGCCTCGACCGCCTCACGCGCCGCCGGCGCGCTGGCGAAGCGATAACCTCCGGCGATCTCGCGCAGCACGACGCCCCGGTACGCGAAGTCGGCATCGATCTTTTGCAGCGCGACAGTGACGTCGCTCTGTTCCGCCCCGGTCAGCTTCGCGAGTTCCTTGATCGAGAGGGCTTCGGAAGCGACGAACAGCAGCGCCTCGACCTCGCGCTGCAGCTTTCCGGTCTCGACGAGTTCAGGCTGCACGGCCGGCTTGATCCACGGGCACGATTTCGATGTCGCCGAAGCTTTCTGCTTGCGCGATGCGCACGCGCTCTCGCCGCACCAGCTCGAGCAAGGCGAGGAAGGTCACGATGATCGCTTGCCGATCGAGCCCGGCGCAGAGCGAGAAAAACGTCGCCCGCCGGTCACGGCGCACGGTGCGCGCGATGTGTTCCATCTGCTCGACCAGCGAGACACGCTCGCGCAGGATGGTGCGCTTCTCCGGTTTCGCGGCGCGCAGTGCGGCGGAGAGTGCAGCAGCCAGTTTGGTGACGTCGATGCGATAGCGCTGCACGAGCTCGGCGCTCGGATCGCCGCCGTCGGTACGGAGGTAATAGGCGGCGGCCGCGGCG
>Ga0182015_10000874_pt1 | contig 42010 bp, 34 predicted proteins | sample 712P3MmetaG_FD_120478 | JGI IMG/M metagenome (GOLD analysis project Ga0182015, IMG submission 120478) | Permafrost microbial communities from Stordalen Mire, Sweden - 712P3M metaG | ecosystem: Environmental > Terrestrial > Soil > Wetlands > Permafrost | place: Sweden: Stordalen | collected...
CGCATCGCGATGATTTTTCAGGAGCCGATGACATCGCTCAATCCGCTTCATACGATTGAAAAGCAAATCAACGAAGTGCTCTTCATCCACAAGAATATGAACGAAGCACAAGCACGCGCACGTACGCTGGAGCTGCTCAAGCTTGTGGCGTTACCGAATGCCGAAAAACGCCTCAACGCCTATCCGCATGAATTGTCGGGCGGGCAGCGGCAGCGGGTGATGATCGCAATGGCGCTCGCCAATAATCCCGATCTTCTCATCGCCGACGAACCCACCACGGCGCTCGACGTCACCATCCAGGCCCAGATACTCGACCTGCTCGCCGAACTCCGCGCCAAGTTCGGTCTGGCCATGCTGTTCATCTCGCACGATCTCGCTGTAGTTTCGCAGGTCGCCGGCAGCGTGGCCGTGATGTATGCCGGCAGCGTGGTTGAACTCGGCAACCGGCATGAAATCTTTCGTTCCCCCGCACACCCCTACACGCGCGGCCTTCTGCACGCCGTGCCCGACCTGAAGACCAAGCGCGGAGATCCTCTCGAAACGATCGAAGGCACAGTTCCGCCCCTGCACGCCATGCCGCCGGGCTGCGCTTTCGAGCCGCGCTGTGCATTTCGCGTTCCCGAATGCGCCCGCGCCCTGCCGCCGCTCGTGGAGGTCACCCCAGAACATTGGGCCCGCTGCCCCGTGGTCAATGCGAAATAGCCATCACCGAATAAACTCTGGCAGTCGCGCAGCTTGACGTACATCCCTTCCGAGGGGGAGTCATCCCGAAGCCCCGCCCTTTCCCCAGCGGGGCGAGAGCCTGCTCTGGGAGCGCCCGCCGAAGGGAATCTCGCGCGCATCGCAACCGCCGGTCGGAGAATCAGACCGCACCACTGCTCAAAATCATCTCTACCCTGTATCCCTTCTGTTCCCGCTCGGTCTATAATCGCCACTTTGTCTGGGTGTCCATTGCGCATCCTAGTGCTGAGCGATATTCACGCCAACCTCGAAGCCCTGGAGGCCTGCCTCGCGGCAGCGCCACCCTACGATATCGTTGCCAACCTCGGCGACGTAGTCGGCTACGGCGCCAGCCCCAATGAAGTCATCGAACGCTCGCGCAGCCTGGGAAAAACTTTCGTCCGCGGCAATCACGACAAGGCCGCAACCGGCCTGATCGACTTGGAAGATTTCAACCCGATGGCCGCCTCCTCCGCCATCTGGACCCGCGACCAGTTGACTTCCGAGCATCACGACTGGCTGCACTCTTTGCCCCAAGGCCCGCTTTCCCTCGAAGGTTTTCCGCAAGCGCATCTGGTTCACGGCTCCCCGGGCGACGAAGATGCCTATATCGTTTCCATCGGCGATGCGCTCGTCCCGCTCCTCGCACTCAGCACGCCTCTCACCTTCTTCGGCCACACTCACCTCCAGGGCGGATTCTTCGCCAACGGTTCGAGCGCCGATGGCTTCCGTCCCGAATACCGCACCGTAGGGCAAGCCGAGTCGGTCTCGTTACAGTTGAGGCCGGCCACGCGTTACATGATTAATCCAGGATCAGTCGGGCAGCCGCGCGACGGAGATTGGCGCGCCGCCTTCGCCCTGTTCGATACGGATGCCCAGGTCGTCCACTTCCACCGCGCGCCCTACAACCTGAAAACCGCGCAAGAGCGCATCCTATCCGCCAAACTTCCCCCCCGCCTCGCCACCCGCCTCGCCGCCGGCCGCTGACGGTGTGACTTACCAAACCCCAGAAAGGTTCACCCCGTGGACCTCTGTATCCTCATGTGTCCTCGTGTGTTTCGAGATTTCCTGCGCCATGCACAAGACAACGCCGTGCCATACAGCGCAACCGCCGTTGTAAACTCGACTCCATGCCCTACCCGCACATTTCCGGAACCAAACCACTCTTTCCCCATCGCACAGACTCCCGTGAAAATCCTCCCGAGCACTACCTCATCGCTCACAGCGACGGCGGCGCGCGTGGCAATCCCGGACCCGCCGGCTACGGCGTGGTGATCCAGGATCAGTCTGGACGCGAGGTCGCTCAACTAAGCGAATATCTCGGCCACCAGACCAACAACTTTGCTGAGTACCAGGGCCTGATCGCCGCCCTCGAATACGCTCTCGAGCATGGCCCCAAAGCCCTCAAGCTGATCAGCGATTCCGAACTGCTGGTCCGCCAGATCAAAGGCATCTACAAAGTGAAGAACCTCACTCTTAAGGATCTCCACGGCCGCGCCCAACAACTAATCTCCCAACTGGAATGGTTCTCCATAGGCCACGCCCTCCGCGAACACAACCAGGAAGCCGACCGCCTGGCCAACCAGGCCATGGACAAAGGCAAAGGCCGAAGCGCGGACCGTGCGAGCGAAGACCGCGTGGGGCGGGCACTGTTGACCGCCAACCCGGACGGAGGCAAAGGCCATGTGGCGACGGGCGACTCGCCCGTCCGGCGCGCCCCACAGGAACTCGAAGGCGTAATCCGCAACGGCGTCGTAGAACTGACAAACGGCAAACTCCCCGAAGGAACGCGAGTGCAAGTGCGACCAAGAGGAGAGGGGTAGTCGCCAATATCCCGGCGGCGTCGATGCAAACTGGCAAGCGTACGCTTCCCATTCGATCCGCGAAACGGCGATGCTACGCTTTTCTTGATTCAGATCGTCGCTCTGGCCAATCCTGGGCAGAGGCTCTTCTCAACGTCCTTTGCCAGCTGTCCTTAGCGCGCGTTAAAAGCTTCTCCTCGACGAACTCTCGACGGAAAAGTGATGGCTGGGGGCTGGGGGCCGGGAATTGGGAGTTCGGAGTTAGAAACCAGCACCTGGAAGCTGCATTTCATTCCGCCGCCGAAGTATGGTCGTGCACAATCTTCCATCCCTCGGGAAACTTGCGGAGCACCAGCGTGAACAATCCATGCGGCGTCTTACCATCGGACATGGTCAACTTCCACGAACCACGCACGAAGCCCGAGTCCTGGCCCAGCACTACGACGCGCAAGCCGGAGAATTCCAGCTTCCCCATCTCCTGCCCGGGACTGGCATACTTAGCGAGGTAACGGTCCATCGCGGCCTGCCATCCGTCATGCTCCTCCGCGCCGGAGAAAAACGTCAGTTCCTTCGAATTCCAGTAGCCCGTCATGAAGCCTTCCAGATCGTGCCGGTTCCAGGCCGCCTGTTGCGCGCGCAACACGCGCTCGATCTTTTTTGCGTCGTTCCCATAGACGCCCGACTCGTCCTGGGCAAGCACCCGAATACTGGTGGAGGCGAGAATGATCGGCAAACAGCAAGACAAGAAAAAGAAGTAGAGAGCAAACCGGCTGCGCATAGGACCTCCGGATTTGGCGAAACTGAGCGCACCAGTTTCGCACGAGAGGAGGCAATTACGGGAGGATTTCGATACGAGATGCAGCGGTTCTTAGACTTAGGCCCGGCCCTTCTTGACCGCGACCGCTTTACCGGCAACTTCCCAGGGCCGCTTCGGACGATCGACCGGCGCTTTGTCATCGTCCTTAAGCCGGTCGTAATGGTAGGAGTCGCTTACCGTCCCCAGCGACTCATTGTAAAGGCTGGGCAGCCCAAGCGCGATCTTCAGCTCTTCGGCAAACGACTGCAGCGCTTTGAGGTGGTCGGCAGACGCCGGGATTTCCGTCTTCGAGTTCTTCAAAAACTGCTGGTAGCCGCGGTTGACCAGCTTCGAGATCTCGCTGCCGATCAGGTATCCGGGATAGGCGAAAATCTTCACCCCATCATCGGCCGTCTTCTGAATCGCCGCCGATACGTTGTATTTTCTGAGGAACACGCGCCCGTTCGTGCCCGGCGCCTCCGTCACATCGAAACCATGTTCGCGCAGCCAGGCCAGCGCTTCCTCGTAAGTTCGGGCTTCTATTGCTTTCGGCATTTTCTACGCTTCCAATCTCTCTGTTAGATGCAGCCGTCTCAGAAATTGTGCGTTGCTTATTTCGCGCTGCATCGGACTTGCAATCTGTGTCATCTAAGGACACCATACTACATAGCGTGTTTCGCTCTGCTTTGCATATTACGATAGTCATCAGGGAACGGTTCGGATATGGGTCAGACTTCAGCCCGGTTGGCGGCAACGATCGCGGCACATCATGCGCCGCAACCAGCCGTCCCACGTCCGGGGCTCAGTCTGCTTGAGCGCATCGGCAATACTCCGCTGCTGCGCTTTGATCGGCTCACTGCGCATCTGCCCTCCGTGACACTTTTGGGCAAGGCCGAATGGCACAACCCCGGTGGCTCGGTGAAAGACCGCGCCGCTGCCAACATCGTTGCTGAAGGACGACTCAGCGGCGAGTTCGGCCCGGGTAAGACCTTGCTCGATGCCACCAGCGGCAACACCGGCATCGCCTACGCCATGCTGGGCGCGGCCGAGGGATTTCCCGTCATGCTGTGCATGCCGCAAAATGTTTCCGCCGAGCGCAAGAAGATTCTGAGCGCGTATGGCGCGAACGTGGTTTATACCGACCCCGGTGACGGCTCCGACGGCGCCATCCGCGTGGCTCGCGAGCTTGCCGCCAAGCATCCGGATTTGTATTTCTACGCCGATCAATACTCCAACGACGCCAACTGGCTCGCCCACTATCACGGCACGGCCAACGAAATCTGGCAACAAACCGAAGGGCGGATCACTCACTTTGTGGCCATGCTCGGCACCAGCGGCACCTTTGTGGGCACCACGCGCCGCCTGAAGGAACTCAATCCCACAATTCGTTGCATCTCGCTGCAACCCGATTCCTCTTTTCACGGCATCGAAGGCGCCAAGCACATGGCAAGCGCGATCGTGCCCAAGATCTACGACCCGATGCTGGCGGATGAAAATCTAGAGATCGCGACCGAAGACGCCTATGCCATGGCCCGACGCGTCGGCCGCGACTGTGGACTGCTGCTGGGAATCTCAGCCGCAGCCAGCATCGCCGGCAGCCTCAGAGTTTCCGAACAACTTCAGCTGAGGAGCGAACAGCAGGCCGTCGTCGTCACTATCCTCGCTGATTCCGGCGACAAATACGTCAGCGAGAGATTTTGGACGGAATAAAAACACCACCACGGAGGCTCGGAGACCCAGAGAAAAATCGAAAGAGCCACTTCTCACTCCTGGCTTCCGAGACTGAAGTTTCTCCGTGACTCAGCCGTAGGTTCTGATTTTGATGCTGAAACTGTCCCACGCTCACTACGCCGCTCTTCGCCGCCACGGCGAAGAAACCTACCCACAGGAGTGCTGCGGTGTGCTGCTCGGCGGAGCGAACGATGACGGTACCCGCGTCGTGACCTCGACTGCGCGCTGCGGCAATACCCGCACCGACTCGCCCGAGAACCGTTACCACATCGATCCCCGCGAATTGATTCGCATTCAGCGCGAGGGCCGCGAGCGCGGGGAGGACATTGTCGGCTTCTACCACTCCCACCCCGACCACCCGGCGCGTTGGTCCGAAACCGATCTCGCCGAAGCCCACTGGATTGGCTGCTCCTACGTCATCACCAGCGTGGAGAAGGGAAAAGCATCGATGACGAACTCGTTTGAACTGGCTGGTTCCGACGAAGCCGTCAAGCAATTCATCGACGAGACCGTCGAAATCAATTGATATCCATGCCGGTCGGCCTCTTGAAGATCCCTTGTGGGGCAAGGGTTTTGCGTGATTTTCACACGCCGCGAAAAGATCGCGAGAGCGCTGAAGCCCCGTCCTGCCTGACTGGCAACCGCGAAAACCCTTACCCGGCGCAGCCTCGGTAGGAATTTGACCAGCGGGTTGCACCAATTTCGGTCAAGAGCCTGTGGACGGCGTGCACTCGGCTGAAAATACGCGGGTTACAAACGCAAACTTTTCATTGACTCCGAAAATAGAAGGAGTAGAAACATAATCGTTCTTTGACAACTTCTAAAGTTTTTCCGGTTGGTGCCGCGTCCGGGACTCAAGCGCAGTCACCCTCTTCATGAAAATGGGGAGGGAGGGCAAGCAAGGGTCTATAGCAAAGCGCTGGTCGAGGTGAACAAGAAGAAACGTCGAAGGCAAGATAGAGTTCCGAGGCGTTGGGTAGGTTTTTCCGGTTGGCGGTAAGCCCGGAGCCCGAGCGAAGATCGCGCGCGGCACCCCGCAAGGGAAGCTGCGATAGCAGGTCAAGCAAGGGTCGAACGCGAGCTACTGGCCGAGACGAATGGACCCAACACCACCTCGGAACTCTTATTTTTTGCCCGCCACGCTTTGATCCCTAAAACATCTTCAATTCCTTGAAGTTCCTACAGCGGTATATTCCCGTGTTTTTTCGGCGGGTTCTTGTCGCGCTTGGTCCCGAGCATCGCCAGCGCTTGGATCAGCTTTTTGCGGGTTTCGTGGGGCTGGATGATGGCGTCGATGAAGCCGCGGTCGGCTGCGACGTAGGGGCTGGCGAAGCGGTCGCGGAATTCTTCGATTTTCTTCTGGCGAACCGCTTCGCGATTTTCCGCCTGATCGAGTTCGCGCTTGTACACGATATCGACCGCGCCTTCCGGACCCATGACCGCGATCTCGGCGGTCGGCCACGCATAGTTCACATCGGTGCGGATGTGCTTGGACGCCATCACGCAATAGGCTCCGCCGTAGGCTTTGCGCGTGATCACGGTGATCTTCGGCACCGTGGCCTCGGCGAAGGCATAGAGCAGCTTGGCGCCGTGCTTGATGATGCCGCCATATTCCTGCGCGGTGCCGGGCAAGAATCCCGGGACATCTTCGAACGTGACCAGCGGAATGTTGAAGCAATCGCAGAAGCGCACGAAGCGCGCGCCCTTGATCGACGCGTTGATGTCGAGCGTGCCCGCCAGCATCGCCGGCTGGTTGGCGACGATTCCCACGGAGCGGCCGTCCAGCCGCGCGAATCCGACGACCATGTTTTTCGCGTAGTGCTCCTGCACTTCGAAGAAGTACGCGTCGTCGATGACGGCATGAATCACGTCCTTCATGTCATAGGGCAGATTCGATTGCGCGGGCACGATATGGTTGAGGGCGGCGTCAGCACGGTCGATCGGATCCGCACAGGGCCTGCGCGGCGGGTCGTCGAGATTATTTGAGGGCACAAAGCTCAGCAACTCGCGCACCATCGACAGACACTCGGCATCGTCGTGCGCGAGAAAGTGCGCCACGCCTGAGGTTTCGTTGTGGGTCATGGCGCCGCCGAGCTGTTCCTTGGAGACTTCTTCCATGGTTACGGTCTTGATGACGTCGGGCCCGGTGATGAACATGTAGGAAGTTTTGTCGACCATGAAGACGAAGTCGGTGATGGCAGGTGAATACACCGCACCTCCGGCGCAGGGACCCATGATCGCCGAAATCTGCGGCACCACTCCGCTGTACAGCGTGTTGCGCAGAAAAATATCGGCGTAACCGGCGAGCGAGGCCACGCCTTCCTGAATGCGCGCGCCTCCGGAATCGTTCAAGCCAATCACGGGGGCGCCCACCTTCGCGGCCAGGTCCATAATCTTGACGATCTTTCCGGCGTTCGTTTCCGAGAGCGACCCGCCGAATACGGTAAAGTCCTGCGCGAAGACGTAGACCAGCCGGCCTTCGATGTGGCCATAGCCGGTGACGAAGCCATCGCCGTAAGGCTTTTGCTCGGCCATACCGAAGTCGCTGCAGCGGTGCGTAACCAGCTTGTCGGTCTCTTCGAAGGTGCCGTCGTCAAGCAGGAACTCGATGCGCTCCCGCGCCGACATTTTGCCTTCCTTGTGCTGGCGCTCGCGCCGCTTCTCCCCTCCGCCGGCTTCGGCGAGCTGGTTGCGCTTCTTCAGTTCTGCAATTTTTTCTTCGAGGTCCATGGCTGAAGGATTATAGCGGGTGAGCGGGCAGGCGGGCGGGCGCCGGATCCGAGCGCCGTAAAGAGCCAAGAGCTTCCCCTGAGCGAACTCGGAGCAGCCGCTGGCCCAACGGAACCAGACCAGGGCGAATGCCTACTCCAGATCCGATCCCAGGACCTGGTAGCGATACTTCTTCCCGTCCCAGAAGATGACCGACGAGGTGGCTTCGCCTTCGCCCTTTTCTTCCATGTAGACTCCAAGCACGGTCCGCTTTTTCAACGCCAATCTCTTGACGGTCAGTGTCTGGAAGGGCAGGTTGATCAGCACGAACTTGGGCTTCGTTTTGTCGGAACGCCAGGCTTCGGGTCCTATGCCGTGCACGATCAGCAGAGTAACTCCTTTGCGCTCAGGCTCATCCGAGGCGAAGGCCGATGTGACTTTGACGTCGCCGTAGCCCAGAAAGCTGTTATACGGATCGACCACGTGAAAGCCGTATTCGGCCTGGTCGGCCAACGGATTCTTGCAGCGGGCGGCGATCACAAGATCCTCCACGCCGTCGCCGTCTAGATCGGCGACAAACTGCGGAGGACCGGCCAGTAACGAACAGTTGTCGCCAAACTCCTTGTGCACGTACTCATTGGTGACCGCAGGCACGGGAGACTTGGCGTGCACCGGCGGAGGAGGCGGTTGCTTCTTGTCAGTGGCCAGCACTGCCGACGTGACAGTGATCGCGGCAAAGGCAAGCAAAACGCGAAGGGAGAGAACTCGGGAACGCGACATGTTCCTACTCTAGTACCGTTTTTCCCGTCAGGGTATAGACATACATGATGACCGGTGACCAAAGTAACCACTACCTGCGGAAGTGTTCCCACCCCCGCGGCACAAGTTCGTCCCCACCGCCGCCCAGGTTCCTCAAGAAGATCTTTTGCTGGCGCGTGATTTGCCCTATGTGCGTGATGGGGATTCCAGCAATGCGGGATGGGACTCGCTGGCCCCGGGGCGCGGTGAATAACAGTTCGTAGTCCTCCCCCCCGTGCAGCGCAAATTGCAGATCCACTTCCCGCGCCGGCTTGCCCACGCTGGCCCGGGGGATGAGTTCTGGTTGCAGTTCCGCACCCACGCCGCTCTCTTCGCAGATGTGGGCAAGATCGGTCGAGAGACCGTCGCTGATATCGATCATCGCGGAGGCGAGACCTTTTTCACGCAAAACGCGGCCCTGTTCGATTCGCGGCTCGGGGAAGAAATGCCTCCGATACTGCCGCGGATTCAGCCTCCGCCTGGGCTTTTTCCGCATCTGCCAAACGGCGGCCGCCGAACCACCCAATTCCCCGCTCACATAAATGCGGTCGCCGGGCCGCGCCCCGGACCGCAACCTGGCCTTCCCTTTTGGGGCAGTTCCCACCACTACGATGTCCGCCAGAATTCCGTTGGGCGACTCTGCCGTGTCGCCACCGGCGAGGGTCACGCCGTATCTCTCCCCCAGGCGAATCAAGCTGCGCGAGAAGCGCCCCACCCAACTCTGCGGCAGTTCCCGCGGCAGCGCCAGCGAAAGAAATGCCGCCACCGGCTCCCCGCCCATGGCCGCGATGTCGCTCAGCCCTCGCGCCAGACACCGATGCCCAACCGATTCCGCCGAATGCCAGTCTCGCCGGAAGTGGACTCCCTCCAGGGTAAAGTCCGTCGTGACCAGCGTGTCCTTCTCTTTCTCCTTGCCTCGGCCCAGAAGTCGCAGCACGGCGCAGTCGTCTCCAATTCCCGCCACAACCGCAGTGCTGGTCGCAGCCGTCGCCAGGCGGCGAATTTGGGCAATCAGAGCTTTTTCGGCAATCACCACGACAACCACTATAAGCGAAGCCCAGAGACGGATGCAGCCCATCGTCCCCGGGATTCAGGGGAGCCCCCCCAGTAGGCCTCGAAGTAATCTGTCCCGCGGTTACATTCCCTTACCGGTCTTACGTAACTCCCTAAGGGCCCTTTCGCATCGTTGACAGGGGGAACCCAGTTTGTTACCTTTTATCAGTCTTACACAAGACCTTTTGGCAGAGTAAGGTCGGACCAGCTTAAGTTCTGCATTCCGTACCAATTGCGGACGAGAGGTTTTCGGTTTGGTCCTCGGGTTCCGGTTAGGAAAAGGTCACGTTACGAAGTCTCCATTCCCAAGATGGGAAGCGTGGCCCTAAAAGTCAGGTGTCCGAACAGGCTTTCTGCAACCTCAGAACTTTGCTTGGAGTTCCGGCCCTGACCATTCAACAGCGGAAGTAAGGAAGGCACTTGCAAAAGCGCTTTTACATCCTTTTTGTGGCTCGTGGGGACGATGGTCAGTTGCGCAAGATCCCCATTCCCGTCCACTATCTGTATGTATTCGTAGTCGGCGCGGCCGTTGGATTCCTCAGCCTCACCGGTATTGCCAGTTCTTACGCGAAAATGCTGCTCAAGGTTTCGCACTACAACCAGTTGCTCCACGAAAAGGAGCAGCTTGACCAGCTTAAGGATCGGTATTCCCGCCTCGAAGAGGTCGCCAAAGAGCGCGATGTCCAGGTCGCCTCCCTGGGCTCGATCGCTAGCGAGGTTTCCGCTCTTTACGGTTTGAAATCGCAGCCCGCCCTGGTCACAGGGTCGCCGCAGCAAATCCAGGAGGCGGAAGTCAGTTCTTCCCTGGACCAGCTTGGCGCCCTGCGTACTTCGGCCCTCACCGGCGCAGCCACCGTTGGGATCAGCCTTGGCATGACTCGCAACGCGACCACGGCCGATTGGGCCCGCGCCAGCTCCTCGCCCAGCCTCTGGCCGGTTGAAGGCCAGGTCACCGGGAGCTTCGGCGAGCGCATCGACCCATTTAACGGGGAAGGTGCGTTTCACAGCGGCGTGGATATTAGCAGCGCGTACGGTCACCCAGTCATCGCGCCCGCCGATGGCGTGGTCACATTCGCCGACTTCTTTGGCGGATACGGCAAGGCCATCATGATCGATCACGGCCACGGCATCTCCACCCGCTACGGCCACCTTTCCGGCTTCGCGGTAACGTCCGGACAGGAGGTCCATCGCGGCGACACCATTGGCTATGTGGGCCTCAGCGGACGCTCCACCGGCCCTCACCTCCACTATGAAGTCCGGATCAACGACACGCCAGTCAATCCCTACAAGTATCTCCGCATGACCGTCGCCCACAGCGGCGGCTTCCAAAACGGCGGCTAAGAACCCCGTTCTCTGTTCCCAGTTCTCGCTCTTGCACTCTTTCCTTCCCTAGGCTACGTTCATGAGGAAGAAAGTTTTCAGTCCCCTCTCAGCTGTCAACCAGGCGCACAAGCGCCACTCTGAGAAGCCGGCACGAAGGGTTTTACTGAGAACTGGAACTGGGAACTGCGAACTGAACGATGATCAGCTTCTTCCGCTCCGTACGTGAGGACATCGCCGCCGTCTTCGAGTCGGACCCCGCCGCTCGCTCCTACCTCGAAGTCGTTACCTGCTACCCAGGCCTGCATGCCGTGTGGGCGCATCACCTAAGCCACTGGCTCTGGCGCCACCACATGCGCTTGCTGGCAAGATTGGTTTCACAGGTAGCGCGCCTGCTGACCGGCGTTGAGATTCATCCCGGCGCCGAGATCGGACGCCGCCTCTTCATCGACCACGGGATTGGCACCGTAATCGGCGAGACGGCCATCGTCGGCGACGACGTCACGCTGTATCAGGGTGTAACGCTGGGTGGAACCGGCAAAGAGAAAGGCAAGCGCCATCCCACGATTGGCAACAACATCTCGATCGGCTCCGGCGCGAAGCTGCTGGGCAACATCACCATCGGCGACAACTGCCGCGTCGGCGCGGGTTCAGTCGTGCTGCGGAGTGTCCCGGCCAATTCCACGATCGTAGGCGTACCCGGACACATTGTTCTGCGTGACGGCAAACGCGTCGTCATAACCGATCCCAAGGATATCCGCGACCCGCTCTCCGACGTGATCATTAAGTTAGCCGCGGAAGTGCACGAGTTACGCGAAAAGTTTCAGGGACACTCGCATGAGGCCCTGGGCGCGGAGCCGAACCTCACCATCGATGAAGAAGCGTCGACTCCGAATATCTCCCCCCAAGATTTGTTTCAGGACGACTACCAGATATAAACAGTTGCCGGCCGCTAGTTGCCAGCTGACCGGTTCTCGGTTTGCTGAATTTCATCGTACTGGCAGCTGGCTACTGCCTTAGCCCCATCCAGCTTTCCGAAACCACCAGCGAGTTCCCCGGATTATGCGGATCGTACTTCACCGACGTGGGCAGCCCCAGACGGCAGGAATGCAGGTTAATCCACTGGCGCAGGTAGGTAACGTCCTGCGAGCACTCATACGACACGCCCGCGACGTCATATTTATAGATGAGCAATACCGCGGCGTGATGGCCGTCGCTGACCGGCAATTCCTGCACGTCAATGACGGTACCGTCGGTGATGCGCCCAATGCCGTCGAGCCAGGTGCGGCGTTCGCGTTCCAGCTCTGCCGGCCCCTTAGGCTTGGGCCGTAACAGCGCATAGGCGCCAACCGCAATCGCGCTGCCACCGGCAACCATTAACGAATAGAGACGGAATGAATCCATACCGAAGAAAGAAGACGCGGGAACGACACAGCAGCCACGAACCACCCACCACGCTTTCGCTATCAGCATATGACGGAAGCTCCGTCTGCGGAAGTGGGTGCGAGGTTACCGAAGGTGGTGGGGCTGTGGAAAACCGAGAAGCAATGGCCGCTAAACACTACAGCCATGGGGATCTGTTGTTGCTGGTCGCCGACCGCTGATCTGGGGCCACTGCTTCCTACTTCTGCCCGCAAACAAACTCCCGAGCGATCCCGCCGAAGTCCCCTTCCGCCGTCTGCCCGAACTGATCGTCGCGCCGAGTCTTCTTGCTGACCACCAGCTTCCCGCCGCGGTCGCGGGAGTAGAACCATTCTGAATTCGGTACCGCACTCCCGCTCGCGCAATTGAACCGAACCCGCGCCCGCAGTTCCACGAACGGGCCACCCTGGGGCAATTTGGTCGGTTCTTTGTATTCCACGCGCACCCAGGCGGTGCGCATACCGTTTTTCTGGGCCGTAACCGAGCTGACTAAAACCTGATCGCCGCCAGCGGTAGCCCCAACCGTCCGCCAATCGCCCGCGGCCAGCACCACCAGTCCCACTAGCAGGACCGGAGCCAGCACCACGGCAACCGTGATGAACAGCCCCTTCTTCATAGGGGATGGAGGTAAGCCCATAAGCACGCCGCACACACTTTGGGCCAAAAACCGATTTCTGTCAACTGCAGCGGCCGCTGAGAAGCCGCTGAGTTGGGGTCCTAAGATGCGCTGGCCGGCAATCTGGTATCGTTGTCTGCTGCAGGGAGCTTTTGTTCCTATGGAAACTCTTCACACCACAAATATGAACTCAGCCATTGGACCCCTGTTTTTGGCAGCGTCCACCCACGGACTGGTCGCCCTCGAATTCGACGCCAGATTGGCTGGGCAGCAATCGATTCGACCCAACCCACGCGATCTTCGCAGAGAGAAAGAGCAAGAGCCAAAGGGATTCCGGTTCGAGGATTCCCCTCGCCCGATGCGACGTTACGTAAGCCAGCTCGAAGAGTATTTCGCCGGCAAGCGGCGCGAGTTCAAATTCCCGCTCGACCTTCGCGGCACAGACTTCCAGCTTGCCTGCTGGCGCGCGCTGCTGGCGATTCCCTTCGGAGAAACGCGCACCTACGCAGACATCGCACGCTCCATCGGCAAGCCGAACGCGTTTCGTGCCGTCGGCATGGCCAACCATCACAACCCCGTCGCGATTGTCGTCCCCTGCCATCGCGTGATCGCTTCCGACGGCACACTCTGCGGTTACGGCGGCGGCCTCGACGTAAAGCGCAAGCTGCTGGAACTCGAAGGCGCCCTGACCGGAGTGCTTGCCGCATAGCTAGACAGCGTTTCAGTACGAATTCGCGCTTATAGCACCCGTTTCATGAATCAGCCGGCATCGGTCGAAGCGCGTCAGATTCAGCAACGATGCGTCGATCAGCGTTGCGGCAGCCGTTTGCCGTGATCGGTGCACCGATCAGGAACGACCCAGCATCCCAGCGCACGCGTCGAGCCGCGGTCTGAGGGCGATCATTGACCTAAGGGACATGTACTACCGAGGGACGCACCTCCAGGCGTCCGCGCCTGCCTTCCACCTCGGTAACTTGCCGTGGTTACTCCGCCTGCTTAGGCTGGAATCGTATGCCCTTGCGCTGCCTCTTATTCTCGTCGAATGAGGAGATGGTCCAGCCGATCTGGCAGGTGCTCACCGATCTCGGGATCGAGGGAGAATACTGCAAGAGCGCCGTGGATGCGGTGGAGAGAGTTACAACCCAGCTGTTCCAAATCGTGATCATGGACTGGGAGGATCAACCCGAGGCGGGGTTCCTGCTGAAGACGGCGCGGGATTTGAAGGCGGCTCACCGCCCGCTGATTTTGGCGATCGTCGGCGATGATGCCAGGATGCCGGAGGCACTGCAGGCGGGAGCAAATTCAGTTCTGGCGAAACCGATTCGGGTGGAACAGGTACGGGGCACGATGAGCACGGCCTGCGAGCTGCTCCGGTCAAAATTGCAACCATCCGCAAAGCGAACCGAGCCGGTGGCCGTCGAGGAGAAGCCGGAAACGGCCGTAATGGCTGCTGCTGCGGGGGCAGGAGGGTTTTCCGTACCCGTCTCCGTGACTCGGGCGCCAGAGAAAACCTTCCAGGCGGGGGAATTCCTGATATCGGAAAATTCCGCTCTCGGAGCACAATTCGACACCGAACCGGAATATGGCGTTCGGGAGTCGCTCGATCAGACCGCAGCTGCCGAGGTTGACGCGCTCACGGAGCTGGACCCGATGGCCTCGGCGGTAGAGGAAGCCGCCCCAGAGCCAACCGAGACCCAGAATGCACTGACCGGCTGGGCATCCCTGCAAGCCCGGCTGACGAAATCGACGCCAGAGCCGGTCGAGGATGCTCCGGCGAAGAGCGAATTGCTGTCGTATGTTGAAACGCCGTCCTATGGGAGGCCGCTGGCCGAGCTGCATGCAAAAGACGAAGATCCCGCGAGGCAAAAATCGTCAGCGGAATCGGGATCTGCAGCCGCGACTTCAGCCTGCGGGTCCCAGGAAACAGAAGAGCGCACGCACTCCGCGGAGCGACCGCTTTCGAAACGCGGCAAAATTATTCGGGTGAGCGCATTCGCAGTGGCCTGCGTAGTTCTGGCGGCGGTGCCGCAAACACGACAAAGCCTGCGGATGTTCTGTAGCAGTACGGTGCAGGCGGTAGGGAGTTGGCTGAACCCACCACCCGCCCCATTGCCGCAACCTGTGCCGCTGCATGACAGTTTTGGCCAGGAGGATGAGTACAAGTTTCCCACGGCAGGGAAGATCGCGGGTGCGACAAGGGAAACCTCCCCGATTCGCGTGCTTCCGGTCATTGACCCAACGGCGAAAACGGAAAAGGGTCCGGAGGCGAAGGGTGGGCAGGCAGAGGCGACCACGGGCGATAGCGACGCTGCCGATCAAAGCCAGAGCGGGCCGGCGCTGGCTGGGAACGATCAGCTGAAGGATGCGACTCAGACGAACGTCGGCGCCCCACCGGGAGCTGCTTCGGGAGCATCGCCTGGTCCGGCCCACTCTGGGGCGCAGGCCCCGGCGAATGCGGTGAGCCAAGCCGCCGCGGCGCCGCCGCGTGTGGTTTCAGCGGGGAGCAGCACGGGCATTCCGTCGAGTCTGAAATCGCAGCTGGCTTCGGCGACTCCGGACGCCAGCGGGAGCAAGCCGGCCGAGGCAGCGATGGCAGCGATTGAGCCGGTGAATTTGCCGGAGTCAGCGGCGCGTGAACTGCTGACTCAACCGGTGGATCCGGAATATCCAGCAGCGGCAAAAGCCAGCGGGCAGCGGGGCAGCGTGGTTCTGCAGGTGCTCATCGGGCGCGATGGCGCGGTACAGGATGCGAAGTTCCTCGAGGGATCGCTGGTGTTTGCCCGGTCCGCCATTGACGCCGTAAAGCAGTGGCGCTTTAAGCCTTATTCCATGAACGGCCGCGCCGTATCGGTCGAGAGCGTGATCACGCTGAACTTCACGCCACCGGGCTAGCGGGCGTGGTGACGAATCTGAGGATAGACCGTCTGAATCGTTGCGGGAAGACCGAATCCCCGGCAGGGTACGTTAGGGGAGAACAAGAGCAGCCAAGAGACACGAAACGGCATCTACAAGATATAATGGTAGAAAGTGACTCCGCACCAGAATCCGCACCAGAAGAAGAACTCAATGTCCATGAAAATTAAAGCTGCAATCTTGGTTTCGTCCTTTGCCGTGCTGCTGTTTGTGGTGGCCGGTTCGTTTGGAGGTGTGCACGCCTCGTCGAACGACGGCTCCTACCGGCAGATGCAGGTTTATAGCGAAGTGCTGTCACGGGTGCAAAGCGAGTACGTGGAAGATCCAAATATTCCCAAGGTGACAGATGGGGCTTTGCACGGCTTGGTGGAGTCGCTCGATGCGAACTCCAGCTACCTGACGGCAGACGCCTACAAGACCTACAAGGCTCACAAGTCGGCAGCCAAGGGCGAGACTGGGGCGACCGTCTCGAAACGCTTTGGATACGCGGACGTGGTGGCGGTGCTGCCGGGATCGCCAGCGGAGAAGGCGGGGATTGAGGCCACGGACATCTTCGAATCGATCGAAGGCCAGAGCACGCGGGACATGTCGCTGCCAGAGATTCGCAGTGCGCTGGCGGGGGCCCCGGGCTCCAGCGTGAATGTTTCTGTGGTACGGGCACGCAGAGCAGAGCCGCAGAAGATGACGATTACGCGGGAGGTGGTGAGCATTCCGCCGGTTTCTGACAAGATGCTGGAGGATGGCATCGGCTATGTGAAAGTGGACGCTCTCACCAAGGGCAAGGCGCAGGAAATCGCCGGGAAGATCAAGTCGCTCGAAAAATCAGGAGCGAAGAAGCTGGTTCTGGATTTGCGGAACACGGCGGAAGGAGAGGAAAGCGAGGGCGTCGCCACGGCCAATCTTTTCCTCAACCACGGCACGATTACTTATCTGCAAGGGCAGAAGTTTCCGCGAGAGGCGTTTAATGCGGATCCGGCCAAGGCGGTCACTTCCCTTCCGGTCGCCGTGCTGGTGAACAAGGGGACAGCCGGGGCGGCTGAGATTGTGGCGGCGGCGATTCTCGAGAATGCCCGGGGCGACGTCGTGGGCGAGAAGACCTTCGGCGAGGGATCGGTGCCGAAAATATTCGACCTGCCTGATGGCGGAGCGCTGATTCTCTCTGTGGCGAAATACTATTCGCCCAGCGGCAAGGCGCTTCAGGAAACCGCGGTGACCCCCAATGTGCTGGTGGCCGACGACACGGACAACGCGATCTCCGATGAGGAGGAACAGGAGCCTGCCGCTCCCGAACCAGAAGCCAAGCCCAAGAGTACGCAGGATGATCAGTTGCACAAGGCCATCGAGGTGCTGAAGAGCCGAACGAGCTAGACGGTTCTCGTATTTGCTGGCAAGTTCATCGCGCGCCGTAACAGGCGCGCGATTTTGTTTTTTTCTTCCGGGGGGGAGATCGTTACGGAATCCTCTCGATTAGCTTCAATTCGGGTTCGACAATTGCTGTCGGGAGCCTGGCGAAGCCGGCCTGTTGGGCGTGGGTTTGCCCTTCGTTCAGCATCCATCGCAGGAAGTCCTTGATAGCCTCCTGTTTCGTCGATTCCATCTTTTCAGGAACTAGAATCCAGGTGAAGCTGGAGATAGGGTACGACTTGTCGCCGGAAGGATCAGTAATGGAGGAGCGAGAATCGGAGGACGTGGCCTTTGCGGCTGCGACCGCTGCCGCATTGATGCTTGAGGAATCAGCGATGATGAAATTCCCCGCCGCGTTTTGTACCTGGCCGTAAGACAACTGGTTCTGCCCTACGTAGAACAGTTCGACGTAGCCGATGGAATTCGAAGTCTCCTTCACCATTCTGGCGAGATTGCCATTGCCTTCCGCTTGTTTGCCGACTGGCCACTTAATGGAGCTCCCGCGGCCGACCCTGGTTCTCCACTCCGTGCTGACCTTGCTCAAATAGTCCGACCAAATATAGGTGGAACCACGTCCCGCGGCGCTGTGGATCACGGCAATATCGCTGGAAGGCAGTTGGATCTTCGGGTTCTGCCCGGCGATGGCAGGGTCGTTCCATTTGGTGATCGTTCCCAAGTAGATCCCGGCCAGAGCCTTCGGCGAAAATCGGAGCGGTTCGCCCACGCCTGGCAGGTTGTAGACCGGCACCATCGCCTCAAGGATTGTGGCGAACTGCAACACTCCTACTTTTGCGAGCTGCCTATCGCTCATGGGAGCGTCGGTGGTGGCGAAATCTGCGCCGCCGGAAGTCATCATTTCGATGCCGCTCTCCGATCCGGAGGGCAGGTAGCTGAAGTGGACATTGGGGCGGGCTTTCTCGAATGCTTGGAACCACCGTGAATAGATCGGGAGAGGAGTGGTGGTTCCGACGCCCACCAACTGGACTTTTTCTGCATTCTGGGAAGCGGCGATCTGAGCCAGTGCCAGCACGAACGGGAGGAGCCAGAATCGTTGGAAATGCACGTTGCTCCCTTGTATCGGGACAGAAACACCCGAAGTTCCATTCTAGCCGGACTGTTTTGATTGTCTAGCCCTCACGAGTCTCCGCCCGCGGCTCCCGGAACACCCCCGCTAGGCGTGGCCTCGAGCGGCACTAGCGGTTCAATGAATTCCTCGGCGTATCCGGGAAACCTTTTTGGGGTGGGGAATGAGGGTTACGTGGGCGGCCGGTGCCAGCGGACAACGAGCTGCGTGTGGCCCTGGCGATTGACGCCCTGCTATTCTGAACCTATCTCGCCATGAAGTCGCTCTATGAAGATCTTCCGCCGGTGGAGATAGCCGGACGGAAACTAGTCGGCCGCGTGTTGTTTGGCCTGCTGGTGCTAGTTTCCGCCCTGGTGGGAGCAACTGCCGGACTTCTGCTGGTCTATACCACGGATTTGCCGCAGGTGGAAGCCTTGGAAGCGTATCGCCCGAGTTCGATTACGGAGTTGTATGACGACCACGGTCGGGTGATTGGATCGTTCGCCCTGCAGCGGCGGGTGGTGGCTGGCTATGATGATTTTGTCCCCGTCCTGAGGGACGCGCTAGTCTCCATTGAAGACAAGGACTTCTACCGGCATTCGGGAATCAACTTCTGGCGCATTGTGGGAGCAGCGTACCGCGACATTGAATCAGGGGGCAAGGTTCAAGGCGCGTCGACACTGACCATGCAGTTGGCGCGCAACCTTTTTCTTTCTCCCGACCGCTCCTTCCATCGCAAGGTGCAGGAGGTGATGCTCGCGATTCAGATCGAGCGGCGCTTCACCAAGCCGCAAATCTTCACGCTGTATGCCAATCAGATTTTTCTCGGGCACGGAGTATACGGGTTCGAGGCTGCGTCAGAGTTCTACTTCAGCAAGCCGGCTCGAAATCTTACGCTGGCAGAAGCCGCACTGCTGGCGGGTCTGCCCAAGGGTCCCGGAATCTACTCGCCGATCAACCATCCAGACCGCGCCATCAAGCGCCGGAACTTGGTGATCAACGCCATGCTGGAAGACGGAAAGATCACGGCGGCTCAGGCGGCGGATACGCGGTCTGCACCGCTAGTTTTGTACCTGCAGCACGATCCCAACTCGCTGGCGCCTTACTTCGTAGAGGAGATACGACGGTATCTGGAAAATAAATATGGAGCCGACCAGGTGCATGAAGGCGGGTTGAAGGTCTATACGGCGCTTGATGTCGATCTGCAAAAGGCCGCCAACCAGGCCGTGCTGGACGGTCTGGCAGCGTACGAACGGCGACATGGATGGAAAGGGCATCTGGAGAATGTGCTGGCGGAAGGAAGCGCGATCGACAAGTATGTGCATCCCGATTGGGATGACGAACCGGAAGTCAATGGCTACTTTCACGCGCTTGTGACTTCATCCGGGATCGGGATTGCAACGCTGAAGTTCGGGCGCTACGGGGCGGCTTTGGGACAGTCCGATGTGGCCTGGACGCAGGGCAAGATTCAGGATCTGCTGCGAACGGGAGACATCTGCTACGTAAAGATTTTATCGTTGACCGTCAACGGGGCGGCGCGGGTGAGCCTCGAACAGGATTCCGGCGCGCAGGGAGCGCTAGTGGCGATTGACAATGCGACGGGCGGCATCAAGGCGATGGTGGGCGGACGGGATTTCAGTGAATCAAAATTCGATCGTGCGACACAGGCGTTGCGACAGGTGGGATCGTCATTCAAACCCTATGTTTACACCGCGGTGATTGATCGGGGTGGAAGCCCGGACGACACGGTTCTGGATGAGCCGGTGACGTTTGAGACCGCCTCCGGGCCTTATTCTCCGCATAATTATGACGAAAAGTTTGAGGGGATGATCACCCTGCGGCGGGCTCTGGCCCAGTCGCGGAATATTCCGGCACTGAAGCTGGCCAGCAAGGTTGGGATCAAGAGCGTGATTGACTATGCCGAGCGCTTCGGAATTACCGCCAAGTTGCCGCCCTACTTGCCGGTGGCGCTGGGCGCCGCAGAGATCACGTTGATGGAACAAACTTCGGCGTACAGCGTGTTTCCGAACGACGGTGTGCGGGTTACGCCTCACTACATCACGAAGGTGACCGACTACGAAGGGCGCGTGTTGGAAGAGGACTATCCCGATGTGAAAGACGTGATCAGCGTAGGCACGGCACGCATCATGACTGCGATGCTGCGCGAGGTGGTGCTGCGCGGGACTGGAGCGGCGGCGGCGAAACTGCCCTTTCCAGTCGCCGGAAAAACCGGAACCACCAACGATTTCACGGACGCCTGGTTTGTGGGATTCTCGCCGACGATGACTTGCGGCGTGTGGATGGGATTCGACGAAAAGAAAACGCTCGGAGCCAAAGAAACGGGGGCGCACGCGGCCTTGCCGATCTGGATGAACTTCATGAATACCGCCATGGCGGGGAAGGATCCAGGCCAGTTCCAGACGACGCCGGATGTCCCCGTCACCGCGGTGCAGAAAGTGGATACGCCAGATACTTCGCCGGGTGCGGATGAGACACACTAGGAGCGGCCAACCTATGACCCACCGGCGGAGCATTTTGCTGACGACTGATCAAACTATAATCTCTGACGTCTTATGAAACCTCTGTTCCGCTTTGCGATGCTGGCGCTGGTGCTGGTGGTTGTGGCATTGGGATCGGCACTGACGGCGATGCGATTTGCAATTCACGGGCAGGAAGTCGAGGTGCCCGCGATCGTGGGTATGACACCCTCGGACGCGGAACACGCAGTTGCCGGGCTTGGATTGCAGATCGAAGTGGAGCGGCAGTATTACAGTCCGCAGATTCCCGAGGGGCGGATCATGACCCAGTTGCCACCACGCGGGACGAAAGTACGACGGGGATGGCAAGTGCGCGTGGCGCAAAGTCTGGGACCGCAGCGCGTATCGATTCCGGATGTAACCCGGCAGAGCGAACGCGCAGCGCAATGGAACATCCAGCGGCGCGGACTGGAAGTGGCTTCCACCGCGGAGATGCGTGTCCCGGGCACGCCCGCCGACCAGGTGCTGGCGCAGAGTCCGCCGGCGAACGCGAGTCAGGTGGAGGCTCCGAGAACCAGCCTGCTGGTCACCGTCGCGGCCGATCCACCGGCATATGTGATGCCGAGTTTTGTGGGACAGTCTTTGGGCACTGCGAGCCGCACGCTCGAGGACGCGGGCTTCAAGCTAGGCAATGTAAGCATGGCGCCACCGGTGGTGAGCGCCGAGGCATTGACTACTGCTCCGGCCGTGTCCGCCGCGCCACTTCAAACCTCGCCCGCCAGCACGATCATCATGCAGACACCGCCTGCGGGGCAGAAGGTTCTGGCCGGCGCGGTGGTGAACTTCGAAGTGCGCTGAGGGGCGCAGATTCCCGGCAATCATTTCCCGTGAATACAGTTAGGTTCTCTCCAAGATCGCGGCGAAAAAGCCATCGCAGGGGTGGACGCCGGGCAACGTGCGCAGGTACGGACCACGAGTGAGCCAAGAAGGTTCTGGCCAGATTAATTCGCCTTCCTGTCGAAGCCGATCAAGCTCAGTGCGGCAGTCGATTACGTGGAATGATGAGCCTTCTGCCAGAGCGCGCTCGATCACGTCTTCGTTTTCTTCTTTTTCCAACGAGCAGGTCGAATAGATCAGGCGGCCTCCGGCAGCAACTTGAGTCATAGCGGATCGCAGGATTGCGAGCTGGCGCTCCGGCAGATCGACGAGGTCTTCCGGAGTGAGTCGCCACTTGATTTCCGGGTTGCGAGAAAGAGTGCCGGTGCCGGAACAGGGCGCGTCAGCGAGAACACGATCAAATTTTGTAACGAAAGGAAGGTTCCGCGCGTCGGCGTTGACCACCCGGATCCGCTGGCCTCGAGTTCCCGTGGCCGGATGATGTGCGCTCATTAATTTCCGCAGTAGACGCGCGCGGTGAGAATGAAGCTCGAGGGCGGTAATGTCCGCGTTGGGATTGTGATCGGCGACCGCCAGGGTTTTCCCCCCCGGGGCTGCACAACAATCGAGAACATGCGAGCCGTGGCCGACAAGGGCTGCGACGAGCTGAGAGGCTTCGTCCTGAATCACACAAAGGCCCGCTGGGAAGGCAGCAGTCCGGGCGATGTCTCCGTGCTGAACCCGGCGCGCACAGGCAAGGAAAACACCAGGAGCAAGCTTGATTCCTTCGGCGCGGAGCAGCTCTTCTGCTTCAGGATGACGAAGACGGATAGCGGTCACGGGAACTGATTGGTCGTGCTGGCAAATGCGAAAAACGGAATCGATTCCGTAGGCCCGGATCCAGCGTTCTACGAGCCAGAATGGGTGCGCGCTGCTGGCAGCGAGAGTCTCGGCCGAGGCGGCGTTGATCTCGTGCTGCAGGGATTTGTTCACTTGTGAGACGCCGACGGCGAGCTTACGCAGGACCGCATTCACAAAGGGAGCGGCGGAACGTTTGCGCGCGCGCTTGACCAGTTCAACGCTCTCGTTGATCGCGGCACGGGCCGGAATGCGGCTGAGCCAGCAGAGTTGGTAAACCGCGAGGCGCAGTGCGGTGAGAATCTCTCGATCGAGTTTGGAAAGTGGCTGCGCGGAGCTCTTGGCGATTTGAGAATCAACGAGCGATCGCCAGCGCAGAATACCCATGACCAGTTCTGTTGTCAGAGAGTGATCGACCACCGTGAGCCGGTCGTAGGTCCGGGAATGAAGGAGCTCGGATGCATAGGCAGACTCGCGCTCCACGCGAAGCAGAATGTCGAAAGCAGCAGCCCGGGCCGGAGAAACCTCTGGTTGCGAGGTTGGAGCTTTGGATTTCACTCTTGCCAGTATGACGGAAGCGGCCAGGGCGGGGAAGAAATTCGTACTGCCTTACTCCCCGAGCTTCTCGCCGGGCCGCAGACGATAACCGCGAAGAAAGTCAGAGGCAGGGGTACGCTTCTTGCCTTCCAGTTGCACTTCGAGAAGTTCGATTGCGGTACCTTCGCCGCAGCCGACAAGAAGGCGCTCGCCTTCCACCTTCAGCTCAGACGATGGCAAGGCCCGATCGGCAATCACCGCCTTCCACACTTGCAGATTCTTGCCGCGAAACTTCGAGTAGGCGCCGGGCCAGGGTTGAAAACCACGCAGGCGGTTCAGGATCTCGGTCGCCCTGCGGGAGAAATCGATGAGGCCGTCTTCTCTTTTGAGGATTGGCGCAAGCGTGGCATGGGCGTGAACTTGCTGACGCGGATGAACGCTCCCGGTCTCTAACCCGCGCAGGGTTTCGACAGTCAGGTCCGCTCCTACGGCCGCGAGCTTCGGCGCAAGCACATCTGCCGTGTCGTCGGAGGCGATGGGAATTTCCTGCTGCAGAAGAATGTCACCCGTGTCGAGGCCGGCATCAAGTTTCATCGTAGTAACGCCGGTGATGGTTTCGCCCCGGGCAATCGCCCATTGAATGGGCGCAGCGCCGCGGTATTTCGGCAGGAGCGATGCGTGCAGGTTGATATTGCCTAGCGGGGGAAGATCTAGCATCCATTGGGGAATGATGCGACCGTAACCGACCACGATGATGGCGTCGGGATGGAGACTGGAGAGTTGAGCGCGAAAGGCATCGTTGGTCTTGATGCTCTCCGGCTGATTGACCGGCAATTCCAATTTTAGCGCGCACTGCTTGATGGGGGATGAAACGAGTTCAAGGCCGCGTCCTTTGGGACGGTCCGGCCGCGTAACCACCAACTGGACACGGAATCCAGCCTCGAGCAGGCGGCTGAGCGCGGGCACCGCGAAATGAGGCGTGCCGCAAAAAACGAGATTGAGCGATTGAATCATTGACACATTGAGTCATGGATTCATTGACTCAATCTCGCAATGACTCAATCTTCTACCATTCTCCCGCTTTGACGAGCTTGCGAATTTTACGCTTGATCAGGTCGCGTTTGAGAGCGCTGATGTGGCTGATGTAGAGCTTGCCATTCAGGTGATCGGTCTCGTGCTGAAAGGCACGGGCCAGCAAGTCGTCGCCGGTGTTCTCGAAAACCTTCCCGTCCAAATCCTGAGCGCGGACGGTAACCACTTTGGCGCGATTTACATTTTCGCGGAAGTCCGGGATGCTGAGACATCCTTCGCTTTGCGTGTGGCGGCCTTCTTTGTGAATAATCTCCGGGTTGACGAGGACGAGTTGGGCGCCGGGGTCCTCTTTGAAAGTGATGTCAATGACCGCGATGCGGAGCGGAATGCCGATCTGGGGCGCTGCCAGGCCGACACCGCGGGCGGCGTACATCGACTCAAACATGTCATCGACGAGCTGCTTCAGTTCTTCGTCGAAGACCGTGACTTCTGCGGCCGGCTTCTCGAGCACGGGGTTTCCGAACTTTACGATGGGATAGATCATTTCAGTCGCAATCAGTAGTATTTCAGTTGCAAGCAGTAACCCTCGAAATTGCGCAAGGTTTCTCCCATGGAATCGCCGCCGAATTTGTCGAGCGCGCAGCGGGCCAGGGTAAGCGCGACCATGGCCTCGGCGCCAACTCCAGCGGCCGGGACTACACAAACATCGGAGCGTTCATACGCGGCGCTGACCGGTTGACGCGTCGAGAAATCGACCGATTTCAGGGGGCGGCGCAAGGTGGAGATGGGCTTTAAGTAGCCGCGCACGCGGATCTCCTCTCCATTGGAAACGCCGCCTTCAATTCCTCCGGCGTTGTTGCCGGTGCGAGTGAACCCGCTAAGGCTCTCCGGCTTGTCGTAACCGATTTCATCGTGCACGGCAGAGCCTGGAGACGCGGCAGCGGTAATGCCGGCGCCGATCTCAACCGCTTTCACCGCTTGCAACGACATGACGGCGGCGGCAAGCAGAGCATCCAAGCGTTCGTCCCACTGCGCGTAAGTACCCAGGCCGGGCGGGACAGTCCGGGCCACCACCTCGAAGACTCCACCCAGCGAATCGCCGCTTTTGAGGACCTTGTCGACTTCGTCTTTCATGCGCTGCTCCGTTGCTTGGTCAGAGCAATTCAGCAAGATTTCTTCCTGCCTGGAAAGAGCCTGAATCTGTTCCCATGGGACTTCTTTTTCGAGGGCCACGTTGCCGAGGGCGACGACGTGGCTGAGAACGTCGATGCCGAGTTCGTGCAGGAAAGTTTTGGCGATTGCGCCGATGGCCACGCGCGCCGCTGATTCGCGGGCGGAAGCGCGCTCCAGGACATAGCGCGCTTCCGGGAAATTGTATTTCAGTGCGCCCGCTAAGTCGGCGTGCCCGGGCCGCGGAGAGGCTACACGCTTGTGTCGGGATGGGTCACCTTCGCCGACGGGTAGGGCTTCCTGCCAGTTTTTCCAATCCCGGTTTTCGAGTTGAATCGAAATGGGCGAGCCGATCGTCATGCCATGACGGACGCCAGAGAGGATATGAGCGGTGTCACGCTCAATCTTCATGCGGCCGCCGCGGCCGTAGCCCTGCTGCCGCCGCCAGAGCTCGCGGTCGAGAAAAGCCTGGTCCAGCTTGAGCCCCGCAGGCAGGCCCGAGAGGAACGCGACCAGAGCTTCGCCGTGAGATTCTCCGGCAGTGAAGTAGCGCAGCATAAGTGCTCGATTTTACCTGATGCAGCGTGCCGGCGGAGTTTTCGGGATGGAGAAAAAAGTCTGCGGTCGCGGACGAGTCGCAAGAAAACGACCCCTTTCGGCAGACTTTTCCCGTGCGCAGGAGCGCGAATGACTGCTACAATGACCCTACCAGCGTATGGTTTCGTAGTTTTGGGTCTGGTCCGCCCGTCGGTGTCGTTTTGCTAACTCTCTGGCTCAACAAGGAGGAACTAGTGTGCCCCCACGCACAAATACAAACATAACGGAAATAATTTTCGGAAGGAAGATCCGCTGTTTGCTCGCACACAACCATGTTCTGTTGCGGCAAGGTATGCGGCGTTTGTTCGAGGACGAGCCTGATATTGACGTGGTCAGCGAAGCCGGCAACGCCGCGGAGTGCCTGCGCAAACTTTATGAGTTCCGACCGGATGTGCTGGTCGCGGATGCCGGCACGTTCGACCTGCCTGCGCCCGAAGTAGAGCTGCTCGTGGCGCGGGAGTCTCCCCAGACCAAGATCGTGTTCCTGAGTAGGCACGAACAGGGCAGTTCTTCGTTTGGTGGCTTCGAGGCCGCTCCGGGAGGCTGCGCGGTCGAGCAAACTTCCGCGGAAGAACTGGTGGAGATGGTTCGGAGCTCGTACGGCGGCATGGCAACGGACCACATGGCAACGAACCATATTCCAGCCAACAATATTCCGACAAACCATCCGGAAGCGCCCTCGCGACGTGCGCCGCAACGCTCCAACGAAATACTGTTTCCCCAGGAACACGTCCTCACCGCCCGCGAACGAGAAGTGCTGAAACTGCTGGCGGAGGGAAAAACTGTGCGCGTGGCGGCAACCGTTCTGGGCGTGAGCAGCAAGACTGTGGACGCGCATAAGTTCAATCTGATGCGGAAGCTTGGCATTCACAACAAGGCGGAATTGGTCATGTGGGCCATTCAGAAAAAAGTTGTGAAGATTCCGGCCAACTTCTAGAAGATCACGGCCGGGCACAAGCCGCGGCAAGCTCCGCCAGGCTGGAAACCTGCAAGTCCGGACGCGCGTCCGCTGCCCTGACGGCTCCCACGCCGGCTCGCGCCGATGGACGGTTGACCCAAACCGTGGCCAGCCCAAGTGACTGTGCCGGAATCACGTCGTGGTAAAGGCTCTGGCCCACGTGCAGGACACGATGGGCGGAGACACCGACGCGGCTCAACGCGAGCTCGAAAATCTTCAAGGACGGCTTGTAAGCTTGTGCCTGTTGCGCCGTAATGACCTGGTCAAATTCCACTCCCAGCTGAAGCCGGGTCGCGGCAAAAAGGTCGTCGTCTACGTTGGAAATGATGGCTAGTCGAAACCGGCTCTGGAGTTGGCGGAGCGCGGCTACGGTGTCCGGCCACGGCTTCCATTCTTTCATGGACTCAGGCAACGAGCTGGCTTCCTGATCGGTGGGCGCGAATCCAAGTCGTTCTCCCAACCGGCGTACGACCGACTGAAGCACTTGGCGATACTGGCGATACTCTCCCTGCTCGGCGCGGGCTTCGCAATCGCCGTAGAGCTCAAGGATCGTGGCATCGTCAGTGTCCTTGCCATGGGCCGCAAGGATGCGGTGCAGGCAGCGGAGAATACCGTCCTCCCAGTTGATGAGAGTCCCGTAACAATCGAAGGTAAAAATTTCGAAGCGACTGAAGTCGAGCATGGTCGATGGCTATCTCTCAAGCATGGAATCTAAGACTTAAAGCCGGGCAGTATTGGGGTCTCCTCGCTGGATTCAATGGGGGATTCGGGCTCGGCCTCAGCATCCGGGGCTGAGGAAGAATCCTCGGGAGCCGAGGCGGCTTTGGGCGTAAGAAACTTTGCGCTGTTCAGCAGCGGGCGTCCGAGGGAGGCGTTGTAGCTGGTCCAAGGGCTCTCCAGGTCGGCCTCGCGCTCGAACTGGGCGCGCATGGCTTCCATCTTGGAATCCAGGTCGTCCATATAGTGCAGCAGGAGTGCTTCGGGAAACATGGGCAGTTTGGGTGAGCCGAACTCGTACTTGCCGTGGTGGCTGATGATGAGATGCTCAAGCAGAGTCTTGAGTTCGGGCGGAAAACCGGGGACCAGAGCAAGTTTTGCCTGCAACATCTCAAGTTCAATGATCATGTGCCCGAGAAGCTGGCCTCGCGTAGTGTAGGAAAACGAGCGATTGTAGGCAAGTTCGTGGATCTTGCCAATGTCGTGAAGAAATGCGCCGGTCAGCAGCAAATCGCGGTTGATCTGGGAATAGTTTCTGCACACCAGGTCGCAGGAACGAAAAAGAGAAACCACATGGTCGAGCAGGCCACCGATATAGGCGTGATGCAGGGTCTTGGCGGCCGGAGCATTACGGTAAGCGGCGGCGATTTCAGGATCGGACATGAAGGCCTCGACGAGCGACCTGAGATAAGGATTTTGGAATGACGCAACGAAAGCCGCCAGCGCCTGCCAGAGCTCGTCGATATTCCTGGCAGTCTTGGGAAGATAGTCGGAGAATTCGATTTCCGTTTCGCCCAGCTTGCGCAGCTTGTGGATGGTGAGCTGGAAACGGTTCTTGTACTTGTTGACCAAGCCTTTGACCTTGAGGAAGTCGTCCTGCTCGAAGGCATTGAGCACTTCTTCCACGTTGTCCCACATCTTGGCTTCGAGTTGTCCGCTGCGGTCACCAAGCGTCAGAGCGAGATACGGCTCACCCGTTTTCTTGGGCTTGATTTGCTTGCTGGCCACGATAAAGTTGGAGGTGATGATCTTGTTTTCGTGACGGGCGCAGTCGCAGATGTAGAACTCTTTCATTCGCTCCCTCAGTGTAAATCAGAAAGCATGAACGCGGCGCGAGCTCGAGCGCCGCTCGGCCGAGGGCCTGGGCCGGATGGACGATACGCTTCCTCTTAGATAACGCCCAGCTTCTTTTTCTTCTTGAGCTTCTTTGTGTCGGAGGGCTTTGCCGAGTTGGTTTCAATCGGCTTGGTCTGGTTCGGGCTCTGGCCGGAATCGACGTAACCTTCTTTGTAGTCGATATAGGCGTCTTCGCGCAGCTTAGTCAAATAGGCGCGGAGCGCAGGCTGCAGCTTCTGCATATACAGAGCGTTCTCGATTCGAGGCTCGACGTCCTTGATCGCCGGAATTCCTGCCATCTGGTGGCTGGTAACCTTCAAGATGACGTAGCCCTGCTTGGTACGGATCACGTCGGTAACTTCGCCGGACTTCATGGCAAATGTTTTATCTTCAAGCTCCTTGGCGAGAGTGCCGCGCTTGAACGCCCCGAGATCGCCGCCCTGCGAAGCCGAGGGCCCGTCGGAATCTTTCTTCGCCAGATCTTCAAAGCTGACTCCAGCGCGAATCTGTTTGAGAAGATCATTGGCCTTGGCTTCGGCCACTGCCAGAGCCGCAGCCTCATCCGCTTGTTTGGCGGCGTCTTGGTTCTTCGGCGGGTCGCCGCCCGCACCGGAGGAATCGGTAATGCTGTTCTGGGCTGGAGTCGCGGCGGCAGCCTTGTCGGCTGACCGCTTCTTGGGAGCGACCAGGATTTCGCTCAGTTTTATCGACTCGGGTTGTTCCATCTCGTTCCTGTGCTCATTGTAAAACTGCTGCTCTTCCTCCTTGGTGATGCTGAGGTGGGAGCCGACTTCTTCTCCAATCACCTTTTGGGTGATGATCCGGTTCCGCATGTTCTGCTTGAAGTCTTCGTAAGAGATGCCCTGGGCGGTGGCGGCTTTTTCGAGCTCCTCCATCGTATCCAGCTTCATATCCTTGCGCATCTGGTCGAGTTCCTTGATCAGATCGGTATCACCCGTAATGTCGAGGTCTTTGCCCTTTTGCAGCAGGAGTTGCTGGTCGATGAGATCGCGCAGGACGTCCTTTTCACGCTCCGCATAGAGCTTGTCCGCGTTGGCCGGATCCTGCTGTTTGGCGTCATCCCGGGTCTGGTCCTTGCTGCGCTGGAACTCCGAAAGCGTAACGATCTGGCCGTTCACGCGCGTGACTATTTCTTCGACCACCTGACCAGCGGTGAATACGGGCAGACATGCCATGGCAATGAGTATCAGAACCAGCTTTTTCATAGGATTTCAGTAGGTCGCCACGATGCCTGGACTTGCGGGCGAAAACCTTTTGGGTATTTTACTACTTCCGACCAGGCAAGGGGCTGCCTTGGGTTAGTTTGATGCGCTGGCCCGTTTGCCAGGTTGCTGGGACACGCGCCTAGATCCGCACCAGGGCGAGGGCGGTCATGTCGTCGGGAACAACGGGTTCACAGCTGAATTCCCCGACGGTATTCAGAATCGAGCCGCAAACCGCCTGAGCATTCGGCGAAGAATCGGACTGCAGGCGCTCTTTGACGCGTTCCAGGCCGAATTCCAGGTCTTCGGCTTTGTCATCCTTGCACTTGCCCTCAACCACTCCCCGCGAAACCAGCAGAAGAACTGAGCCTTTCCCCAGAGCAATGGTAGGAGCGTCGCAGGTAGCGTGCGAAAAAAGGCCAAGCGGCAAGCCCGTGGACACGAGTTCGGAAATGCCGTTGCCGTCGCGGAGGAGTCCGGGCGTATGCCCGGCGTTGGTGTAGCACAGCGTGCCAAATTTCTCGTGGTAGCAGCCGATGAATGCGGGGCAGGGGTGAATCCCGGCCGCAGCTTCCATCAGGCCGCGGTTCAGGCGGAGACAGAGTGAGGTCATGGCTTCGGATTCGTTGATGTCAGGCGGCCCAAAGAATTCCGTTCCGAGAGTGCGAAAGATCTTCTGCGCCGTCGAAAGAATGTTCTGGTTGCTCTCGCGACGTCCAGCGATATCGAGCAGGCCAAACAAGATCCGTTCCGGGCTGACTCGCAAGGAGTCATAGAAGTCTCCGGCGACTCGTCTTCCATAGGTGGTGGCGGCAATCTCGGCGCCGTCAATCTTCGGAAACTCGCCCGGGATCGACTCCACCGCGGGTATAGGCTCGGGATCTCGGGGCTGAAATAGAGCGCTCATTCGATGGGTTTAGAGGCGAAACTAACACAAGCGCTGACGGCGGGCAAATCCGCTAGTCGCCGTACTTATCGCTGAGATACTTGGCCAGATCGGATTCGAGTTGGCCGTAGCCGGAGTGGATGGTCGCACGCAAGGCGGCTTCGGTGGAGCTACCTTCGCTCAGGCGTGCCAGAATCCGCTGGAGGTCGCCCATCCCGTAAGAATCGTTGATGTAGGAAACCGCAGCCAGCGATTCCGCATAGGCTACATAGGCTTCCGCGCCAGAGAAGCGCATGAAACTGCCTTCCAGCACATTCAGCGGAATGTTGCGTTGCGACTTGAACAGTTGAGCCAATTGGCGTCCATCGCTCGCCGGAGACTTCGGTTCAAGAAGCTGGGCGATACCCTCGTGCAGCCAGATCGGACAACGGCCGGCGGAAAGCTGATTGATGAAGGAGTGGGCCAGTTCATGCTTCAACACCCGCGCCAACTCGGGCGTGAGGGAATTGAGGCCGCTGACGGGAATGCGGAGTTTGCCGTCGTTGAGAGCACCCGTCCAAGCGGGCGCGCGCGTAACGTCAAAGAAAGCTTGCTCCGTGTAGAGCGTAACCAGAATGTTGTCGTGGGGCGGTGTGCCCAGATCACGGGCCAGATCGTCATAGTCCGACTCCAGCGCGGCCAGGATTTGTCCACGGAATGCTTCTGAAGTCTGCTTGCCTTCATAGTGCAGAACGAAATGGCTGCTTTCGCGCTGGGCGAAATCGGTCTCGACATTTTGTTCGCGCTGCGCCTTGTCCAGATATTGCTGGACGATTGGATCAGGACGCAGTTCGAGAGAATGCTTCCAGGAGGCGACGGCATCCTTGGTGCGATCGGAAGCCTGCTGCGCATAGCCCAGCACGGTATAGGCATCGGGCGAGCGGGGCGCGGCGCTCACGGCACGCTGGGCGTAGTCCATTGCCTGCGCAGCGTTCCCCATCCGCACCAGCAGAACGGCGTAATGGATGAGGACAGTTGAGTTCTGCGGCTGGAAGCGGAGGGCGCTGTCGAAGTAACGGCGGGCTTGATCAATGTTACCGTGTTCGGACTCAAATTTGCCTGCAATGAAGTCAGCCGTAGCGCTCAACTCGGCGTTTCCTTTGCCTTCAAGTTTCGAAAGTGCGTCGGTGTCAACCTTGCCATCTTTAACAATTATCTCGGGAAGGTTGCGCTCGTTGGCCAGGCTGTCGACGGGCATGAAAGCGGGAAGCTCGCCGGAACTCTTGGTGGCGCCGGAGGATGCAGCGTGTGCGGGCATGCCGCCGGCCTCGACGCGATCTACCGAACTCTTGGGAATGGCATAACTGTCGTCGCCGATTTCGTATTCATAGCGGTTGCCGTTTTCGCGGACGTGGTCGACCAGGATGGTGCGGCCATTCTTCAAATGGATCGTGTCGGCCGACGCCGCCGCACAGGCCAACATGAGCATGGTGAACAGGCTAGTGACACAAAGCCGCATTGAAGCGCATTCTAGCAACAGGGGGGCCTCCCACCTACGTGACCAAAGTACCCGCAACCCGATCGAGAGCAGGCATGATGCTGGTCGTCTGTCTGACCGTTTTGACCTTCCCCCCAGCCTGGGGTGAGCAACCAACTCCAGCGCAGGCAGCTCCAGCACAGGCTCACCGGCCCGGACCGGCAGAGTCGCTCTATCTGCAATTGAATAGTATCGGGCTCGATCCCGCGCGGGTGTTCACGGTGCGGGATGCGTCGCTGGACCGATCCGCGATCCATATCAGTCTGGAAAGTGGAACCATCGCCTTCACAAAGGATGTGCTGGGCAGGATTACCGGGGCATTCTTTGAGGGCGACGGAGAAGTACTGCTGGCCCCGCCCAACGATGTAGAACGGAGGTCGATGAGCCTGTTCACCGGGATGGCAATCCTGGAAGAACGTTTTTCGACCGCCTACTTCCGCTTCAACGACAACAGTGCCGCCGAGTTGCAGCCGGGTCTCAGGGTGGCGGAAGATCCCCAGGCATTTGTCGCACAGTGGGACGAGACAGCCCGCAACTTGGCGCAGGCAGACGCCATGAGGTTGCTGGCGAGTTTCAGCGGGATGCTGCCGATCGCCGGCGAAACCATCTCAGAAGACACTCGAGCGCCGAGAGCCGCAGATCCCGGCGATCGCAGGTTGCATGCCCGGCTGCAGGGAAACAAACTCGGTGTCTTCGACATTTTCTTCGACTCGAGCGCCGACGAACAAGTCGAGGCGGGGCAAACCAAAACCGGAGAAGACGGAAGTTTGTATTACGACATCTGGACTTCATTCTCGATCAAAAGTGCTCGAAGTGACCAAACCACTCTGAGGCAGACCCTGCAAACGCTTCCGGCAGAAACGGAAGCTCAGGAAGATTCGATTTTGGTGCGCCGCTATGTGATTGATGCTCACGTAAAACCACCCAAACAGCTCGATGCTGAGGTGAAATTGCAGATCGAAGTGGTGCGCGGGGGATCGCGCTTCCTGGGGTTCGAACTATCGCGCTTTCTGCAGATCAAGACCGTCGAGGTAGACGGGAGGGCGGCGGAATTCATCCATAACCCAGCGGTGGAGGGCACGCGGCTGGCACGCAGTGGCAACGACGTAGTGGCCGTAATTCTGCCCGAAGCGGCGCGGAAGGGACAAAAGATTAGCCTGCGCTTCGTCTACGGTGGAGAAGTGTTGGCGGAGGCCGGGAATGGTCTGCTCTACGTGGGAGCACGCGGCACATGGTATCCCAATCGGGGAATGGCCATGGCCGATTTCGATCTTACCTTCCACTATCCGCCGGGTTGGACTCTTCTGGCGACGGGCAAACCAGACCCAGTCTCCGGGCCATCGACACAATCCCCAAAAACCGCGCTGCCGAACGCTGGCGACGAGCAAGTAGCGCATTGGGTCTCGGAACGGCCCATCCCCATTGCCGGGTTCAACCTTGGCAAGTATGTTCGAGGAACGGCGCAAGCCGGCAATGTCACCGTGGATACCTACGCGACGGTCGGAGTGGAGCGAGACTTTCCCAAGCCTCGAGCTCCGCAATCATTTGAATCCGATGCACCGTCAGTGCGGCCTCGGATCGTGGTTCCGGTGCCGGTCGTTCCTGGCGGGCCCGTCACTCCCCTCGCGCCTTCGCCTGCGCGGAATGCTACGGCCGTGGCCGAGTCTACAGCACGGGCCATTCGTTACTATGCCGACCGATTCGGTCCATTTCCCTACGGTCAACTGGCGTTGACTCAGTTACCGGGGCCAGAGAGCCAAGGGTACCCGGGGCTGATCTTCCTGTCTTCCTACGCTTTCCTGACGCCGGAAGAGCGCCAACAATTCCACTTCAATGCTCTGCACGCTTTAGTGGAACTGGTCCCCGCGCACGAAGCTGCGCACCAGTGGTGGGGGGATCTGATCATATGGGCGACGTACCGAGATCAGTGGTTTTCTGAGGGTCTGGCAAATTATTCCTCTTTGATGATGCTTCAGGAGAAGAATCCGGCAGGCTTTCGGGCGATCATGGAGAAATATCGCCGGGATTTGGCTGAGGGGAATAAAGACGGCAACTTTCCCAAGGATGCCGGACCTGTGACCTTGGGAAATCGCTTGCTTTCCTCTCACTTTCCAGAGGGTTACACAGCCATCAGTTATGGACGGGGGACGTGGTTGTTCCACATGCTGCGCTCGATGTTAGAGGACGCGGCCGAGGTGGATGCGAGGAAAGACCCAAGCCACAAGAATTCGGAAGAGCCCTTCGCGCGCTCTCTGCGCAGACTTCGCCAACGCTACGCAGGAAAAGCCATCAGCACACGTGAACTGCTCGACGTTTTCGCGGAGGATTTGCCGCCTTCGTTGCGCTATGAAGGCAAAGCTTCACTCGACTGGTTCCTGGATGGCTGGGTGAACGGCACTTCCCTGCCGAAGCTGGAGTTGCAGGGTGTCAAGTTTACGGCGAAGGAGAATGCCACAGTGGTGACGGGCATAATCCGACAGAAGGAGGCGCCGGAAGACCTGGTGACGTCGGTTCCTATCTATGCATTGGTCTCGGGTAGGGTTCCTGTGCTGGTAGGCCGCGTATTTGCCGACGGTGCGGAGACTTCGTTTCACTTATCCGCACCCATCGGAACCCATAAGCTTTTGCTGGACCCGAACGATACCATCCTCACCGGTTTGAAGTAAGGAAAGCGCGGGCAAGACTTCGCCAGAAGCAAGCGCCGCTCCGTGTGCGTCCCGCAACGGGCGATGAGTATGAGCCGTTCCGTATTAGGTATTCCAGCAGCGCAAACTCCTTGGAAGTAAGCTCGATCCGCCGCTCCGCCCTTTCGGCGCGGCGTTCCACGTGATCCAGCTCGAGATCTTCCACTACCAGCACCGACTCCGACGGCAGGTAGGTGCGCCGCAGCAACGCCCGGATGCGCGCCGATAGTTCGCTGAACGAAAACGGCTTCGGCCGATAGTCATCGTCCTGTATCCAGACACTGCACCCCGGTCTTCCACTTCAGCCGCAAATGACGTAACCCACTCGCTCCGTCGAGCTCCGGAAGGTCCCAATCCAAAATCACCAACTCGTAGTCGAACTCGTTCCCGCGGCGCGCGCCTGCTCCCTATCTTCCACCACGTCCACCGCATAATGCTCCCCTCCCGCAGTCCCTGGCGCACAAAATCGGCCAGAGCCGCATCATCTTCCGCAATCAGAACCCTCATAATCACAGCGCGATTCGTTGGAGAAAAGCTCAGTTGAGACCGAAACCGCACCGCACGAAAGGTGAGTGTTCCCAAAAACGGAGCGGAGTTTTAAAATAGGCGAAACCCCTTGTCCCGATTCGAGGTGGGACAAGGAGAAATGTGCGCTAGCGAGCAGACAACCGCCCGCTCTGCGAAGTAGCATTTCCTCTGTACGGCCGTGTGCGGGCGCAAGAGGGATCAATTGGCGCCCAGTGGAGTCGCATCGTGGTATCGGGCTCAGAACCTCCTTTGACCTGCTGGATATGTGGGATGGCGGTTTCGCTGGAATCCTGCGCGATCGACGAACATGGGATGGCAGTGCACGAGGATTGCTCTGTCGCAAAGATGGCATCGAAGGCAAACGCCCCGCAGCACAAGCTACCGCCAAACCCGCAACGTAATCCACCAGGCCCTGGCAACTCTTGAGATCGTCTCAGAGACGGCTTGGAACTCACGCTGGCGTGCCAGGTCAGTGGATGGTCCCCGTGGGGGGAGGTAGATCGTTTAAGATCTCCCGGTCGCAAACCGGGCAGAACGGCAAAGACACGTTCCAGTTCATTGCGGTACTCCTAAGCAGGAAGTGAGCATCGACAAACTGCATCGAAGTTCCGCAACGCCGGCATTGCCGCGGTTTTGGAGGTGAGGACTCCGCCTCCAAGAAATCCTCGATGGATTGAAGAATCTCCGCCTTGGATGGTGGTGCTATTTCCACTAGAACTATTCTGCCTGAAGACTGGAGGCCAGTGGGCACGTCGACGGACCTTGAATGTACGCTCGCCGACAGAAGTCCTACGCGTTCTGGCTCTGCCATTCTTTAACTTGCCGTGTCAGCAGCCCATAGCAATCACAGGCCGCCCGTTCCAGACTGCGCCGGTCGAGGATCGTGACCTTTCCCCGCGTGTAGGTAATCAATCCGGCTTCCTGCAGGGTTCCAGCCGAAACGGTCACGCTTGAGCGCCGCGTTCCCAACATCTGCGCCAGGAATTCCTGCGTCAGGGGAAGATCACGCGAGCCGACGCGGTCTTGCGTCATCAGCAGCCATCGGGCCAATCTCTCATTCACTTCATGCAGCCGGTTGCAGGCTGCGATTTGGGTCACCTGCACCGCCAGCAACTGCCCGTACCGGTTTAGTTGCCGCTCCAGCTGGGGGCATTTTGGCAGCGCAGCCCGCAAGACATCGGCATCCACTCTGAAGGCAATGGCCTCGCCTTGAACCACGGTTCGAGTGTGGCTGGTGCGAAAGCCCGCAACCAGCGGCGTGCCCGAAAAGCCTTCTTTGCCGATCAGCCCGACTTCCACACTCTTGCCGTCCGGCATAACGTTCAGGACCGAGAACATGCCGGAATTGCAGAAATACGCCGATTTCAGCGTCTCGCCAGGTTCATGAAGAACCTGATGGAGCTTCAATCTCACGAGTTCCAGCTTGGGCAAAACCGCTTCGGATTCCGCGCGCGGAAGAGCGAGCAGGATTTCGTTGTGTACATGATTCCCGTCGCCGTCGCTTCGAGATGAAACGGTTGTACGGCGGTTATCATCCCGCCCCGAGGAGGCGGTTTTGCGAGCAGACGCAGAAGACCTAGCCATAACGCTCCTTGCGCAGCGAACACGCTGTCAGATTTTCGCAAGGAACCGTTACCGGGAGAGGCGCGGCGGAAAGATGCTAGAAGAGACATCTCTAGAATACTCCTTTTTATTGTCTTTGATCGGGAAATCAAGAGCCTGAGCCGATTTCGCGGCAAGGTCAAGGTTCGGTACAGCACAGTCCACTGTGTGATAGCGTACGGTGTTTGCTGTATGTGCGCTTTGCCCTCAAAGAGCTAGCGTACAGGTAGTGCCTCCCCCCGTCGCCGGCTCTTTCCTGCACGATGCGGATCTCGCCAGCTTCCCTCCAAGGCACAGCGGCGTGCTGCATGTCTTTCAAAATCCTTATCGTCGACGACAGTTCTTCGATCCGCAATTTGCCTCGATTTTTCATCGAGCACAACACCGACTGGCGGGTATGCGGCGAAGCCGAGAACGGCCAAGTTGCCGTGGAGAAAGTTAGGGAACTTAAGCCCCACGCCGTGATTCTCGACCTCTCCATGCCGGTTATGAATGGGCTTGAGGCAGCCCGCGAGATTACCCGGATTGCTCCGAACGTGCAAATAGTGATGTTTACCATGCACACCAGCGAGCAACTTCGGGAAGACGCTCAAGCCGTAGGCATCAAAGATGTGATCTCAAAATCGGACACAATCGGGGGACACCTGTTCGCTTCGCTTAAGGACCATCTGCGCTCGGCCGAATCCAGCCTCTTCCCTGTTGAAAAAACGGCCGGTTAAAGGCAGCGGCGACCAAGATACAGATCGCGGAAGCGGCGGGATACCCCGGAGGCTTCCGATCCCCCCGCGTGCCATCCCTATCTCAGGTCGCACTCCTGGTAAGTGCGAATCGCTGCACCGCAAGAAATGTTTTGGCGTTCCGCGACGACACGTGTAAGGTTCGCAAGGGGAAAAGATGGACCTATGTGTTTCTCAGCCACAGCGAACTTTGTTGGCAGCGGAGTTCTGGGCGCCGTAGGCGTCGTCACATTAACCCGGGTGAAGCACCGCCGCGAGATCCTCTTCGCGGCCCTGCCCATTCTATTCGCCATTCATCAGTTCATCGAAGGATTCGTCTGGCTCGGCCTGGATGGCATTCTCTCGCCCACGGTGGGGCACAACATGGGGGCGGCCTTTATGCTCTATGCTCAGGGATTGCTCCCTTTCCTGCTGCCGCTAAGTGTGCTCCTGTTCGAGCCCACCGCAAGGAGCCGCAACCGCATGCTGCCATTCCTCGTGCTCGGCGGAGCCACGACGCTCTACATACTCTGGGCGCTGACCGCGTACCCATTGCAGCTCTACGTCAGGGGAAACAGCATTGTCTACATCAACCAGGCGACCAATAATACAGCGGTCGCGTTGTTTTATGTGATCGCAACCTGCGGATCGCTGTTTTTCTCAAAGATCAGAATGATGATACTGTTTGGTGCGGCCAACCTGGCGATTCTCCTGACTGTAATGGAGGTCAAGCGCTACGCCTTCACCTCGCTGTGGTGTGCCTATGCGGCGGTCGCAAGCGTGATCATCCTGGCTTATTTCTGGAAAAGCCACGGAGACCGCCCATTCCTCTACGCGTAGCCGGGCCTCGGTCGTGCTGGCGTCACGCACCGACGGTGCTTTATCCTTCGTGCACTTTGCGAAGAGTGGGAGCGGGAATGCTTACACAACCCAGCGATCAAGAATTGTCCCAGCACCATCCTAATCGCCTTTGCAGAAACAGGAGAAGCCAGTGAGAACCCGACTAGCCGTAATCCTGCTGTGCATCGTGTCGGTACCGGCCGTCGTAGTGCAGACCGTTGTCGCGCAAACAACGAAGAGCGGTTTTTTCAAAACTTCCGACGGCATCAGTATCCATTACCTTGAAGCAGGCAGCGGCCGGCCCGTCGTCTTTATCCCCGGCTGGACCATGCCGGCCTGGATCTGGCAGAAGCAAATCGACGAGTTTTCGAAGAAGTACTACGTCATTGCCGTCGATCCCCGTTCGCAGGGCGAGAGCGACAAACCGCCGAACGGCCACCTGCCCGAAACCCGCGCCCGCGATTATAAAGAGCTAGTGGATCGACTTGGCTTAAAGCGGCCAGTCCTAGTCGGCTGGTCGATGGGATGCGGGGAGCTCATCAAATATGCCGAACAATTCGGCACCGATAACATTGGCGGTCTAGTGTTGGTTGACGGCCTTCTGACCGAAAAGCCCAGCCCTGAGCTGTTCGTCGCCCTTTCGGAATGGATGAACCACCTCCAACTGGATCGCCAGAAGCAAGCCGACGGCTTTGTCCGGTCCATGTTCAAGAAGCCGCAGCCAGAGGACTACCTGAAGCGCATCATCGACGCCTCCGCCCAGGTTCCCGCCGACACCGCGGTAGTGCTGATCTACAACATGATTGCCGTAAAGGATTTCTCAACCGGCTTAGCCAGGATCAATAGGCCGACCCTCTTCATGTACCAGCCTGAAACCCAGCAAACCGCCGACTTCCTGAAATCAAAACTAGGCGACAAGCTCCGCCTGGAGCGATTCGACGGCGACGGCCACGCCCTTTTCGTCGATGACCCAGAGAAATTCAACCAAGTCCTAGAAGAATTCCTGCAAAGCCTGCCCAAGTGATCCAAACACGGGCCCCCTTGCAGTCAGCGCTAACTCGATGATTCCAAAGATTTGGGGGAGGGGATATCCGTGTTTTAGGTAAGAAATCTCATCCCAGACCCTTCCGGCAAACCGCAATCAGAAACATTTCAAGCAGAAATCCACAAGCTGCGCTTCCCCACGCCCGAAGCCGACCTTACCCGCCGAACCCTTTCTGTCAATTACTCTCTGCTCACCCTGCCAGATAATCTGAAGAAGATAATCCGAAGAAGATAATCTGCAGAAACTCCGCGCTGCGGAGAAACGCAGACCTGACCATCGGACCCAAACATCGATGAAGTCCCTCCTGACGCCCGGCATTTGTCTCGCGGCCATTGCGGCGCTGCTGCACACAGGCCTGCTCGCACCCAATGTCGCGCTCGTCACCTACGCCTTCTTCGCCGCGACCATCGCGGGCCTGCTGCTAGCCTGGCGATTTCATTCCAGCCACATCTTCTTCGCCGTGCTGGTTCTATTTCTGGCTCAACAAGCAATTTCGTACTTCTCCCAAGGATACGTCGCAACCAGCGGACCAGGCAGCACCGCGCTAGCCGGAGTCGGCCTGTTTTTGCCCCTCAACTTTGTCCTTCTCTCGTTTCGACAAGAAAAAGGATTCACCTTCTCCAGCATCGCGCCGCCAGCGCTGTTGCTGTTCGTTCAGTCGGTAATCCTCGCCGTGCTCTGCCGACCTGAGCCCTCAGCCGCCGCGCAACACGCTCTGCATCATGCTGTCGCACCAGCGCCGCTGCCCTTCGCCACACTGCTGGCATTCGCTGCCGCCGCAGTAGTGTTGCTCATTCGCTTCCTGCTATTCCACAAGCCCGCGGAAGGCGGTCTCCTCTGGGCGCTCGCAGCTTCACTCCTGTCGCTCCATTTTGGCGGAGTGGGACGAATCCCCACCGCTTACTTCGCCGCCGCGGCGTTCATCCTCGCAGGCGCCATCATCGAGACGTCTTACCTGCTCGCCTATCACGACGAACTCACGACACTGCCCGCCCGCCGCGCTCTCAAGGATGCGTTGCTTCGCCTCGAGCCACCGTATTCCATCGCAATGGTCGACATCGATCACTTCAAGCGTTGCAATGACACCTACGGCCACGACACCGGAGATCAGGTACTGCGCATGGTCGCGTCACGCCTGGCACGCGTGTCGGGCGGAGGACAAGCCTACCGTTGCGGCGGAGAGGAATTTGCCATAGTGTTCCCCGGCAAGACAACCAGTGACGTCCTAGATCATCTGGAAAAGCTGCGCGGCGCCATCGAAGCCAGCAAGCTTCGCTTGCGTGGCCCAGATCGCCGCCAAGACGCACGCGGTCCCGACCGCCGCAACCAGCGCCCGCGCGGTCGTGGTCAAACCAGCCACGCTATCCGGCAGCTTTCTCGCGTAACCGCGCCAGCCGAACTCTCGGTGACTGCAAGTCTTGGCGTTGCAACTTCGAGGGGAGAAAATCCGTCTGCCGAAGAAGTCCTTCAGGCAGCCGATAAAGCCCTCTATCGCGCGAAAGCCGCAGGACGCAATCGGATCGAAATTGCCTCCGCTCCCCGGCGTCGAACCCGCACCAAAGCCGCCGGCATCGCCTGAAGCGAGAGCAGGATTCGGGAAGCGTAAGCGGGCGAAGTGGGTCGTCCCGACCCGCATTGAGGGCAGGGAACGTCCGGCCCGGACCGTCACCTCACGGCGAGGCATGACGCCCCGGGCGCGTACGTTTTCGCAAGCACCACAGGCCGTGCGGTCAGCCCGCGGTCGAAGGAGGTGTCGAATCTCTCCGTCCACTACCGGCGCAGGCCGGACACTTTATGCGGATAAATGCAACGCCTTGGGACTTACCGCTAATGTCCGCAGGCCGTGCAATATATCCGGTACCGCCGCAGCGCGGGCAGTCTCTCGGATCCACTCGTCCCCCTCAATTACTAGGAAGTTTTTCACCAATTCGCGCCCGTAGCACCGGAAAGTTAATCCTGTTACGAAACACGAACAACATTCGGGTCCGCACCTGCTAACCGCGCGCGGGGATAACCATGTTTGGGGATCGAAAATAGGCACCCTTCGGGAGAGTGTGAGGGTTTCTCCCGCATCGTGAGGGCATCCCGTCCCCCCGAGACAACAGGTGGGACTAATCGGGAGCTTAGGCAAACGATTGTCAGAAAGTCTGAGAAGGCACTGCTCTAGTACTACTGTGTTATAAAAAGGGAGTTCCACAAAAGGGACAACCCGAGAGTTGTCGGAGCAGAACTCGAGCGATGGTTTGACGGAGTGTGGCAATCGACCAGGGATTATGCCGCGCCAC
>Ga0182015_10000876_pt1 | contig 41992 bp, 35 predicted proteins | sample 712P3MmetaG_FD_120478 | JGI IMG/M metagenome (GOLD analysis project Ga0182015, IMG submission 120478) | Permafrost microbial communities from Stordalen Mire, Sweden - 712P3M metaG | ecosystem: Environmental > Terrestrial > Soil > Wetlands > Permafrost | place: Sweden: Stordalen | collected...
CCAAAGAGTTTCGCGCAGATTGTCTTGCAGTACTCGGAATTTCATGGCTCGGAGTATAGCATGGGGCCTATATCAATACGCTAAGGGTGAAAGGATTTCCACAGCTCGTTTGGTATAACGACCCTGAGAAAATCGGCAGCTATACGATCGCCGTGTCGTATAACCCAACTCTTTTCCAGGAATGATTTGCCATGAGTAGCGGGGATAATTGTAACGAAGAGAAGAACTTTGTCGAATTCCGCAGGAAAGTGCGGGCGGCCGAGGTGCTTTCGGCGGCCATGGAGCATCTGCTGAGGTCGGTGAACTTCAGCGGGCGGATCAGCGTGGTGGTGCAAAACGGCCGGGTGCTGAAATCAGGATATGAGGAGGGATTTTTTCGCCAACGGGCGTCCGGATCAATGCTGGCCGGCGGCGCGGCGCTCGAACCGTAAACGCCGGGAAGCGATACGCGTTAAGGTCTTGACGAACAACTAAATAGCGCAAGCAGGCCATCGCAAGAGAAACGAGCCCTGCGTTCGGTTACCGCTCTGAGAGCGGCGACTGGCGCAGGGTTTTTTTTGGCTGCGGGCGCTGGGTTTCAGTAAAAAGCTTTTCAACCGCCCAGCTTAGCAATGCGGAGCCGGGAGCCTTAGGAGAAATTATGAAAAAGAAGAGAGAGACCAGTCCCTCGAACGAGTTGAGTCTTGAACTGAAGTATTGCGAACGGTGTGGCGGGTTGTGGCTGCGTCCGGTGGGCGGGGAACAAATCTATTGCGCGGCTTGCGGGCGCGAGATGGCAGAACTGCCTCCGGCCTCCTACGAGCGGCAAGGAGTGGAAGGCGCGAGGATGCCGCGCGGACCGCGGTGGGGCATGTACGAGAACGACGTTGAAAGCTTTGAGGAATACGACGGACTGGATATCGATGCGGCGGGAGGTGTGGCATGAGCGGGTTTGTGGATTGGATCGCGGCAGAGGTGGACGAGTCTGATCCGGTAGAGAACACGCCGAGCACACGGCAGACGGTTGGGGAGCGGATGAAAGAGCAGGGCAACGGGCTTCCTTCAGAAGTTGGCTCGTGGAAAACGTTGCCGGCGCATAACTTTCCGGCGCGCCCGGTTTCTGATGGCGCTCCGATGTCAACTGCACCGGACTATGACTGGGATCGCGACCCGGACATTTGGCTCTACCGAAAGAAAACAACCGCTTTACTGCGGCGCTACATGCGGTGGTCGCTGGAGGCGGGACGGGTGCCGTCTTTGTTGGGCCGGGAGTTATTTCGCGCGAGGATCACAGCTTATACGGCGACTACGTTTGAGGCGCGGGTGATCTTTCTACACGACGTGGAGCAGTGCCTGGACCGGCTGCAGGATTTTGACCGGCAGATTATTGCGCGGGTTTGCTTGCAGGAGTATGACCATGAAGCGGCGGCGCGGATTCTGCAATGCACTCGCAGAACGCTATCGCGCAGACTGCCGGAACTGATCGATGAACTGAGTGAAGCGTTTCTCAAGGCGGAGTTGCTGGACCGGATTCCGGAAACCGAGGAGGAGACGCTATGAGGCACGAGGAATGGGAGGAGAAGGAGAAAGTCTGTGGAAAAAGTTGTCAAGAGGGGGAAGGGGTTGATTTTTGTGCAAGTGATTGAAAAAGGGGAGACAATAAATTCCAAAAAATGTCACATTTGCCCTATGCGGTGTGATATAATGGTTTTGTAAGGTAAAGAAAAAAGCAATACTCTGTGAGGGCGCGCTGAAGAGCGCGCCTTTCGTATTTTCGGGATGCGAAAGGCTCACTTGATTCCAGAGCAGATGTGACTACAGGCGACGGCTTCGCCCTCCGGACAGCCGAGGGCGGCTGTCCCTACAAGTTCCTGGGCAAGTTGACCGAAAATTGGTTGTGGAAAAAGTTGTCAAGAGGGGGAAGGGGTTGACTTTTATGCAAGTGGTTGAAAAAGTGGAGACAATAAATTTCAAAAAATGTCACATTTACCCTAATGCGGTGTGATATAATGGTTTTATAGAGTAAAGAAAAAAGCAATACTCTACGAAAGGCGCGCTAAACAGCGCGCCTTTCGTGTTTTTGGGTGAAAAAATTTGTTGCACCGCAGCTTCGCGCACTGGCGTCACGAGGTTTGCGGACCAAGTCGCTGCTGCCCATGGGATTACCTCACGCGGCTGAAGCCGGGATTCGGATGACGCCGACAGTTTTGTGGAGGGCGAGACTTGGGTATAAAGAAGGAGGCAAAGGGAAAGGGCAAGGGGAAAGCCAAGAAGCCGGCGAAGAAAAGCGCGCCGACGACAAGGAAGCCGGCGGAGGAAAACACGCCGGGCACAAAGAAGCCGGCGGAGGAAAGCACGCCAACGACAAAGAAGCCGGTAGAGGAAAGCACGCCGGTGACAAAGAAGCCGGCGGATATGGTTCAGGTGAGGGAAAACATCAGCGATCTGGTGAGGGGCTCAGCGGAAGGCATCGCAACCAAGGTGATTGAAGTCGCCATGACCGGACAACTGGCGTCAGCGAAGTATTTGTTCGAAGCGGTGGGTCTGTATCCAGCAACTGAGCAGACGGCAGCGATTCCGGTGGAGGATTCGCTGGCGCACACGCTTCTGAGGCGGATGGGCCTGCCGCTGGATCCGGTGGTCACGGACGAAGACCAGGTCCCCGTGTTGGCGAGCGATACGAAGAGCATAAGGGCTGAGACGACGACGCCGGGCAGGGGGGAAGAAAATCCTGGAGGAGAACGCGCGGAAGAACATATCCCGGTTCCTGAGGGCGAACACTAAATGTGCATTCGAGGGAGTTTAGCGGTTGCAGTTTTCGCTGGCGGGAGGGAGATCAAGGGCTCCAACGCAGAGAAGGGCTGCAGAGATGGCGAAGAGGATACCGTAGAATGAAGCGCGGGAGTTGCGGAATCGGAGAGACGGGCTGGCCGACAGCCCTGTCGATTTCGCCGCGGGTGGGATCGCACAAAAGGAAAGCTGCTGGAAAGCGATCCGCGGCGGGAAGATTGCGAGGCGGGTCTGCGGGGATCGAGGGCGTCCATACTGCCGAGTATCTTCGGATCTCTCAGGGGAACATTCGGGCGGACAAGAATGTCGGCCTCAAACGACGCAGGGTGGGGATGGATATAACATGGCTGACCGACCGGATCGCGGTTGGTGGCGGAATCTGGACGACGGATAACATGGCGGCGGTGTCGCGTGCGGGGATCACACACATCATCGACATGCAGATTGAGTTCGACGACACGGAGCTGGCGAGGCCGCACGGAATTGCGGTCTGTTGGAATCCGGTGGACGATGATTTTGAGCCGAAGCCTCCCGAGGTATTTGCGCGGGGAGTAGAGTTTGCGCTGGCCACGCTAGAAAAGAATGGAGCGAAGCTGTTTATCCACTGCGCGGCTGGAGTACACCGGGCGCCGATGATGGCGCTGGCGCTGTTGGGAGTGATGGGGTGGACGGTGGAGGATGCGATGGATTTGATCGAGACGCGGCGGCCAGTGGCTGATTTCGCGGGGGTGTATGTGCGCAGTGTGGAAAAGTTTCTGAACGGAAGAGGTTAAAGTGGTGGGGCATTCAAAGAGGTGCTGAAGGAGTCCCAGCCGGCAAGAAATTAGAAACGTGGGCGACAGAAATGCCTTTCCGGGCCGACAGTGCGCAGGCGGGCAAGGGATCCTTCAACCTTCGCTCAGGATGACAACGTTAGGCTAGACGAGTTTGAGGGAGGAAGTATGTTTGAGGCGTGCCGCCCGGCGGGGCGGCTTTTTTATTTGGTGGTGGTGCTGGTGGTGGTGGCGGGCGTCCGGCTTGCAGCGTGTGAAGAAACTTCCGCGGGGAAACCGGAGAAGGCGGCGAGCGCAATGGCGGCGAAGCGGGCTGCGCCTGCGCCCCGCGCGGGTGTGTCTGCTCCGCAGAGCGGGCCGACGCTGACCAGTGTAGTGGACACGGTTTACATGGCGGGCGGCACTCCCGCACAGGGCGTCCTGGTGATTACGTGGCCGGCGTTTGTGACGGCGAGCGGCACGGGTATTGCGCCGGGAACGTTGAATGTGACGCTGGGAGTCAGCGGCGCGTTGAATGTAGCCCTGGCGGCGAACGCGAACGCGACTCCCGCAAACGTGTACTACACAGTGGTTTACCAGTTGGAACCGGGCGAGGTGCGAACGGAGTACTGGGTGGTGCCGACGAGTTCGCCGGCGACGCTCGCGCAGGTACGAACCACGCCGGGATCAGGAACGGCGGCCCAGCCGGTGTCCATGCAGTACGTAAACTCGTCGCTGGCGGGAAAAGCGAATGACAACGCAGTGGTTCACCTGGCCGGGACGGAGACGGTGACGGGAACCAAGAGTTTTTCGGTACCGCCAAATGTGCCGAATCCGGTGGGCACTGGGGATGTGGCGAACAAGGCGTACGTGGATAGTTCCGTAGCAACCGTGGGTTCGGGGAACTATGTGCCGTCCGCGGGCGGGGCGATGACGGGGCCACTAACGTTGAGTGGGAATCCGACAGCCCCGCTGCAGGCCGCGGCGAAACAGTATGTGGATTCAAGCGTGGTGGTGAAGGCGGACTTGATCAGCGGATTGGTGCCGACAGGTGAGTTGGGAAGCGGAGCGGCTTCGGCTCTGAACTGCCTGCTGGGAAATGGGACGTGGGGTCCGTGTGGATCGAGCGCCAACGCGACCGCGATTCAGAGCGTGCCGGTAGCGTCGAGCACGCCGGCGAATGGACAAGTGCTGGCATATTCGTCGTCATCCGGACAGTACGCGCCGACGACGCCGAGCGGCGCGCCGGGTGGGGTGGTGACCGGCCCTGGCGCCAGCCAGAACATCGCGCAGCCGGTGGGAACCCAGTTGAGTGTCAACAATCTGAGCGGCATTCGCTATGTGACGCCGACGGATAACTGGAGCGTGAGTCCAAGCGGAAGTCTGGTGGGAGGAACGCAGGCAACGGTAACGTTATCGCCCTGCCCGGTGGGAGTGGATACGAGCGGGAACTCGATGTACTTCGTCTACATCAGCGGACAAGGGGCGCCGGAGCCGGCGATGGTGACTGGCGGGACGTGCACGAGCGCGGCGGCATCGGGGACGATTGTGTTCACGCCGAGGAATACACACTCGGCGACCTATTTGTTGAGCAGCGCCTCGAGCGGGATTCAAGAGGGGATCAATGACGCTTGCGGAATTCCGAACGGCAGTGGCGGGAATCCGAATGCGCGGGTAATTCTTCCGGCGACGGGTGCAACCGCGAACGCGCTGCCAGTTTATGGGTCGATTTTCGCGCACTGCAGCCGGGCGCTGATTGAAGGGAACGGGACGTTGCTTGCGTGCTCGACCCGGGACCGGTGCATAGTTCTGGGCGATCTAGTGAATTCCAACCATTACGGCGGGACTACGCTGCGGGGCGTGAACTTTACCTCGACGGTGAATGCAGACGGCTGCCAGATCACAAACACGCAAAGAACCTCGAACGTAGTCACGATCACGGTAGCCTCCGGGTGCGGCACGATTCAGACAGGAGACACGGTCAACATCAACTTTACGGATGTTGCCAGTTACTGGGGAAGTCATGGGCCGGTCACGGTTTCGGGGAACACCATTACTTATAACCAGACCGGGGCAAATCTGACGGCGGTGGCGAGTCCGGGAACGATTGCGATTCAGAACGCCGCAGTTGAAGACAATGCGCTGCCGGGAACGATGGAAGACATCAAGTCTTCCTCCGGAGGTGGTGGAAAGTTCAACCAGTTCTTTGTGGTGGACAATGACCAGGCGGCGACGATCCGAAATTTCGACGCCGATGGAAGCGAGGGACTGCTATGCACGGCGAACCACTGCGGATCGTTTGTCTATGCGGCGGGAAATACATTGGGTTCCCCGGTGCTCTGGATTGACAAAGCGAATATCAGCCCGCAATGCGGGGGAAACGGGATCACGGTGTATGCGAACAATTCCACACGGGTTACGGATAGCGTGATCGAGGGTTTTGGCATGTGGGCGGTCAATACCCAGACGATTCTGGGCAGTTTTGGAGGGACGGAACTGGACAACATCTACATGGAAGAAGGCGCTGGACCGTGCCCGCACCCGTATGAAGGCACCTACTTCAGCGCCACGGGAATTATTTTTTCGGGTAACGTTCAGCCCCTTAAAGTGCAGGGCGGAGAACAACCGGCCGGGCATCTTCCGACATTCGCGAGCACCGGTTCGACGCAATACAACTACTATGTGGTGGTTCACGATTCTGCGACAAGCGGAACCAGTTATCCGCTGCTCGCTGGGGTTGCGCTGACGAATGGGACAGGAACCATCACCGGCCAGTTCCCGCATGTACCCCCGAGCGCGGCTGGTTCGACTGTTACTTACGACATTTTGAGGATGCAGCCGGCAGTCACTCTGGCGGCGAATACCCCCAGTTTTCCGGTTCATGGAGCTTGCACAGGGGGTAGCCCGACGGCTTGCGGAAGCATCATCACGGGACAGGCGCAGTGTGCGGGATTGGTTTGCACGTTTACCGACACGGCATCGGCGAACACGACCAGCTATATCGTGAGTCCCATTAACTGGGAGCCACTCCTGCCCTTCTGGCCGGCCGCACTGTTGTTGCCCGGCAATGGAACTCAGGGTTATTCCGTCCCTCCGGTGTTCTTTGATACGGAACCCCCCGCTGTGGTTTCTGTCGGGGGCAATAGTGGGCCGCAGGTGTTTGTCCACTACTGTAACGACAGCAGCATAACGGGAGGAGTCTTCGGAGGAACTTGGGAGCAATGCCTGGAAGGAAAGAACAACTGGCCAAGTGGTCTGCTGTTGCAGGATGGAACTTACGAGGGTGGCAGTCAAACCGGAGTGAAAGGGAAGCTCAACTTTGAGTTCGAAACGACGGGAACGGGGTATGTGATGCCGCACCACATCATCACCCTGGTGGACTCCAACCCTAACAAGACTCTGGCTACTATCGGATTCCGGCCGCCGAATGACGCGGGCGACACCTATATTGGGATTGACAACCAGGCAGTTCCGGGAGCGGTTCAGCTGGCTTTCGGCGCTCCCGCGGCGATCTCCTCTTATATAGGGAATGTAGGAGATAATGCGAGTTTTCTGGAGCGGCTGACGGTTTCGGCGAAGACGTTCAACGTACCGGTAAACATTAACGGAAATTTGACGGTAACGGGAACTTGTACGGGTTGTGGCGGCGGGGGATCGGGAACGGTCCACAGCGGAACGGCTACGCAACTGGCGTTGTATTCCGCAAATGGGGCGGCGGTGAGTGGCGATAGTGGTTTGACTGATAGTGGCACGACACTCAATTACTCGGGAAGCAATGGGATTTCGGCTGCTGCTGGGACGTTTAGCGGGAATGTGACGGTGAACGGGCAGTTGCTGGTGGCGGGGCCGTGGACGGTGAGCTCACCGGTTCCCGGGACGGCGATGGCGGCGGCGGGGGCGGGGACCTCGGCGCTGGGGATTTCGAACGACGGGAACTTTTACATTTCCGCCAATGCGGGAACGCCGCAGAGGGTGGCGACGACGGGAACCAGTTCCTATTTCTCGAATCTTTTCCAGGAAGATGCGAATGACCTGGGCGAGTACAACGGGACGACCGCGCAGAATCTCCACGTGTATTCCAGTTACACCAATAGCTCGACGTGGCAGCGGACGTCGCTGGGATTTGACGCGACCGATAACTACGCGGTGGTGCGGAGCGAGAGTTCGACCTCTGGAGGTGCACCGGGACTGGGATTCTGGATCAACAGCGGGCTGAAGTGGGTGGTGGACGCGAGCAGCAACTTCAAGCCCTGGACAGACCAGACGTTCAATATAGGTTCGTTCAGCAGTTCGAGCGGCAGCGGGTTGCGTCCAGGGACGGTTTATGTGGCGGGAAATTCCGCGAGCGGCAGCGGGTTTGAGTTGGGGAAGTTTGCCAACGAGAGTTACGAACTTTGCAACGATACTACGAATGGCACGGTCGTGGCAGGGTTAGCGATGCTCACGACCGCAGGCTGTGCGGCGAAGCCCGCGAGTGCACTGACCAGCGGCGCGATCGGAGTGGTAATTGCGAATGGAGGAACGTCGGGGATGGCAACGTTAGCCCGAGCGGGGTCGGCTTATTGCAGTTTTGACGCAAGCGCGACCGTGGTGGGGGATTATGTTGTGCCTTCGAGCACGGCGAACGGCGGATTTTATTTTTTGTGCCATGACGCGGGTGCGACGCGGCCGACCGGGGCGCAGATTCTGGGGCGGGTGTTGCAGGCGAGTTCGGGGGCGACGACGGTACAGATGTTTCTCGACATGCCGGGGTCGAACGTGAGCAGCAGCGGATCATCGGCGGGAACGGGGAGTTGCACGAACCAGGCGGTGACTGCGATGCTGACGGGCGGGCCTACCTGCACGACGATTACGTCGGCGTACGTGGACTCGTCAATTGCGGTGACGGCATCGCCGGCGCTGAGCGGAACGCCGACGGCGCCGACAGCGGCGGCAAACACGAACACCACGCAAATCGCGAGCACCGCCTTTGTTTTGAGCCAAGCCAGTTCTACAACACCGAGCATGGATGGGACGGCGGCCGTGGGGACATCCAACACATTCGCCCGCGCCGATCACGTTCATCCGACGGACACCAGCCGGATTGGAGGTGGCGGCAGCCTGACTTCGGGAAACTATCCGAAGGCGAATGCGACCGGGACGGTGACGGACTCGGGAGTGGCGGCGGGACCGTATTCAATTCCATGGTTTACGACGAACTCGACGGGTACGGCGATTACTTTTTCGAGCACGGCAAACAAAGCGGAGCTGTGGGGTGCGGTGCTGACGTTTCCGTTGACCACGACGCAGGTGACGTACTTTGTTTCGACGGCAGACAACACCAGCAACACGTACGACATTGGAGTACTGAACAGCTCGGGAAACATTGTGGCACACATTGGGAACACGGCTGGGACGGCGTTTGCGGCGAGCACGGGGTGGAAGACCTTGAGCTGGACTGCAAGCGCGACGCTGCAGCCGGGCCGTTATTACCTGGCGATCACGAGCAGCTGCACGAGTTCCTGCGCGCAAGTTTACGGCGGGAGCACGGCGGGGTTCACTTTCGTGGGCGGGCCCAGCGGGACTTCGGAGGGCGTGACGGCGGGTGGAACGCTGAATAATGGTATGACGATTCCGGCGGATAATCCGACGGAGGCAACGATCATGGCGTGGGAGATTCATTAGCGTTGGAGCGAGGCCTCGAAGGCCATCGGCGAACGCCGGTGGCCTTTTTTGTCGGGGTTTCGGCTAGCCATCAGCCGTCAGGAAACAGCGAGCCATTCGAAACAGTCTCAGAGGAGTTCATTCAAGGGAGGAAAAAGTCATGAGCAGCGCGATCAACCCCGAAACAGCACAGCCATCTACCACACAAGCGGACGAGCAGAGCAACCGAAATCCGCTGGTCACAAACTGGGGCGGGACGGATGCTGAGGGCGGGCAAGTGAATGCACCGGCTCCTTCGGAAAGCCGAGTGACCCCGCCGAGCCCGACACCCTCGGCCAACGCCGGTCTACAAAACTACGATACCGGGGACAGCGTTTACAGCGTCGAGGACGAAGCGGAACGAGAAGGGTGAAACGGGGGCGTCGCTTAAGAATCTGCGTCCTGCCGGAAGCCTGGCAGGCATCGAGCGGGGAGCGATTGTGGGGGCCATCGGCGAGAGCTGGTGGCTTTTTCTATTTGGGACGGCGAGAAAAGCGAAATCGCGGAGATTGCGGAGAGCGGACGCAGAGAACTCGGAGAGATTTGTGGCGAACGGAACAGCGTGCGCGAGCACGGTTAGGCGGAGGCTTCTATGAAGGGCGGTGGAGCAGTGATGGAAACAGGGATCCTTCGACTCCGCAATCCGATTCGCAAAACGAATCGGCCTGCTCTGCTCAGGATGACAAAGGGAAAGAGCGGGATCGCGCTAAGAATGTTCGCTATCGTGTTCGTGGTGTGGAGCGGCGTAGCCTCGGCAGCGACTTACTATGTGAGCTCGAGCACGGGGAACGATGCGAATAATGCGCTTTCCGCGTCGGCTCCGTGGCAGACGATTGCGCATGTGAATGGGCAGACGTTTCAGCCGGGGGATTCGATTTTGTTCAAGCGGGGAGATGTTTGGAATGAGAGTCTGGCACCGGCCTCTTCGGGGACTGCCGGGAACACGATTACGTTTGACGCGTACGGGACTGGAGGGGCTCCGAACTTGACGGGATATTACCCGGTCCCTTCGTCGGCGTGGGTGCACGTAACGGGAAACGCGTGGAAGGCTCCGCTGCCGGCGACATACTCGACGATCAACTTCTGTTTATTCGGGTCGATCTGGGGGAGAAGGTGGCGGCGGTGTCGTCGAACCTGACGGTGCGAGGGAATTTTTACTTCGCGAACGGGTACGTGTATGTGTATTCGGTGAATGCCCCGGCGACATACTACGACGAGCCGATCGTGCCCATGGCGCTGAGCAATGTTCCGGTGATCAATATTAATGGGCAGTCATGGCTGACGATCCAGCATTTTCTGTTGAACTGGTTCGATCAGTATGGCGTGTATGTGCAGGGAACAAGTGATCACCTGGTGTTCGCTAACATGGAAGCGGACTCGATGATTCCGCAAGGGACACAACCGCTGGGATTCTATGTGGATGAGAATGCGCCAGGGCCGGGCGATATCAAGATCTATAACGCGGAGGCACACCTGAATTACGACGGGTTCAGGTTTGACGGGGCGGCGACGGCGATCACGATGGTGAACGACAAGGGGTACGCGAATCGCGATGCAGCGCTGGAAGATAACACGGGAGCGGTGACGTATTCGTACTGTCACTTTTATGCTTCGAGCCTGGCGGTAGCGGGATCGACGGATGTGGAGTACACCAGCGGCAGCGCGCCGACTGCAGGAGCGGGGAACATTGCGGCGGATACGGCGCCGGCGGTGCAGGTGTATCAGAGGTATCCGGCTGAGGTGACGCTGACGGTGGATGACGAGGGGATGACGCCGGGCGCGGATACATATTATGCGAACACGGTGCTGCCCATTGCGGACGCGGCGGGAGTTCCAGTGGGGGCGGCGATTACAGTGGGGTATCCGCTGGCGCAGACGCTGGTCTCGGAGTTTCAGGGATGGATCAATGCGGGGCGGGATGTGACCTCGCACTCGATCTCGCACACGTATTACACGAATACCGATGCACTGGAAATTCAGTATACGGGGAGCGGGACGGCGGCGACGTTGAGCATCAGCAGCGAGACGCTAACGATCACAGTGACTGGTGCGGCAGACAGTGTGAGCTACAACCTGGCGCAAGGGCAGGCGCAGGGAACGATTTTGGGACTGAAAGAGGCGCTGGCGGCAACGGGGAAATTTACGACTTCCTTCCTTACGCCGTGCCAGGGGCCTTATGGGACAGGATGCTCGGCTTACACGGCGCAGGCTTTGCTGACGCAGGATTTGGCGGATGTTAGCGGGCAGGATGTGAGAACTTCGGTCTACCACATGCAGTTGGATGTTACACGGCTAACAACGGACGAGATCACCTTGTCGCGGCAGTGGATGACAACGAACCTGACGGGGCTGCCGGCGACGCCGGTGTATGTGTATCCCGGGGGATATGAGACGACGGCAATGCAGGGGATCACGGAGGTCGTTCCCTACAGCGGCGCGCGCGGCGCATTGAAGGAAGACCTGGGGGTAAAGGATACGTACGCGGACGGATTCAATGTGCAGAATATTACCAGCTTTGGAGTGAATCCTTCGTGGATGGGGTTAGAGCCGTCGGTCTTGAATCAAAAGATTCAGGCACTGGTGTGGAAGGAATCGGTATGGGGAGTGCCATGGGGAATCTTCTGGCACTTGAATGAGCTAACGAACGACGATCCGGTGGGGGGTACTGAGATCACGAATCTGATTCAGGGTTTCACGGCGAGCGGGGCGACGATCCGAACGAATACGGGTTTGGTGAACTGGCTGCTCAGCGGAACGCAGGAGGCGGGGACTGACGGAAATTATTACTACACATTTCCCGCGACCAGCATGACGCTGGACTTCCGTCCCACAGAGAGTTCACCGGTGGTGAATGCGGGGGAGAATCTGGGGGCGGCGTACGAACTCGACATCAACGGAGTAAACCAAAACAGCTACGGGAGCGGGTGGGAGATTGGTGCGCACGTTTATCAGGGATATGGCGTGTACGGAGAAGGAACTGGGCCGGGGACATTCACTATTGGTTTTGGAGCATACCCGCCGGGATTGGTGACACTTCCGCAGGTTTGGGTGAACAACAATGAGGGAGAGTCGCTGTCCAGTTACGAGCTCTCGCTGCCCAGCACCTGGGTGACGGGGCCGGCGCCGAGCTGCACGTTCCACACGCCTTACTGGAGCGGCTCCCCCACGCAGGCTGGGTTGCAGTCAGCGCTGGTGGACATCGAGGCCTGCCGAACGTCCACCGGAGCAGGAATCATTCTTGATGTTCCGCCGGCGAACTACACGGGAACCTCTGGTACGTACATCCCACAATCGAGCAACACGCAGGCTACCAGTTTCCTTGTCATCCGGTCGACGCAGGATGCAAATCTGCCGAACGGTCAGACGGTTTGCTCGCATGGGATACAGGATAATCTGGCAACCTCGACTGACATCGGGATCGACAATCCGGACTGTGCTGGGGACGCGATGTACTACCAGCTAGGGACATCTATTACGACGATTCCGGCGGGCGCGTTCACCCTGGCCAATGGCCAAGCGACAAATACCTCCGCTTACGACGATGTGCGGTACATGTGGACACTGGAAGGCTCTGGAAGCAGCCCGACTGCCCTCCGATTTTGCGCCCCGGTTGGCGGCGGAAGCAATTCATCCCTGGTTCCTGCTTGCGCCAGCACCACGCTTGCCCCGGATCATTGGCTCATTGAAGATGGCGAGTTTCGCATCGAGGCCGGAGACACAAGTGGCCAGGATATTGTTTCGATGCCGGGAAGCGGTTCGGAAACCTCAGCAAGTCAGTATCCCACTCACATCCACTTTCGCAAGGACTGGGCACACGGAGATTGGACGAGCCTGACTGCGGGAACGAATTCAGTATCCGACGGTTTCAACCTGATCTGTCAGTACTGTTCTATTGTGGACTCCCAGACCAGCCAGAATCTTCGTCCGGGCTCCGAAGGCCATAGCGTTCTCTTTCAGGGCACGCAAGCGAAGATTGACCATAATTGGTTCGAAGGCTCCTCTATCGGAATTCTCTCCGGAGGGCTCTGCAATCCATCTTCCGTCTCAGGCTACGTCCAGTTTCAGGACATCGAAGAGCGCCGGAACCGCTTCACCTTTCCTTTCGCATGGCTCGGAGTGGGCACAATTCCCGGAGGCAACGCGCACTGGGCTGGGGCGAACATCGTCCGCAAGAATTCGAATGAAATGAAATCCGGAGAGCGGGTCATCCGTCAAGGCAACATCATGGAAAACGTGGACGCCTCGGGTGGTCAAGGCGGGGCGCTCGGAGATGTGAAGACGGCAAACGATTCCTGCGGATTTGGAACCAACTACCAGAACACGGTGACCGATGTCACCGACGCCTACAACATCTGGAGAAATTCCTGCGAAGGGATCGAGACCATCCGAAACCCAGGGGACGTGGGCGGAGTGGATCAGGGAACCCGACGCTGGACGATTGAGCAAAGCCTTTTCTATAACACTTCAGAAACCAACTTCGGATGCTCGGAGAATCAAGGCATTCAATTGGACGCTACAGGCTGGGCGTGGCAGGGAACGCTCACCGAGAACGCCAATGGGACAGCGACGTTTACCGCGAATTGCATAGTGAATCAGGTTGGGTGTATTGGGCAGGTAGCGTCCGCAACCGTTTCAGGCTGCACCGGAGCGGGTTCCTTAACTTTCAGCGCCCCAAGTCTGACAGGAGGCGTATTGGCGGCGGGGAGTTATAACTCCTCTTGCGTGGCGACGATCTCGAATCCCGGTTCTGGATACACTTCCGCCCCTACGGTCACGTCGACCACCGGAACGGCGACGGCCACGGTCAACGCCTCATCGACCGCTCCAACTACGGGCTTTACCGTTTTGGACATTCTCCCCGGTGATCCCGTATCAATCACGCAGTGCTCTAGCGTGACGACCTTCAATCAGCCAATGGTTCCATATCCATCAGGATACCTGCCAAGTGAAAGTGCCTCTGTTCTGGGTGCGGTTGCGGTTGCAGGCGTGAATCCTGCGAGTTTGGTGACAACCTACGCCTGGCCGACCGCTACGACACCCTCCGGCTCATCGGACACGGCCGGGTATTGCAAATTAACGAACCTTCAAAGCTTTCCGCAAGGACTGGAGGTTGATCACGACACGGTGATTCAGAACTCCAGTTTCGGGATTGCGCCGGCAAACGGCTGGGGAAATAGCGTCGCTAACGGGCCAAACTTCATGCAAAACGGGCTATGGCGCGACAGCATCATTCTAGGGGGAGGATTCAAAAATAGCTCAGGAATCTCGGCCGGAACCGCGACCGAAAAATTTAACTGGGACATTACCAGTTTCTCGATCGATCACCTGGTTCTGCCGACCATCACAGCATCCTCCATGACCGAGTACGGCAACAACCCAAGCTATCCTGATTCCGCTGGGTGTAGCGGAGCGGGTTGCAGTCCACCGTCGACTATGTATTTCCCGGCCACACCCTATTGCACGGGCGCAACTTCAACCTCGTCGTGCGTAGGATTCGCAGGCGCGATGAGCGCTTCTTCGATGCCGCTCACGCTGTCTGACTATCATGGTTTCGAGCTGCGCTCGGACAGCATGTTCTCTGCCGGACAATCCGAGGATGCTTCCGACGGAACGGCAATGGGAGCAAATATCCCGGCCATCGATTCGGCACAAACCCAAAACCTGTACAGCTGCCAAACCGCTTGCGGGCCAACCGGACCCTTTCCTGACACGGTCACAGGCCCCATTCCGGCGACGTTCTTCGGGGTTCAGCTCAGCAGTTTGAGCAGTCCCGGGCCGAACAGTATGGGGGTGCAGTTTGCGGGATGGAGGTCGCTGGCGAGCTATGCCGACCATTGGGCCGATATTAACACTGCCAGCGGAACCTATAACTGGGCTGCCGCGTTCGATCCATGGCTGGCCCAAGCGCAGGCTAACGGGGAAGACGTGCTTTACACGCTGTACAGAACCCCTGCGTGGGCTTCATCGAATCCCACGGGAAGTTGCAGCACGGCTGCTGGAGCATGCTACCCTCCATCCGATTTGAACGCAGACGGCACGGGCACGGATTCCGACTTCCAGACGTTTGTGAGCGCACTTATGACGCACGTAGGGGCGGGAAAAATTAAGTATCTGGAAATCTGGAACGAGCCCAACGTCGAGACGGAATGGGCAGGCACTACGGCGCAGTTGGTGCGTATGGCGGAGGATGCCCGCAACGTGGCCCAGGCGATTGACCCGAACGTACTGATCGTGAGTCCGGCGGAAACGGGCGACGGCGGCGGAGATGGGCCGGATATGAACTGGCTTAACGGATTTCTCAGCGCTGGCGGCGGGGCCTACGTGGATGCGCTCGCCTTCCACGGTTATTTGACCGGGCCTCCGGAGGATATTCTGGCGCGGATTGCCAGCCTACGCGCAGTGGCGACCGACTGGAGCCAGCAGGCCAAGCCCGTGTTCAATACCGAAGGCAGTTGGGCGGAATCTTCCCCGGCGCTCACTGATCCCGACATGCAAGCGGCCTGGATAGGGCGCTACTACCTGCTGCACGGTGGGGCCGGGATCAATCGCTTCTACTGGTTTGAGTGGGACAATGGGTACCTCTACAACCTGAGCAGCGACGTCCTCACTCCGGCGAGCACCGCCTACGAAGAAGTGCGGTCGTGGATGTTAGGCAGTCAATTTGCCGTACCTTGTTCGGCGATAGGAACAATTTACAGTTGCAGCATGACGCTTGCGAACGGTGAACCGGCCATAGCCGTTTGGGACACGAGCCAGAGCTGCAGCGGTGGAGTTTGCACCACTGCGGCTTATGCCACACCCCAGCAGTTTGAGCAATACGTGACCTTGGCGGGAGGGTCGGCGCAGCCCATAGTGGGCCACAGCGTAGCTTTAGGAGTGAAGCCTTTGTTGCTCATACCCTAGTAGCAAGCGAGAAACAAGATAAATCGGTCATCGGTATCGCGACGCTGAGAGATTTGTGCGCGTGGCAGTTAAACAGAGCAGTCAGGACGTGTTGCAGTTCGCACGAGCTTTTCAGTGAAGAAACTTGACAGTGACACGCGGAACGGTCGTGCTGAAGCGTTAAAGCGAAGTAAGGGAAGTAAGAGGGCAGAAGAGATGTTATGGGCACGGTGAAAGCCGCGCCCTTTCGTTTGCGATCGAAGAGCGGGTCGGAGGAGATGAGTCATGAAGAAAGCCGTGATCGGAAGGGCATTGGCGGCGGGGATCTTGTGCGGAACGATGATGTGGACGGCATGTTCGACGGCTTGGATCAGCGAGGCGGAGCAGATTGTAGCGGCCTTGATTCCGGCGACAGCGAACCTGGTGACGCTCGTGGCGACGCTACAGGGAAAGAGCATATCAGCGGGCGATCTGCAGACGATCCAGAGCGCGGGCGCACAGGCGGGGACGGAGTTGCAGCTAATGCAGTCGCTGATTACGCAGTATCAAAAGGCGGATGCGACGGCTCAGCCTGAGCTGCTCAGTCAGATTCAGACGGCAATGAGCGCCGTGCAGTCGACCTTGGACAGCCTTCCGCCGGTGTTGAACATCAAGGACGCGGCCACCCAGGCGAAGATCAGCGCGGTGATCGGGATAGTGCTTTCGGAAGTGCAATCGGTGGCGGCGATTGTACCGCTGGTGAGTGCCAGCACTTCGCCGGAGATGATGGCCACGGCGGGGAAACCGATGAGGAAGCGGCCTCCACTAACGGCTGGCGAGTTCGTGACTTCGTATAACGCAACCATGACGGCGAAGACGGGCAATGCCGAATTGGATCATGCGACAACAGGGCTGCGAATTCATGTGCACAAGAAGTTCACGAGCTGGGCAAGCGCGGGACTCTTGAAGTAAGGGTGCCGAGGTTAGGGAAGCGAGCCGAATGCGCGGTTATAGCGGCGCAAAGAACGCTTGCTCGGGATGACAAGAACGAGGGATGAATTGTGAGCGAAGAGTGGAAGTTGCAACATCATGTGCGCTGCGAATGCGTGAAGTGCATTGATCATCCTTCGCAAGCGCGGCCTGGGATCCATGTGTTTCCAGATCGGTTGCATGTGGTGACGATGCTGGAGAATCCGCTACGCTGGCGGTCGCGCTACTGGAACTACTGGATGTTCGAGCGGGAGTGCGAAGCGGCCGGGGCGATCCTGTACACGGCTGAGGTGGCATTTGGGGATCGCCACTTCGAAGTGACCCAGGCTAGCAATCCGCGGCATTTGCAATTGCGGACTTCGAGCGAGATCTGGCACAAGGAGAATGCGCTGAACCTGCTGATTCAGCGCTTACCAGCGGTGGCGAAGTACGTTGCGTGGATTGACGCTGATGTGAAGTTCAACCGGCCGGATTGGGCGCAGGAGACGCTGCAGCTTTTACAGCATTATGACGTGCTGCAGATGTTCAGCCACGCGCAGGATGTAGGACCGGACTATGAGCCGCTGGCGACGACTCCGGGTTTTTTTTACAAGTGGGTGACGGACCGGCCGAGTCCGCATGAACCGACCTTCCTGGCACAAAAGCCGGCGTACGGCCATTACAGCGTACATAGCGGGCAGTTTTGGCACCCGGGATTTGCATGGGCAGCAAAGAGAAGCGCGCTGGAAAGTGTTGGCATGATGATTGACCACGCCATTTTGGGTTCGGGCGACTGGCACATGGCATCAGCGCTGGTGGGGCAGGTTCACCGGTCATTGTACTCGGGATATTCGCCAGCATACACCCGACGATGCCTGGAGTGGCAGGAGCGAGCTGAGAAATATATCCGACGCAATATCGGCTATCTGCCCGGACTGGTAAATCATCTTTTTCACGGGGCGAAGCAGAATCGCTCGTATGACCAACGCTGGAGGTTTCTGGCGCAGTCGGGATATGACCCGGATCTCGATTTGAAGCGGGACTGGCAAGGACTGTATCAACTCACGGATCGAAGCGTGATCCTGCGGGATGGGATTCGGCAGTACGCGCGGATGAGGAGTGAGGATTCGACACAGGTGTGAAGACTCTGTGAGATCTTGCCCTTGGCCGTGCAGCTCAGAGCCGGTTAAGAGAAGCTTTCAGCTAATGCGAAGAAGCGAAGAGCGCCAAGGGGCGCAGACGGGTGAAAGGCGAACTGTGGAGGGCGACCTTTATCTGTTGCAACAACTCGGGCCATTTCTCGATCAGCAGGTGGGAGAGCAGACGGTGAGAGACCAGCTGATCAGCGGGTTGCTGAAAATTCGCCCCAAGAAGGGCGGAAGCACGTGGCTGCGATTGAACCGGGCGCAGAGGGAGTATTCGGAGAAATGCAGTCGGCAGAACATTGTGCTGAAAGCGCGGCAGTTGGGGATAACGACGTATGTTGCAGCGCGATATTTTCTGCAAACGATCACGCGACCGGGGACGCTGACGGTGCAGGTGGCGCACAGCCAGGAATCGGCGGAGGCGATTTTCAATATTGTGCAACGCTTTTGGGAGAACCTGCCCAAGGCGATGCTGAAGGGAGCGCTGGTGAAGTCGCGCTCCAATGTCCGCCAGATCGTATTTCCGCGGCTCGACAGCGAGTATCGAGTGGAAACGGCGGATGAAAACGCGGGGCGGGGGATGACCATCCATAATCTGCATTGCTCGGAGGTCTCCCGCTGGCCCCGCGGAGGGTTGGAAACGCTGGCTTCGCTGCGGGCGGCGGTGGTGCCGGACGGTGAGATCGTGCTGGAATCCACGCCTAACGGGGCGACCGGCGCATTCTACGGGGAGTGGCAAAAAGCGAACGAGACCGGTTACACGCAGCATTTCTTCCCCTGGTGGTATGACGAAGGCTATCAAGACGTTGTCCAGAGAGGAAAAATACTGCCGCTGACGCCCGAAGAGAGCGAGTTGGTGAGGCAGCATGGGTTGAGCGAGGGACAGATCGCATGGCGCCGCGAGCGGTGGAAGACTCTGCGCAACCTGGCTGCGCAGGAGTATGCCGAGGATGCGAGTTTGTGCTTTCTGGTTTCCGGAGAGTGCGTGTTCGAACTAACGGCGATCGAGAAAGCGGTGGGAATGGCGGGAGATGCGGCCGAATCGGAAGACAACGGACGGCTTACGATCTGGTTTCCTCCGCAGAAAGGGAGACGGTACATCCTGGGAGTGGACACGGCGGGCGGAGGAACGGACGGGGATTATGCCTGCGCGCAGGTTATCGAGCGGACAATGGGAATGCAGTGTGCGGAGTTGCATGGCCACTTTCCTCCGCACGAGCTGGCGCGGCGGGTCGCGGATCTGGGGCAAAGATATGAGCGGGCGCTGGTAGCCGTGGAACGGAATAACCATGGGCATGGGGTGCTGGCGCACTTGAATCACCTGGCGTATGAAAATCTTTTCGAGAAAGATGGTCAGCCGGGTTGGCTGACGTCGGCGGCGAGCCGGCCGGCGATGATCGAGAATATGGCGGCGGTGCTGATGTCGGAGCCGGAGTTGTTCCACAGCCCACGGCTGCTGGAGGAGTGCCGGACTTTCGTGAGACGTGCCGAGGGAAATGCGGCAGCGGCCGGCGGAGCGCATGACGATTGCGTGATGGCGATGGCGATCGCGCTAGCGGTACGCCGAGAGGATGCGGGGCGGGGCGTGAAGAAGAGAAGCCTAGAGATGGCTAGCCTGGTGGTGGGATGATTCTCCGTCAGGAATCGCGAAGGGAGTTCATTCGTCACAGCAAATCGGCGGGCAATGGGATAAGATGTCGGGCTTTACGGTAGGGGGAGTGGTGGCTACGGAGTTTCGCGGGCAAGAGCGCCCGCGCCACACTGACATTGGTGGAAGCAGTCCAACACGTTAGAAGGATGCGAGGCGGAGCGCAGGGGCATTTGATGCGCTGCTCCGACGGGAAGTTTTATGTGGTGAAGTTCCGAAACAATCCGCAGCATCTGCGAGTGCTGACTAATGAGATGCTGGCGACGCGACTGGCGGAGCGGGTGGGGTTGCCGGTGCCGGCAACAGAAGTGGTGGAAGTGGGCGACTGGCTGGTGGAGCATACGGCGGAGCTGCACATTCAGCTTGCGCATGACGTTATCCGATGCCAGCCAGGATTACAATTTGGATCGCGGTATGCGGTGAGTCCGCTGGAAGGGCAGGTGTTCGACTATCTGCCGGTAGAGATGTTCGGGCTGGTGCGGAATCTGGAGACATTTGCGGGAATGCTGGTGGTGGATAAATGGACGGGGAACGCGAACGGGCGACAGGCGGCATTCTGGCGGAAGTTGCGGGAGAGAAAGTACACGGCAGCGTTCATTGATCAGGGATACTGCTTCAACGCCGGGGAGTGGACGTTTCCGGATTATCCGCTACGAGGCGTGTATGCGCGGAATGAGGTATATGAGGGCGTGCGCGGGTGGGAGTCCTTCGAACCATGGCTTTCGCGCATCGAGGGGATGGAAGAAGACATTGTGTGGACGCTCGCGGGGGAGATACCTCCGGAGTGGTACGGCGGGAAATGGGACGAGTTGGAGAAGCTGGTGCGGACTTTGATTGGGCGGCGGAGGGTGGTGCGCGAGTTGATTGAGGCATTTCGAGTCTCGCCGCGGCGGCCGTTTCCGGAGTGGAAAGAACAGGCCTAAGTCTCTAACACAGGGACACAGGGGAACACAGGGTAAGGCTTTGGCGCCTGATCGACGACAGTTCGAGTTTTTCCTGCTGCGGTATGTGCCGGACGCGGTGAAGGATGAGTTTGTCAATATCGGCTTGGTGATGGTTGAGGCACGGGCGAACGGGGGTGGGACGAACGACATCGCGTTCGCGGATGTGCGATTTACGCGAGATTGGCGGCGAGTGCGGTGTTTGGATCCGCAGGCGGATGTGGAGATGCTTGCGGCACTGGAACGGGAGATTCGCGGGCAACTAGCGACGACGCATGATCGTGAGGGTTTACTGCGGTGGTTGGAAGACTCGTTCTCGAATGTGATTCAGATTTCGCCGACGAAGGGATGCCTGGCGGAAGATCCGGCGCGGGAGATTGAGGCGATGGCTTCGATGTACCTGGATGCGGCGAAGCTGGCGGGAAGGCATGAGGCCACCGGGAGGCAGTGGATTTTAGGGAAGATGCGGGATGCGTTTGAGCAGGTTGGAGTTGCGAAGCTTCTTCTTCCGGTTCCAGTCGCGCCTTATACGAAGCCGGGTGATCCATTCCACTTTGATTTTGGATATCGCGTAGGAGGCGAGATCAAGTTGTTCCACGCCGTTTCGTTGAAGGCAAACGTGGACGCGGCGATCATGCTGGCTGCGCGCTATCCGAAGATTGCGCCGGTTATGTCGAAAATGACTGATGCGTCGCCCGTGCTAACGGCTGTGATCGATGATGACCTGGATCGAGGACAGGAAAGCGTTCAGTTTGCGCTGAGCATGATGGAGGATGACAGGATTCGCATTGCGGTGGCGGCTGAGATGCCGATGATTGCCGAGGTGGCGCGGCGGGATTTGAGAGCGTGAGGGAATGAAGGGAGCAAGAAAAGAAATCGCACTCGTCCTTGCAGTTATCGGCATTTGCTGGTTGCTTAGGCGTTCCATGTAAGACACCCCCAGGGTTGAGAGGTTTCAAGCAGATTGATCTTCTGGCGACGGTTGGAGGTTGCTTGATCCTTTCTCTGGCGGCTTTGGGCGCCGGCCTTCTTGCGCCGAGACGGATTCGCGTAGCTGTGGCGTTGGGTGGCTTCACGATGGCCAGTTTGATTTTATCCATTCGCATGGGCGTGCTTTGAACGAAACGAAGTAAGTCCCAGGCGTAGGGTCGCCCCGCTATGGCGGGGTTTTTCTTTTGGTTTCGAGGGCGAGACGCACTTTCGACAGCCAGGGCGCCGGCAGCTGCGGGGCGACTGTCTCCACATTAACTTTTCTAGAGAACAACTTTATGAATATTAGAGAGACGTTGCGCGGCGCTATGCGCCGGATTGCGGGAGTGTCTGCGGGCTCATCTCTGGCTACGGCGGAGAAGAAGCGACGGACGTTGCCGTTGCCTTCTATTTTCAACTCGTATGGGCCGCCAGGCGACATCATGCCGAAGCCGACGGCTTACAACCTGCGGCGGTTTTCGGAGATTCCAGTGCCGCGGCGGGCGATCAATTGCATTAAGGACCGGATTGCGGGGATGCGCTGGAGGATTCAGGCGCGCCAGGGGCTTTCGCTCGACGCGCTTCCTGAAGGTGCGAAGCGCGCGGAGATTCTCACGGAAAACTTCAACTCGCCGAATCCCGACGATTCGTTCCGGTCGTTTTCCGAGCAGGTGCTGGAAGACATTATCGTGGGCGGCTACGGGGCGATCGAGGTGCAGACTTCGGGCGATTCGAAACATCCGTTGCTGCTGTGGCCGGTAGATGGATCGTCGATCCGGATGAATCTGGATTGGGATGGGTCGCCGCACGGGCCGCGTTACTTGCAGGTTACAGATCAGTCGGGACCGAAAAGTCAGATCACTCTGGATGACGATGAGTTGATTTACATCCGCCTGAATCCGCGGACGCACACGCCGTTTGGGTTAGGGCGGCTGGAGGTTGCGTTTGAAACCATCAACGCTTTTCTGGGGGCGCACCGGTATGCGTCGCGCCTGGCGTCGAATTCAGTGGTGCAGTACGCGTTGTGGCTGCAGGATTTGACTCCAGAGCATCACGAGAGGCTAATTCGCTGGTGGCAGGACGAGATTGAGGGCACAGGACGAGTACCGATCCTCTCGGTTGAAAGCAAGCCCGAGGTGCTGCGGTTCGGCGGAGGGACCGATGCCGACTTGCGATTGCAGTGGCAGGAATTTCTGCTGCGCGTGATCGCCGACGCGTTTGACCTGCCTCCGTTCTACCTGGGAGTGGAAGCGGACGTGAACCGATCCACCGCGGAGGAATATAACGACCTCGCGTTTCGGCAGGCGATTGTGCCGACGGCGCGGCTCCTGGCGGAACATCTGACGCGGGATGCGATTCAGAAAAAGCTGGGATGGAACGATCTGGAGTTTGTGTTCGCGGAACTGGATACGCAGGATCCGTTAGAAGAGGCGCAGATTCAACAGATTTTGTTGCAGAACGGAGTGCTCACGGTGAATGAAGTGAGGAGGATGCGGGGATTGCCCGACTTGAACGCGCCGGCTGGGCAGTGACGGATTTGGCAAGTTCGTGGAGGGAACTCCCCACAGTCCGCTTGGCTGATGAAGAAGTGCAGAGATCCTTGGACTGCGGTTGTACTTCGCGTTCGCGAACCACAACCTCGGCTCAGGATGACACAGGAATAATCAAGGACATCGAAATGATTGAAATGAAGGGTATGGCGGTGGCGATGCCGGAGGTGGCCGGGCATCCTAACCGGACGGCGTTTGAGGGAGTATTGACGATGGTCGATATACCATCGCAGCGTGCGCCCTCGGGTGCAAAAGGGCACCTAGTAGTGTTGACAAGGCGAGCGGCTGAGGCGGCTTTGCCGTCACTCCTCGGGATGGCATTGGATTACTCGCCTACTCTGGATCGGCATGATGTGAGACGCAAGGTGGGCGTGATCACGCGAGCAGAGATTGTGGGACAAAAACTTGAATTGGGCGGCTATCTGTTTGCGAGGGATTTTCCTGAGATTGTGGAGGAGATTGCAAAGTCGTCAAGGGGCGGCGAACGCAGATCCTTCGCTTCCGCGCGCGGCGAGCGCCCTCAGACTGCGACGATGCACGCAGCAGTGAGACTGCGGGAGTCTGGGCGGTGGACAGAGGGGTGCAAATTGAAATCCTCGTTGCGGGCGGCGGCCGGTCAGATTCTCAATCTAACGACGGTGATGCGGCGGATTCCCGGGAACCGGCTGGAGCAAGTTGACAGAACTGGTCCGACGATACGCGCCGAGACCTGTGCTGCGGCCGGGGCAGCTGGGCTTGGCTTGTCGTACGAAGTGACTGATGTGCAGCTGACAGATACAAGGGCGCGGGTTTGGACGCTGACGAAAGTGACATTCACGGGAGCGGCGATTCTACGGCGGGACAAAGCGGCATACCCTGACACATGGATTGAGTTGAGTACTTAATACTGAGTATCGATTCACCAAAGCTTGAGGTGGAGAACACCGAGGAGGAGAAGAACATGAATGAAGAGATGGTGCAGCAGTTGATGACGACGGCGGAACGGTTGGCGAGCGCGGCCGAATCGTTGGATCGTGTGCTGGGGCGACTGGATGCGCAGCAAGAGGCGCTAAACACGAAAGTGGACCGGATTGTGGCGGCGGTGGAAGAGCAGCCGTCGCATGAGATGTCGGCGCGTGGTGAAGGCGCCCGACATTTGCAGGAGCGAGTGGCGGAACTGGAGAAATCCAACGCAGATCTGAAAGCGCAAGCGGCACGGATGGCGAGAAAGACGCTTCCGCCACTGGTTTCGGCAATCCTGGCCAAGAGCTGCGATGAGTCTGGCAGTGAGCGGCTCGACAAAGGAGTGCTGGACAAAACCCTGCAGAGTCTGAGCGTGGAGCAGCGGATCGCAGTGAAGTCGGAGCTAGCGAGGGCGGGGATTATCGAGTAGGCAGGACTTGGGTGCTGGGTCGCAGGTCTTAGGCGACAACAAGACGAGACGAAATGGGGCACGACTTGGTCGTGCCTTTTTCATTTGGAGTGAGCAAATCAAAGCAATCGATTTCAAATCGCAGGAAAAATCAACAGAGGAGAAAACATGAAAGGACAATTTGTAGATTTGTACGCGTCGGCCGACTACCTTGGGCCGGGCGCGATTGAAATTGACCGGTATCAGACGGAAATTTTCGACATCGTGCGGCGTCGGGGTGTGTTTGGGCAGAGGATCAAGCAGGTGCCTGCAACCGGGCATCCTTCGCGATTCTTTGAGGAGACGGCAATCAACTCGCCGACAGCGACGCTGGCATTCGTCGATCCACGCAACATTACGCCAACGGTAGGATCGCCAACGCGAGTGGAACTGGCAGTGCCGCTTAAGGCGCTGGTATCGCAGATCAACTACAACCTGTTCGACCTGGAAGTGACGGCGCAACAAAGCCAGTTTGCCTATTTGCAGGCGAAAGACCTGGCCGATTCGGTGGACGGACTGCTGCGCACACACGATGTTGCGCTGTGGAACGGTACCGATACGTCACTCAGCTCGCCGACGACGTTGCAGTATTTCGGCGTGACTGGACAGATCGTGGCCGGCGGGAACACGACCACAATCGGCGTCGCCCCCGCGAGCATCGTGGATGGACTCAAGGGTACGATCGCGCAGATGGTGTCGAATTCGTCCTACGCCGTGCGTCCGACGGCCATCTACTCCAATCCGGTGCTACTGGACCTAATTGACCGGGAAATGAAGTCGGAGTACAACGTGGTGCTCAACACAGTGGAAATCACGGCTGGACTTCGCGTGAAAGCGTTGACTACTCAGGCTGGAGAACTGCCGCTGATTCCGGACTGGACAATTCCGTATACCACCGGAACACCCTCGGTATATCCGGTCTACATCGTGACCGAGGATTTGATCGAGTATCACTGGCTGAGCGATCCGAATCCACGGGTGTTCAAACTGGGACTGCCCAACGCGTTGACCCAGCAGATGGTGGTGGTGAAGTTTGGAGCGCCCGTCGTCAAGGGTGCGAACTTCGCGCATTACCAAGTAAACGTGCAGCGGTAGAGGACAGTCGTTAGTCGTTGGTCGTTACCTTTAGTCGTTCGCGATAGTGGCCGCACCATTATCTGCAAACGACTAATGGCTGACGACCAACGACATTTTCTGTAACCAAGAATTGAGAACTCAATATGAATTATCTCGCGACAACGGACTACTTGACGTACGGGCTGGATGCGACGACAGATCCGTCGTGGATCACGGCGGCGTCGGCAATCATCGACGCGCATTGCCGGCGAGACACGTTGGGAGTGAACCAGTACCAGGAGCGGCTGAAGCTGCCACCAGAATTGAACACGGTGCGGGTAAGTTACCTGCCAATGGTTACAGTGGCGCCAGCGACGACGCCGATTGTGACGTTGCAGGGGCGGTACGGCATTCCGCGAAGGGGGGAGTGGCCGTTTCCGGAAATGAGTTTGGAATTTGCCCTGGTATTCTCACTGCCGGGCATGTGGACGACGATTGATCCGACAACGATTGATATCTGGGCGGACAGCGGTGAGCTTACCTTCCCGGTCAATGCTCTGGGACTATTTTTCAACGAAGTAGATGTGGTTTATAACGCGGGATGGAGCACGATCCCGACACCGGTGCAAGTAGCGTGCGCACAGGTCGTAAAGAATGCGCAGACCACGCCGGGACTGAATGTGCAATCGAGCCAGATCAACCAGCTTCGGCTGCAGTACTTCGGGCCCACACTGGTGGATGACATGGTGCGCAGCTTGCTGGCGCCGTATGTGGCGCAGAAGGGTGCGTAGGAAACCGTGGTTGGCCGTTAGCCGGGGCGGTTGGCAAAACGACGCTAGGTCTCGGAGTTGCGAACGGGGGGATCATGGGAAGCGGAATCTGTGGGGCGGCGCTGGTGCGGGCCGCAAACGCGATGTTGACGGCGCTGGGCGGAGACCAGGTTAGTTTGCTGTTACCAGCAACGGCGATGGCGAGCGACACGGCGGGTCAGTTGGGTCTGGTCGATCCCGGGGTGCAAAACATAATCATCACTCCCGTAGTGGCGTGCAATCTTCCGACGGGTAATTTGGGGCCAACCCGGAGAATCGAATTCACGCTGCCAGCCTCGGCGATTGACCTGCAGTTGCCCGCACTCGGTATCGGGTCGGCAGAGGATTTGTTCAATGCCGCGCTAGGTCTGATGTACGACGGCGATCTCTTCCACATCGAAGTGGTGGTGACCGAAAATTTCGCCGGCACGGCATATTTCTATGTGGTGACGGCGGTGGAATGACAAGAAGCGCTAGCCATTAGCTCTTAGCTCGTGCGCCTTCGATGCAGGCAGTGAGCCGACTCGCTGCCAAGGCGGGATAATACTCGATCGTGATTGATCATAAGACAATCAACAAACTCTGAGCTGTAAGCGCCAAGCTAATGGCTAGGAGCTGACAGCTAGAAGCTGGTGTGCATGCAATTTGCTAAAGACAGTTTTTTTCTTGCGCTGCAGCAGCGGCTGGCGGGATTGAACCCGGCTCGAACGGTAACGATCAATAGCGCGACCGTGCCTGCGGTGCTGGTGACGGAGAACCTGCCGCCGTCGTCGGAGGAGCCGCAGCCGAACACCTTCTACATCGAGTGGGGCAACGCGGCCGTTATCGGCGGCCATGCCGGCAATGCGGCGCTGATGAGCCTGGAATGCGTGATCTCGTATTACACGCTGGGAACGGTGCAAAGCATGGTGGATCGGGGGCGAGTGATGGGACAACTCGATGGCGAACTGCTCGGAATCTGCCAGCCCACCAATACCGAGAAGTACGACTACACACAGTCGCCGAGCGCAGACCTCGGCACCAGTGTGTTCTGGAATCAGCCGACATTTGAAGAGGCGACAACGAGCGGCGTGGAAGACAACACGCTTGCTTATCAGGGGCGCGCGGTGCGCCGGGCGATGTATGAGCAAGCTTACCAGGATGGGCGCGTCGAGAGGCGGGCCGGGCTTATTGTTTTTTTCTTCTCGGAGGTAACGCTTTTATGAGCACATCTCCGCTGCGCCCAGCCATGGTTCCAGTGACACGACAGATCCGGGCCTTCTTTGCGCCGGTGAATCGAACGACAGAGACGCCCACGATCTTTGATCCGGCGGCCAGCGGGGTGTTTGCGCTCGATTCGCCACCAGCCCCGTGGTTGGATTTGGGCTGGATCGAAGGCTTCGAACGCTTTTACGACACTCCGACGGATGTGGTGCGATCGGGAACAAGCACGTTTCCTGCCGTGCAATTCCGGGGACCGATCGAGGCGAGAGTGGAGTTCGACTTCCGAGAGTGGGGCAAGTTGCAGATGGCGTTGGCGGGAGGGTCGGAGCACATGAATGTGCTGGCAACCAGTTCGAGTGCAACCCCAGCTCCTTCTGGTGGGACGCCGATTCCGGCGGTTGCAGTACTGCCGGGATCGACGGCAAGCCAACTTGTTTTTGGCGCTGGCGCAGTGGGTGGATTCGCGTTTGGAAATCTGATCGCCGTAGACCTGGACTACCAGCAGCAGGTTGGGTATGTGGGATCAGGAATCTCGGCGGCGTACGTGAGCAATCCAGCAGCGGTGAATAACGATGCAAATTATGTGCGACGGGTGACCTTCAACGTGGGACGCGTAGCAGAAATTACGGCGACATCGGTAATTCTGGCGCAACCCCTGCTTGCGGGAGCGCCAACGGCGGGAGCATCGGCACAGGTGGTGGCCGCATTCGTGGACCGAGAAGGTGGATCGTTCTTTCAAGAATGGTCGGCACTGTTTGTGGCGGAACCGGAGTCCGGCGGGCGAGTTTGCTTCTACTATCCGCGGTTGAGTCCGAATCCCGGGGTTGGACGGGGTGGGGCGAGTTTGAAGTCTGCTGCGGGATGGAAGCCGCCGAAAAGCGGAGGAGCGGCGAACACGAATGCGACGGCAAACACGCAAGGGAGTAGCGCCGGGAGTTCGTCGCAGAAGTTTCTGCGGGAAGAATTCGCGGAGATTGCAGGACCGCTGATGTCGGTAGGGCTGCATGCGTCGTTCATCGCTCTGCCGTTCACCGATACTAACGATGGACAAACAGTGTTGTGTTATCGAAGTTATTTTCCGGCGGCGATGGCGGCAGTGTATTGAGGACAGGCGACCTAAGAGTCAGACCCAAAGACGGAACCATTCGCGAACGCCAACTTCCCGCGCCGGGAAAAGACTGCATAGAGTGCAATGTCTTGACACTTAAGGCACCGAGAATGTGCCAATCTGAACACACTGTATTTTGCCAAGCACCCGAATGACAAAAGCACCAGCGATCTGCAGCGGATGGCGCTGCAGGCGAATGACCTCGTGTCGCGAATGAGAAAGGTAGCGTCGCACAACTGAGATGAAGTTAACCATCGACAATCTACAGGGGCAAGGGCCGCAAGACTATACCGGAGCTGTGGACGGAACGAAGCCGCCGAAGGTGGAGCGAAAGCTCAATCAACCTGCGGAGTTGCAGTTCAGTCTGGGAGCTAATTCGCCCGTGTTTGTGATTCCGGTAACGGGTGCACGGGTGACCCTCGGCAAAGCGAATGGCAGTGATGTGTTCACAGGATATGTGACTGCAGCACCACAGTATGAGTACTTGGGATGGGGAGAGCCAGGACCGGTGTATCGCTACCACGTGGTGGCCCAGAGTGATGAGGTTTTGCTTGATCAGAAGGCGCTGACGACGCGATCCCCTTTCGTGGATCGGAGCGCGGGCGACGCGCTCCGGCAATTGGCGCAGGAGTTATTGCCGGGATGGTTTGCCACGAGCGCAGTTCAGGACGTGGATACGCTTGCAGTTTATACGGTAAATCCGCAGAAAAGCTTCTCGTATCATGCGGCAGACATTGCGCTAGCTACCCGGGCGAGCTTCCGCGCGATGAATGGAGCGCTCATCCTGGCGCCGGTAGGGACGGCCACCTATACGTTGAATGAGAGCGATGCGAACTTTTCCCCGGGGGGATTGTGGCTGAACACTCCCAATCTGCTGATGAATGAGCTAACGGTGATTGGACAGGACGAGCCCCAGGCGTATGTCCGCGACTATTTTGTGGGCGATGGAGAGAGTCTGAAGTTCTATCTTTCACAAACGCCGTTCGCACAGGCTAAACCAGCACTGATCGACGAAGAGTATCTGGGGCCAGTTCTCGATTCGACGACCTGGGTAGTGGAGGATCCGTCGTCGGCGGTTTCTGTGGTGGCGCAGACTTTGCAGGTTGAAGGTGGGACCGGTGTGGACGGGCAGACTTCAGTGAGCTTCAGTGAGCAGATTGAGCTTGGCGGCGCACTCGAGTTACAGCATGGGGATGTAACTTTTAGGGCGGCATCGCAGGGCGTGTTGGGCGGTTTGTATGCGGGAGCGGTTTTAGCGGCGGGATGTTTGGCGGGATTTCAGATCACGCCGTCGGGGGGAGGGTCGAACATTCAGGCTTTGATTAGCGGATCGCTCACAGGCCCCATAATTGCCACCACCCCAGGACACCAGTATTTTTTCACGACTTACTTGTATTCGCTGGAAGTCTACCGCGCCGGGGAGACTTACCATTCTTCCCTGCACCCGGCAGGAAACGGATGGGGTGGTGCGGCAGTGGCGGCAGACGTGCGCTTTGTGCTGGAGGTGCAGGATATTGACCCGAGCAATCCGGCGACGCTGGTGGCGCCGGCGACAGTGCTGTACGACGATGTGATTGAAAGTGCGCCGGGGTTCTGCACGTATGCACTGGTGAATGCGGCGAACATGCAGTGCAGCATCGCCTACACCTATGTGGCTCATATCTCTTTGGCGGAGGTGAGAACGGCATTGCCCAGCGCGAGTTACGTAACGCAACTCGTAGGCGCGCTTTCGGATGGAGCGGCGTGTGAGATCACGAGCGACCCTTCGCTGGATTTTTATCCGGAGTATGTGCCGGTGCTGAACCAGTTGATTGTGGCGAGCTATCGGGGATCGGGACGAGCGGTGGCGCAGGTACAGAATGCGGCGAGTGTGGCCGCCCTGCAAAATGGTGCGGACGATGGGACCCGAGGGACGGTGCGGGTGGCGAAGACGCCGGGAGCACGTACGGACGTGGATTGCGAGAATGCAGCGCTGGCGATTCTTGACGATGCCACGGGAACCGCGTGGTCGGGAACTTACGAGACGTGGAGCGACTTTTTACCCGGCGCAGCGGCGGACATCTTCCCGGGCGATGCGATCACGCTGAATGTGCCGTCACGCGCAGCTTCGTTCACCGCAATTGTGCGAGAGGTAGAAATTCAAATTGCCGATCCGGCAGACGACCGCGGTTTCTATACGATCGGGTTCGCGAACGACCTGGCGGCACCGTTGGCGATCGAGTACACCGCCAGCGCAACCACGATTTCGCTCCAGGACCTGCCTCCATTGCTGGAGACAACGCAGGTGGGCGCGTATTACCAGGTTGACCTGACGGAGGCGCAGATCACGGCAGCTACTTCGACGACGGTGCAGGTAGATGCGGGACTGGCGCCGGCGAGCGGGGGCGGCATTGAAGTTCGGGAAAACGATTACGGTTGGGGACAGGCGAACGGCCGGAATCTGCTGGGACGGTTCGACACCCAGACGTTCAGCCTGGCGCGGCTCGCGGCGACGCAGGATTATTTCCTGCGGTTGTATGACAATTCTTCGCCGCCGCGATATTCACGGTATTCGGCGGCGCTGCATGTTGACGTTCCGCTTGGAGGAACCTTCGGCGGTGGAGGGATCTGAGTATGGGAGTCAGTGATAGAGAATTGGCGCTGCGGGCAATTGATATTGAGTTCCAGCGAGAGGTGCTCGACAAGCTGGTGCGACTGGAAACGAAGATGGACGCGCTGGTGGGAAACGGGCAGCCGGGACGAGTGAAGCTGGTAGAGGACAAGGTGTCGGTGCTGGAGCGCAACGATTTGCGAAACAGCGTTCACAACCGACTTGTGAATGGCGCGATCAGCGCCGCGATCAGCGTGGCGATCGCCCTGCATAAGTACTGGCTAAGGTAGACATTTCACTGCAAGACCAACCAAAGGAGAGCTATGAGCACGATACCGAGCACCACGATCATCTCCAATCTGAAGACCGTAACCTCATCCACAGCAAACACGCTGAAAAGCGCGAACACAAATGGAATCGATATGCCAGGGATGCTGGCCCTGGCATTGAGCAAGGCCTCCGAACTGAAGGTCTGCCTGAACCTGCTGGTTCGATCCACGGACAGCGCAGACCCTAACTTGACGGCGCTCAACGATATTCTGGCCAGCTTCAGCTGAGGAATGTACAGCCTCGGCGCGAAAGTTGGGCGAGCCGCTGCAGATTTCATGATTGCCCGAGATATTTCAAGGAGGAAGACTATGGATTTTTTATCTCAGCTGCTGCGCGGGATTGCGTTTGTTCCTGCGCTGGTAAACGGGATTGAGGGGCTTTTTGGCAATAAGCCAGGGGCCGACAAAAAAGACGCGGCGATGTCATTCTTGCAGAATGCGCTCGCCATGACAGATGCCGTCGCCGCGCGGGAAATCATTGAACCGGACAAGTTCAGGGATGGGATCTCGAAAATCATTGACGGCACGGTGGAGTGCTTGAATGCCTCGACTTGGTGTAAGCAGCTACCAGCCCCAAACAGCCAGCCTTCCGCCTGATGGAGGTCAGCCGATCTCTTCGTTCCAGCCCTCCAGAGACTTCTTCACCAGAGCCATGAACTGATCGGCAACGGCGCCGTCGATGAGGCGGTGATCATAGCCGAGCGTGAGGTGGACGACCGAGCGGATGGCGATGGAATCGTTGCCTTCTTTGTCGGTGATGACAAGGGGCTGCTTGGTGATCCCACCTACGCCCATAATCGCCGAGTTGGGCTGGTTGATGATAGGCAGACCGAATACGGCTCCGAACTGGCCGGGGTTGGTGACGGTGAAAGTGGAGCCTTCGACATCTTCGGGCTTGAGCTTCTTAGTGCGGGCGCGCTCGCCGAGATCGGTGATGCCGCGTTGCAGGCCGAGAAAGTTGAGGTCACCGGCATTCTTCAGAACCGGCACAATAAGTCCCCAGTCGAGTGCGACGGCGATTCCTACGTTGATGTGACGGTGGTAGCGGATGCTGTCGGCTTCCATTGAGGCATTGATAATGGGAAACTGTTGCACCGCGATGATGGCGGCGCGCACGAAGAACGGCATGAAGGTGAGGCGGACACCGTGGCGCTGCTCGAATGCGCTCTTGTGTTTGGCGCGCAGAGTCACGATGCGGGTGAAATCCACCTCGTACATGCAGTGAACGTGGGCACTGGTGCGGCGCGACTCGATCATGCGCTGCGCGATAATCTTGCGCATGTTGGTCAAGGGGACGAGGTCGCCGGGATAGGCAGCGGGAGCGGCAGGACGCGAGGTAGCGGATGCGGCTGCCGGATGAGGCGCGGGGGCAGACGGAGCGGCTGGAGCCGACGACGGCCGCTCGATGAAGGCCATGATGTCCTGCTTGGTGATGCGGCCACCCAGTCCCGTACCAGAAATTTGGGAAAGACCGACACCGTGCTCGCGGGCGATTTTGCGGACGAGTGGCGAAGAGCGGGCTTCCTCGTCCTCTGGGAGCTCTTGTGGAGGCGGAGCGCTGGCAACTGGCGCGGGTGTGGCCGCGGCGGGGGGATTCTTCTCTTCCTTAGTCTCTGGTTTCTTTTCCGTAGCTGGTGTTTCCAGGGTTGAGGCTGCTGGCGCCGATTTCGCGGGCGCGGCGGTTTCGCCATCGGCGGCAATCGTGCCGACTACCGTATTCACGCCCACCGTTGTGCCCTCGGCCACCTTGATCTCCCGCAGAACGCCGGAGGCAGGCGCGGGGATTTCTGCGTCTACCTTGTCGGTGGAGATTTCGAACAGGGGCTCGTCGCGCTGGACTTTGTCGCCAGGCTTCTTCAGCCACTTGGTAATAGTGCCTTCGACGATGGATTCGCCCATCTGCGGCATGATGATATCAGTCGGCATGATTTCCTTCCATGCGGCCCACGGTTCAGGACGGAGGACCGGACGCAAACGAATATTATAGCGTTTGCGGGAGTTGAGGTGGAAAGGCGAGCGGCATGCAAAGGGAATACCACCGCTGCTCCGTCATCGATGAGGGTCGGCTTACGATCACTCGTCCGGCACCAACGAGTGCTAAGTCCTAATCGTGTTCGGTTCCTATTTGCCCTCGTCTCCGCTTGGTGCCGCCACGCCGAAGCTCGTCTTCCAGTAGTCCTGAACAGCGGGCGGGAGCTTTTCCATGTGTGACAGGAGGCTGGTGATCTTCCACATGTCCTGCTCGCTTAGAGTTTTTTCCCACGAGGGCATGCCGGTGTAGCGGACGCCGGTGCGGATGGTGTAGAAGACGTGCCACTCGGGGTCGTCGGGCGGATCTGAGATGAGGTTGGGAGCGGGCGGGTAGAAGGAACTGGCAAGGGAGGTCGGCTTGCGATCGAGTCCGCCGTGACAGACGGCGCAGTTCATGGTGTAAAGCTTCATGCCGTCTTCAAAGTTCTGGTCGTTGGGGGGCAAGGGGTTGGTAACGTGAGGAGCGTGGCGCTCCATAGAAGCGTCGATAGCACCGTTTGCGATGCGGCGCTCGATGCGGGGCGGAGCCACATTCGCGTTTGTAGGGAAGAACCCCAACATGGCGAAGCCGAGGCCGCCGAGAACGACTACGAGAAGTGCGACGATGATGCCGAGAACGAACTTACCCATGGATGCCCTCCGGGATTGACTATTGTGGCAGATGGAGTGGGTGGGGCGCTAGTTGGGGGGCTGGATAAAGGCTGCCTCGCTTCGCTCGTCTGACGGCCCGAGGGCCTGGCCCGAGCGAAGTCGAAGGCTCGCTGTCTCCACATGGTTCTTTTAACCCTTCGAGATCAATATGCTTTCAGCCTGCGAGCTTCGCGGACTACGTCTGCGATCTTGGGCAAATAGTGATCTTCCTGCGGCGGAGAGAATGGGATCGCCGAATCCAAGCCGGCGATGCGGACGATGGGGCCGTCGAGGTCGTCGAAGGCTTCTTCGTTGATGATGGCGGCGATTTCGCCGGCTAGACCTCCGGTACGGGAGTGCTCATGCAGGATGACGACCTTGTTTGTCTTCTTTACGGTTTGCGCGATGGCTTCGCAGTCGAGTGGCGAAACGGTGCGCAGATCGAGTATTTCGAGATCGATTCCGTCGTTCTTTAGAACCTCGGCAGCCTCCAGGGCGGTGTGGACCATGGCAGCGTAGGTAATGATGCTGATGTCGCGACCTTCGCGAACGATATTCGCTTTGCCGATGGGAACGACGTAGTCTTCGGCGGGAACTTCGCCTTTGATTCGGCGGTAGAGATATTTGTGCTCGAAGAAGATGCAGGGATTGTTGTCGCGGATGGCGGCTTTGATCAAACCCTTGGCGTCGTAGGGCGTGGCGGGGCAGATGACTTTGAGGCCGGGATTGTGGACGAACCACATCTCGGGATTTTGCGAGTGGAATGGGCCACCGTGAACGTATCCGCCGCTGGGTCCGCGCAGAACGAGTGGAGCGGGCGCGCCCCAGAGGTAGTGCGTCTTCGCGACCATGTTGGAAATTTGGTTGAAGGCGCAGCCGATGAAGTCCATGAACTGGAATTCGGCGACGGGGCGCATGCCGGTGAGCGACGCTCCGAAAGCGGCGCCTACGATGGCGGACTCGGCGATGGGCGTGTCGATGACGCGCTCGGGGCCGAAGCGGTCGATGAAACCGTCGGTGACTTTGAACGCGCCGCCGTAAATGCCGATGTCTTCGCCGAGGCAGAAGACAGTGGGGTCGCGGTCCATTTCTTCCCAGATTCCCTGGCGGATGGCCTCGAGGTAGGTAAGGAGCATAGTCACAATTCTTTCGCCGCGGATTTACGCGGATAAAGCATAAAACATTCTTCACGTAAGGTTCACTTTGACGTCGATCCCATCCACACACGTTTGCACTTCCGAATAGTTTGACGCTGTGTGCCACTCTCCTTCTGATTTCCTGATCGCCACCTGAGAGAGTCCATCTACACGCAAGCAGCGCCAATTGCTTGGCGATCCATCAGGTTTCAAACCGCCGCTGCTTCCTCCAGCGAACTGATAAAGGAACGCATGCGCATGACCATTCTTTTTTCCAATCACATGAGGGCACATTTCCCGAACATGGCCGTGATAGCTGGCAATGACGACATCCTTGTCGACGATTGCCTGACGAATTAATTCGTAGATCTCATCCGTGGTCTGCTGCCCGGCGACCATGACATCTCGACTCCAATTTCCCATTCCCTTCTCACTTCAAATGCACTGCTGCTTCCGTTTGCTTGAAACTGCCGCTACGCGCCTTTACTTTAGGCATGCCGTATTTCGGTTTTATTTCATGGCAGCCCTCCGCACAGAATACCCCGCCTTCGGCAGACTCCGGCGTCGGCATCGGCGAATTCACTGCGATCTCGCGCTCCGCTTCGATCACCCGCTCTACGTCTGAAATCAAATCAGCGTTCTCTTTGGCTGTCAGCCACTTTTTTTCTTTCACTAAGTAATTCTCGAAGCGGGCGATCGGGTCGCGCTTTTTCCAGAAGTCGAACATCGGCTTGGGCACGTACGCGGCGGCGTCGTGGATGGCGTGGCCTTTCATGCGCATCATTTTGGCTTCGATCATGGTGGGGCCTTCGCCGCGATGGGCGCGCTCCACGGCGTCGCGGGCGGCGTCGTAGACCTGGCAGGCGTCGGTGCCGTCGACGATCACGCCGGGAATGCCGTATCCGATGGCGCGTTCGGCGAGGTCTTTGCAGCGGTACTGCATTTCTGACGGCGTGGAGTACGCCCAGAGATTCGATTCGACGAACAGCACGAGGCCGAGGTTCTGCACGGCGGCGAAGTTGATGCCTTCGTAGGTGACGCCGGTGGACTGGCCTCCGTCGCCGATCCAGGTGAGGGCGGCGATATTGCGGCCTTGCAGCCGTGCGCCCAGCGCGACTCCGGAGAGCACGGGAATTAAATCGCCGAGCATGGAGATGGGCGAGACCATGTTGCGCTTTACGATGTCGCCGAAGTGCGAAGTGCCGTCGCGGCCGCGCGTGGGCGAATCGGCTTTGGCCATGTACTGCATCATGGTGTCACTGGCGGCGAAGCCACGCACCAGCAGCGCCCCCTGGTTGCGGATCATGGGCGCGAACCAGTCGTCCTTATCGAGCGCGTAGGCGGAGGCGCAGGAGCAGGCTTCCTGGCCGAGTCCGAAATAAACTCCGCCGACGACCTTGCCCTGCTTGTAGAGATTTTCTAGCGCGACTTCCATTTTGCGGTTGAGCAACATGTAGCGGTAGATTTCGATGCATTGCTTTTTGTCGAGATACTTGGAATCGCGAATGGGCGGGACCGGCGCGTTGAGGTTACCCTCGACTTCGTAGCGGACGTGTTCGGTGCCGTCTTTGTCTTTCTCTATCGTTTGGTGGACGGTGAGGTCGGGGTTCTCCAGGCGGTAGTCGGGGATGGAGTAGGTGCGGAGGTCTCCATTTTCGGCCTTAGACGGAGAGGCACCGTTATGCCTACGGTTTCCGTTCGCGCTGTGCTTGGAGTTGGATTTCTTTTTCTTAATTGCCATGGCGAGGGCTGACATTGGCGCAATTACCAATGCTATCGCAGAGTAGCAGATTGGGCCAATTAGTATCTGCCGCGATCCGCCCCCCCCGGACAAACGGCTGTCCAGATAATTGTTCTTATCAGGCCCAGGTCGGGTCGTCTTCTTCGTGGAGCTGACGGAATTCGGCGGGGCTCTGGAGCGGAACGCCGACCGCGCGGCCCAGCAGCGCGTCCAGCGTTTCAACCCAAAGCATCTGGCTGGAAAAGACTAAACCGAAGTTGCGGGAGATGGATTCGGTGACTGCATTGAGATCGAGTTCTCTGCCGAGTTCTCTCTGCATCGAGGTCACTGGTTTCGCCGTGATGCCGCAGGGAACGATAAGGTCGAAAAAGCTGAGATCGGTGTTGACGTTGAGGGCGAAGCCGTGAGAAGTAACGAAGCGGGAGATGTGGATGCCGATGGCGGCGAGTTTGGCTTCGACTGCATTCTTGGGTGGGCTCGCTTCGCTTCGCTGGACAGCCGAGAGCGTGCCCTGAGCTTGTCGAAGGGCGGCTGTCCCCACGTGAGCATCATGGTTCGTGGCATCTGTCCATACACCCGTTAGGCCCGGCAAGCGCATCGTGGGAATCGAGAAATCCGCGCAAGTGCGGATCAAAACTCCTTCCAGACGGCGGACGAATTCTACAGCGCCGAGCGTCTTGCGCCTGCCATCGGGGGCTGCGATTCCGCGCAGGTCTAAGATGGGATAGCCGACGATCTGGCCGGGGCCGTGGAAAGTAACGTCGCCGCCGCGGTCGCATTCGAAAAGCTCAACGCCGTGCTGGGCGAGGAGTTCGGGCGAGGCGATCACGTTGGCGGCTTTCGCGTTGCGCCCGAGCGTGATGACTGGCGAGTGTTCGAGAAGAAGCAGAACGTCGCCGATCTTTTCTCCTTTGCGCAGAGCGACGAGTTGCTTTTGCAGGCGCAGGGAGGTGGCGTAGTCGACCGTGCCGAGTTGAACGAGAGAGATCAAAGTCTTAGTCGCCACGGATTTTCACGGATTCACGCGGATCAAATCGAGGAGACTTACTTGTGTTCATCCGTGCGAATCCGTGGCCACACTTCATGCGTTGATCGCGATCCCGTACACGCTGTTCGCCGCGTCCAGCATGGCTTCGGCCAAAGTTGGGTGCGCGTGGATCGTCCACATCAAGTCTTCGACCGTGGCTTCTAGTTCCATAGCAGCTACGGCTTCGGCGATCAGTTCCGTGGCTTGCGGACCAATGATATGCACGCCGAGAATCTCGCCGTAGTCGGCGTCGGAAACAATCTTGATGAAGCCTTCGTGCTGTCCAACGATGGACGCGCGAGAATTTGCGGTGAAGGGAAACTTGCCGATCTTAACGTTGTATCCGGCCTCGCGCGCTTTCGTTTCAGTAAGGCCCACACTGCCGATTTCCGGATGGCAGTAGGTCGCTCCAGGGATGTGTTCGGGATTGATCGGTTTGCCGGGCTTTCCGGCAATCTTAGCTACAGCCACAATCGCTTCCATCGCGCCGACGTGCGCGAGTTGCGGCGCGCCCAAAACGATATCGCCGATCGCATAAACGCCTGGTTCGGCGCTCTGCATCCAGGAATCAGTCTTGATGAAGCCGCGGTCGGGCTTGATTTTCGTTCTCTCCAGGCCGACGTTTTCCGTGCGCGGCTTGCGGCCCACCGCGATTAGGATCTTTTCTGCGTCGATCTTCTGTTGTTTTGCGTCGACCGTGATGGTGACGGCAATTCCCGCCTTCGTTTTCTCGACCTTGTCGACTTTCGCATTCGTGTGAAAGCTGATGCCACGCTTGCGAAAGACACGAGCGAGTTCTTTGGAAACCTCTTCATCTTCAACGGGAACAAGTCGCGGTAGCATCTCGACAATTGTGACTTCGCAATCGAAAGAACGATAGATCGAAGCGAACTCCACTCCCACCGCCCCCGCTCCTACAATGACGAGCGACTTCGGAATCTCCTTCACGCTGAGAATCTCGATGTTGGTGAGAATGCGATCGCTGGGTTCGAGGCCAGGCAGCATGCGAGCTTCGGAACCAGTGGCGAGAATGACGTTCTTCGCCTTCAGATGGCTGGCCTTGTTGTCGTTCACAACTTCGACGGTTAATAAACCATTCTGCGCCGGGCCCGTCAGCTTGCCATAGCCCTTCACCGTCTCGACCTTGTTCTTCTTCATCAGGAACTCGAGGCCTTTGGCGTGCTTGGCCACGATCTTCGACTTGCGATCCTGCACTGCGGCCCAGTTCAGCTTGCGCGAATCGACTCCTTCGATGCCAAATTCCTTGGCGTCTTTTAGGTGGTCCCAGAGTTCGGCGTTGAACAGCAGAGCCTTGGTCGGAATGCAGCCCACGTGCAGGCAGGTACCGCCAAGGAATCCATCTTTTTCGATGAGTGCTGTCTTCAAGCCCCACTGGCCTGCGCGGATGGCGGCGGTGTAGCCGGCTGGTCCGCTGCCGATGATGGCGATGTCATAAATTGTTTCAGGCAATCAGGAGCTCCTTACCACTAAGGAAGAGATGTTCGAGATCAAACAAATGATTCTAGACCAGCGTAGCTTACGCGCCAAGCGAGAGGCTAAGCGGTCTCCGAAACGGAAAAAGGCCGCCTCGCGGCGGCCCGATCGGGAATTCAAGGAACTCAGTTGCCCTCGTTGCTGGCGCGCTTCCAGGAGATCAACTCGCCGATGGTCGAACTGGTGCTCGATACCGGCTGCTTGTAAGCCTCGACCTCGGATCGCGAAGCCTCTTCGCCGACCGCACGAATGCTGAGTCCAACCTTTTTTTCTTCCGCGCTCATCTTGATGATCTTGAAGTCGTGTTCCACGCCCGGCTCAAGATGCAGGGGCTGTCCGTTTCCATCCACCGCTTCCGACTTGTGGCACAGACCCTCCACTCCTTCCGCAATTTCCACAAAGGCGCCAAACGCAGCCACCCGCAGCACTTTGCCGTGAATCACATCGCCCGTATGATGCGTCTCGAAGAAGGTCTCCCACACATCGGGCTGAAGTTGCTTTACTCCCAGCGACAGTCGCCGCTTGTCGGGTTCAATGGCCAACACGATGGCCTTCACCCGATCACCCTTCTTCAAAACTTCCGAAGGATGCTTCACTCGCTTGGTCCAGCTCAGGTTGCTCACGTGTACCAGGCCGTCAATGCCGTCTTCGATCTCGATAAACGCCCCGAAATCGGTCAGGTTGCGCACCCGGCCCTCCACCGTCATGCCCACGGGATACTTGTCATGCAGCGCATCCCAGGGATTCGTCGCCAGTTGCCGCATGCCGAGAGAGATACGCCGCTCCGTGGGATTCACGTTGAGCACTACGCAATCCACCTGATCATCCACGTTCACCAGCTTCGAAGGATGCTTCATCCGCTTCGACCACGTCATCTCGCTCACGTGGACCAATCCTTCGATGCCTTGCTCCAGTTCAACGAAGGCGCCGTAGTCGGTCACGCTGATCACGCGTCCCGCCACATGCGCGCCCACCGGGTAGCGGTGTTCCGCATCCAGCCACGGATCGGGCGTCAACTGCTTGAATCCCAGCGAAACCCGCTGCTTGTCTTTGTCGTACTTCAGCACCTTTACCTGAATCTGGTCGCCCACATTCACCAGGTCGCGTGGATGCGTGAGCCTTCCCCACGACATGTCGGTGATGTGCAACAGCCCATCCAATCCGCCCAGATCCACAAAAGCTCCGTACTCGGTCAAGTTCTTCACCACTCCCGTCAGCACCGAGCCTTCTTCCAGATGTTCGAGGGTCTTGCTGCGTTTCTCGGTCTGCTCCCCTTCCAGCAATTCTTTGCGCGATACCACGATGTTGCCACGCTTCTTGTTTAGCTTGATCACGGTAACTTCAAGCGTCTGCCCCTTCATGCCCTCAAGATTGCGGATGGGGCGCAGATCCACCTGTGATCCCGGCAGAAAAGCTCTTACTCCCAGGATGTCGACCGTCAACCCACCCTTGGTGCGCTCAATCACGACCGCCTTGATCGGCCTCTTTTCGTTGTGAGCTTTTTCCACTTCCTCCCAGGCGTGAATGCGCGCTGCCTTCTGGTGAGAAAGATTGATGTAACCTTCCTCGGTATGTCCCTTCTCGCGCATCACCTCGATCTCGTCGCCGGGCTTCACCTTCGGTTTGCCCTCGTGATCCAGTACCTCCGAGAGCGGCAACATGCCTTCCGACTTGGCGCCGACGTCTACAACGACGTGAGTCGACGTCAGCTTCAGCACCGTGCCTTTGATCACACGGTCTTCTCCCACGGCCTCTTCGGTCTCCGTGGTGAAGTTCTCCAGCGCCGAGGCAAAGTCCTCATTGGCGGGCTTATCGTCGGAAGCAGCCGTCGCGTGCGGCGCTTCCTCGGTGGAAGCTGTGGTTGTGGCCGAAGCTGCAGTCTGATTCGGTTCCGTCAGATGCTGCTCAGTCGAAGTGAACTCTGCGGCCGTCGGTTCTGCTTCGGTTACGACGGCGGTGGCGGAATCGGAGTCGTGGGCGGTGGTATCGTCGAACAAAGTCATGCCTCTCTGCTAGAACCTCGCACTCGGTGCGGGGAGGATGCGGGGCCTGCTTGGCGGACTGCTGGAGTGAGTCGTTTGGTTGTGGTGGGCTCACCCTGGCGAGTGAGCTTGGACAATCCCAGCTGCCGGACGTTTTACAGAAACCCGCGTCCAAAGGGA
>Ga0182015_10000877_pt1 | contig 41990 bp, 42 predicted proteins | sample 712P3MmetaG_FD_120478 | JGI IMG/M metagenome (GOLD analysis project Ga0182015, IMG submission 120478) | Permafrost microbial communities from Stordalen Mire, Sweden - 712P3M metaG | ecosystem: Environmental > Terrestrial > Soil > Wetlands > Permafrost | place: Sweden: Stordalen | collected...
AGGCTCGGCGACGGGCGGTGGGAACACGTACCCCGATCCTGATCGAAACCAAAGCCAACGCACGTTGGTCGCTAGACTTTGTCCACGATCAGTTCGCCCTTGGCCGGCGTTTCCGTATTCTCAACATCGTGGATGATGTGACGCGCGAATGCCTGGCGGCGATCCCGGACATCTCGATCTCGGGGAGACGGGTCGCACGCGAGCTGACGGTGCTCATCGGTAGGCGCGGCAAGCCTGCGATGATCGTCTCGGACAACGGCACCGAGTTCACCTCGAACGCGATCCTGGCCTGGGCAAGAGATCACGGCGTCGAATGGCATTACATCGCCCCGGGTAAGCCGATGCAGAACGGCTACATCGAATCCTTCAACGGCCGGATGCGCGACGAGCTTCTCAACGAGAGCCTGTTCATCGATCTGGATCACGCTCGGCCTCATTGGCGCCTGGGCCACCGACTATAACACCGCGAGGCCGCACTCCTCGCTGGGCTAGAAAACGCCCGCGGCCTATGCGAACCTACTCACCGCGCGAGAGGGCGCATCACCAGCCGAGGCCCAAATTGCCGCTGGATGAAAGTTCGGTGGCAGGTGAACCAAGGCGTTATCAAGAAAGACGAAGGTTCGCCTAGACGGCTATGGTGCGTTGTGAGTATCATCGGCACGGAAATCCGCCGTCACGCCGACCTGCGACCGCATTACGCCGTCATCGTAGGCAAATGATCGAAATAGAAACAGGCAATAAGTAATGAACAACGGAATTGCTGTTATAAGGCCACCGACTAAAATAAAATTGATACAGGAACTCTCGATTGCGATGAGGCCGTGGCCCTGACGACGAGTTTGATCGTCGGCATTTCCTTTTTGCGCCGTGGTTCGCAGACACTTGTGCATTAGGTAGTATCCCCTTTATCGCAGCGCGGCGGTATTAGAGGTGTTGTGTACACAAGGACAATTTAGAGCGTTATTTTTGACCCGCTGCTTTGAGCTCACCCTTTCGCCCGACATCGGCTCCCTTAGGAAAGACCGAATATAAGCCGGCTCGAATTGTAGCCAACGCGCCGAGCTGCGAGACGTCAGCGCTCTCTTCGCCAGATTCCGATGCGGGCTGGCCCAGGAAGCATAAGAAAGGGCAACGGATCAGAGATCACGCAGTCGATGCCATGTTGGACGAAATAGTATCCGAAATTTCTACCCGTGACTGACCACGTCATTGTTGAGGTATTGTTCACCTTTGCTATCTCGAGAAGGTCCGGAAGAGTGCGGTTGGCCAACGTCATGCCGGTGATGATGACAAGATCGGCTCGCTCGATAAATTTTCGATTCTCCGTGCCGTCACTGACCATCACCCCGCCGAGGACGCGGCCCACGACGTCGGGGGACATATCTGCCGCCGTGACTTGGAACCCGCGAGCGATGAGTGCGGCGTGCGTGCCTGCCATGGCGCCTATGACGTGAGCGTGAGGCTTGTTTCCCTTCAGCGCCCCCGAGCCTTTCCGGCGCAATGCAACTTCCGCCTCGTCGGCAAAGAGGCGTGACTTAATGGCATATTTATCGCGTCGCGGGTCATTGAGAATCACTTGATCGTCTGCCTGCGTCGAAACCTGCCCAATGACCAAATCGATTAGCGCCGTACGGTCCATATCGGTGCGATATCGTCGGTGTTTGAGAATCTCCCTGCTGTCCTCGCCGACGAGCTCGTGATCAGCGTCCTGAAGCGCGAGAGCGTGGTCGGTCTTGAGTGCAGAGGACAGGCCGAAAGCAATTCCATAATTCTCGGACTGCGCAAGACGCGCTGTGTAGCGCGTCTTTCTTTCTCCGGGTACGTGCTGAATAATGAAATCGATGTACCAAAACGATGTCAACCGGAAGAGGTCCGCCGAAAGCTTTGATGTTCTCTCCAGCGCCCATTGCTCGGCAGCCTCAAGCGCGAACGCCTTAGGGTCAAGCGCTTGGCATGGCGGGCGCAAAGTCGTGTAGGGAGAGCTATCCATTATAATTTCCACGGCAGCTCGGGCGGAGGACCTTGGCCAAAATGACTACCGAGCCATAGATCAAGTTTAAAATCCGAAAAATGTAGGCCTGCATTTCCGGGGAAAAAAGTAATTTCACCGACAAATATCTTAGAATTTCCGTCGGAATAAAGATCGATGCGCACGAAATCCATCGCACCAGCGACGGCTTCCGCGACGCGGATCATATCCTCAAGGTTACGCGGCCGTGGGCGCTCCACGGGCCTCTCCCCGTAGGTAACGGGAAGAAGTTTCCAATCGGGTGTGTAGAACGCTGAGCGCAGATCCGTAAGACGGTCGACGTCGACCTCGATGAGAGAAGCTTTGCCGTGAAAACACAAGATTTTATAGTCGTCCGGCGTCTGATCGCCATTGAAATCGATAAATTCCTCCAGAAACAGTTTTGGCTCGATTGTGCAATAATGCCATTCGCCCCAGTCGTAACCGAACCTCGAGCAAAGGCCCTTCTTCGCCCACTGCTCGACTTCGTCACGCCTGTTGGCGAGATCGTTCGGAAGACTCAAAAAGAGGTTCGAATTCCATCCGTTGTTGATCTTAAGGACGTGCCGTCCGGCCGGGATCTCAGCTGCAAATAACCCCCCAATGTTGTCACCGCTCCAGACCGGGGAAGCGGAAAATCCATCCCCAAGGAGCGCCTTCACATGCTTTTTGGCTTCCAACTTGTTCGCGAGCGTTGGCATTGGCAGCGGGGTGAAGAACTCGCGCGCGAAGATATACTCGTTAAAAGAGCTGGGCGATACCAGGTTTGGCAAAAAGCCGTTTTCGGCTTTAAACATGTGCGCGCCGCGTATCACCGCATGCACCAAATCTTTCCACGGGTAAAAATCCACGCCTCGCATGGTATGTGCGGTCGGCGGCCGCGTTGGCCATTTCCCGGTGAGCTTAAGAATCCCTAGCTGTCCAAGCATGAACGAAGCGACGGACAGCGAAGACCATCGCGTTGGCCGGGCTAAAGACTTCGCCAAGGATGACCACATCCTAGTTTTCGCTTTGGGCTGCTTCAGATCACCCCCGTAGCTAGGGAGCGCATGTGTGGCAACAAGAGACGCGCCGGCTGACTGACGCGCTGATTGCGCTGTTGATTTCATCGGCCTGCGAGCCAACATTCCGACCGCAAGGCCGAGCGGCTTGTCGAAAAGGTATCATCAACGTCGCACTGCTCGCTTCGCGGTGTGTCCATCTTGTTAAAACTCCTCACGCAACCTTCGTTCCAACACGCAATCAACGTTAATTGGAGGCATGGGATCGGTAACGCCTGCACGTCTGGTCCAGATCCATAAGACTTCTGCACCATGCGTGGCAACGCTCCGGGCAAGTAGTTCTGACAGCAAACCATATCCGCAGATCATCGCCACGCCAATCCAGCAGGCCTAGGCTAGCCTCATCCGGTCGCTTTTGATCTGACCGTCGATCGCTTATGACCAAGCGGTCTCGCGATGAACAACTGCAATAACAACTTCGCACGAACCTGCCAACTCTGCAAGTGGAACCGGTCCCTCTATAAAGTAGGCAAAAAAATGGAAGAATTATAGCTTTCCTGCCACCGAATAGAGTGACGTCATCTGCTCGGCAACGATCCGCCAATCGAATTTTAGCGCTTAAGCTCTAGCCGCTGCCCGGCGATTACGGGCCAAGTCGCGGTTTTCGCAAAGGGAAACAATCAAATCCACATATGCAGAGACGTCACCGATGGGTAAGAGCCAACCGGACGCATCGTCGACGTAATCCGGAACTCCCCCACGCGCGTGGACCAACAATCCGCTCGAGCGGATCATGCGAGAGATCCGCCGCCGAACCCGCGTCGTCGGTGCATTTCCAGACGGTCAATCATGTCTCAACCTTGCGGCAGCACGGCTGCGTTACATCGCAGGAACGGCATGGTCGACCAAGGGTCGAGCTGTTGTAGCTCGCGGTACACGGCACGTGAACTTAATGAGACGGCGCAAATTGCGGGGTTCAGCGGCGTCACAACGCGCCTCCTTCGTCCAGCACCAGAAAGTCTGATCATTTTTTAAAACTGACGGCTTGATGCTCAATTGCAAAATGTCGGTAATGGGCATTGTGCGACGAATCCCAGCCGCGAGACGACAAGACTACGCTGCAGCAATTTGCCGAGAAAACCTGCACGTCATAGGCTAGGAACCTCGTCGTTGATTGACATAGCAGTTCAACTCTCCATAAAACTCCGGTAAAAGCTTGAATTGCGCTGCGAGCGCAATTCAAGCATGTTTTGGACACCTCAGAACCGATGGTCGCGATGAGCACCCCCATAGGATTTGTTATTCTTTCGCATTTGGAATTGGATCAGCTGGAACGCTTAATAAGCGCCCTCAATTGTACCTACGATGAGCCCCCGATCGCGGTGCATCATGATTTTTACCAATCCAATATCGACATCAGTCGATTGAACGGCAATATCCACTTTGTCCAACGTAGCCTTAAAACCCATTGGGCTCACATTAACATCGTCCGCGCGGCTATCGCAGCCCTACGTCTTCTTTACGACAAGCACGCTCCTGATTGGTTCACTATCCTAAGTGCAGCGGATTACCCGATAATGCCAGGACGAAACGTCGTGCAGGAATTACGCCAGGGGCCCTTCGATCTCTATCTGGACTATCAGCTCGCGGAGAGGAACCCGACTGAGAAGCCTCACGCCTACAAAAGCCGAATGGAAACCGGCCAGAAAAGATGGGCGCCGCTGGCCTACGATCGCTATGTCGCCAAAACTATAAGATATCCTTCTTTCACCAAGCGGCTACGACCAATTCGCCGTAAATTCTTAATCCGTAACGAGACCCTGCTTAGGCCGTTCGTGCCATACTCGCCGGACTGGAAGTGTTACGGTGGCGAGTTTTGGCACACGGGCAACAGCAAGGTCGCGGAGATTCTGCTAACAGAGACATCAAACAGTCGAAAAACAATCGATCACCTTCACGACCGTTTTGCTCCAGAAGAGTCATTTTTTCAAACAATATTATGCAATAGACCTGATCTCCGCATTTGCGGGGACAACAAGCGATACACCGACTGGCTGGGACAGCATGAACATCCAAAAGTACTAGAAATAACGGACCTGAATTCCATTTTGGAATCCAAATGTTACTTCGCAAGAAAATTTTCCGCGCGGCGCCCCTCCCAGATTCTCGATGAACTGGATCGTATTACCCGTGTAGGGTAGATTAGTTGGTTCTCCTCAGTTTCTCGGGTGCGCCCATGACTTTTCGTCGTCGAAATGACGTGCCGTCGGGTTGTTTTCAGCCGTCGGTGTGTGAACCGGGACTTGAATGGCAAGCGCAGCGACGGGAACGACGTCGATGATCTTTTGTTTCTTTTCAACACGACTGTTCGATAGTGATTTTCGAAGGCCCCTAATCGAGGCTTTGATCGCAAAGGGGTATCAAGCTTGGCATATTAGGATCGGTCGACAGAACATTTTGACGCAACCGAGCGAGAAAAGCGTCGAGTTTGTCGGGATCGCCGGTTTCTTTCGTTTGATTAGATTTATCCAAACTCATTCGAAGATCGGATGCGTCGTATTTGTGGACACGACTGGGGCCTTTGTACCCGTCAGATCATTAGCGCTAAGAGCAGCGCTTCGTGGTCTCTGGTGCTTCGATATTTTCGATAATCTACTGTATGATCTTGGCGGCTTTCGTCGCCTGAGACGATGGCTAGAAATATCCCTCCTGACATGGTTTTCGCCGATTAAAATTGTTCTTTCGCGCGAAACCTTGCGCCTTTTTCCGACTGCGTACCATCTTGAAAATGCAGCGCATACCGCTCGTGTCGAGCGCGCGGAGAGTAGTCTTAACGATCTCGTTTGCCTCTTCATGATTGATCGTCGATTTGACTTTGCGCTAGTGAAAGAAGTCGCCACTTTAGCTCCTGCATTAAAAATCCATTTGTATGGTCGCCTTGGGACCCACGATCGAACAACCCGAGGTCATTTTGAGGAGCTTTGCGCAAGTTATCCAAACGTGATTTATCGAGGTGAGTACGGTTCTCACGAGGTTGATACTATATTGGTGCCTTTCGGTATCGGTTTCACGCCATACGCGACGAACAGTGCGCTGACCGAATTTATTAATCCCGACAAATACTATCTTTTCTTAAACAGCGGCATGGAGGTAATTTCCACAGACATTCCGCAAGCGCGCCGGATGTCAGAGTTTATTCACATTGCTGGCTCAGCGATGGAAGTCATTCAACTGGTGGCTAGAATACGAGCGGAACCGGCTTGCCGAAAAAATAGACTCATTCCCGACTTTGGGTGGGAAAGACGTGCAGACGACCTGGTTAAGATTGTACGATCGCATGGCGGCGCGGCCTAACGCTTCGAGATGTGATCAAGGCTCCCTCGGCCAAATCGTTTTAACTATCTGACGCATCGTGAGAAATGGCGTCCATCTGGCGATATGTTTGCGCGTCATGGATAAACCGATAATTGCTTTTAGCTTTTACACATCGCCGAATCACATTCCCATACTGGGCGTGATGGGTTAGTACCCTGCGAATGGGACCGGACTTTGCGCTATTGGGAACTCTCCTAAGCTACATATGCAGGACGCCGTGCGGCAGCCGCTTGGTTGAGCTATGCGATCTGTCACGATGCGAATTTACCAAGAATTCCATCCGAGTTGCACGTGGTGGCGGATATTAAAGCGAGGGCCGTAGTGCGGACGATGGGATCGGATTTCAAAGCTATCGCGACCGTCGACTATACGCACGTCGGGCGCCGCGCCAGTGGTATCGAACGAATAACGGTAGAACAGTTCAACAATGTTGCGCTATCACCGCTTGAAATACGCACCTACCGCGCCTCCGAGCAACGGCTGCGCATTATGTTTGCGCAAATGCTAGGATTGCCCTTCCACGCAATGACATGTCCGTCCGACATTTATATATTTCCCGGCTTCCCGCCCTCTCCTTATTTCGCCTTTAAGCGTGATCGATCTGTTCTCTTCGTGCATGACCTCTTCCTTCTCACGCGCCGGGCCGATCTCAACCAGATCGGAAAGTATTACATGGCTCCGTTATTTCACAATGCCGTCAGAAACTTTCGCCATTTTCTGACGAATTCGGAGAGTACGGCGGAGGAGTTGAAAGCCTATTGCGACCCGACAGCCACGATCGTTCCCTACCGACCGCATATCCGGAACGTCTTTGGACTAAATTCAGACGGCCGAAACGAGCGCGATCCCAATCCACCGCGAGTGCGTATCGTAACTATCGGCACCATCGAGCCTCGAAAGAATTTTCCAGCAGCCATCAAAATCCGGGCTGCTCTCTCCGAGAGACTTGGACGTGAAGTAGAGCTGCATATTATTGGCCGAGTCGGCTGGGGCGTCGACGTCAATTCGTTGCGACAACCACACGTAATTCTTCACGGTTATCTTGAGGACGAGAGGGTTGGGCAAATCATCGAAGCGTCCGACCTTTTACTCTGCACCTCGCACGCCGAAGGATTATGCCTTCCTCTCATCGAAGCGCAATATGCCGGGTTGCCGGTAGCGGCGCCGAACGAACGAGTCTTTCGGGAAGTCCTTGGTTCCTCCGGAATACTGTTCAATTCGGATTCGCCGGAAAGCGCGGCCAATCAGATTGCTGATGCCATCACCATGCCTCATTGGCGCTCCCACTATGCAACGGCGTCGGAAGCAAACATCGTTAGGTGGAACGACGTCGCCGAATTTGACCGTCGAACCGTAGTTTCTTATCTTTCTCGTTTAGCATCGGGGCATCAGCATCATGCCTGACATTGTTACAATGTCAGCATCCCATTCTTCCAATCAGCCCTCCGGGGCGGTCGACGGCACACAGCCTTCGCCTGACAGCGAACTTATGAGTGTGGGAGCAAGTACGCTTCCCCCTTCGCTAGTAGAAGTCGACGGCCAGGCAGTCAATGTGCTTGATCTTGCGCATGCGGTTGAACTCGTCACGCAAATGTCTGCGCGTCGGCACTCATTTCTGGTATGCACCTTAAACCTCGATCATCTGATGAAACTGCGACGAGATCCCGAGTTCCGAAGGGCCTATGCGCGCGCGGCGCTCGTCACCGCCGACGGTTTTCCTATAGTGACTCTGAGTCGCATCAGGGGGTGCCAGCTTCAAAGGGCCGCTGGTTCGGATTTCATAGAGCCTCTGTGCGCAGCAGCCGCACAAAATGACCTGCCGATCTTTTTAGTGGGGAGCACATTTTCCGTGCTGAGCGCGACGGCTCGCCGCTTAATCGCCTCGTTCCCTGGTCTTGAAATAGCTGGCGTTTATGCTCCTTCGTCAGGCTTCAGCATCCTATCGCCATCGGCTGACGAAGCTCTCACGCTGATTCGCGAATCTGGTGCCCGGCTGTGCTTCATTGCGCTGGGCGCGCCGTTGCAGGAGGCGTTTGCCCTCCGTGCCCTCGACGAAACCGCCGGGGTCGCTTTTCTTCCAATTGGAGCCGGGCTCGACTTCTTGGCGGGAGCCCAGGTTCGGGCACCGCTGTGGTTGCAGAAGATGAATCTAGAATGGGCCTGGCGCCTGATTAAAGATCCAAAGCGACTTTGGCTTCGCTATGTCCAATGTGGCTTCCTCTTTGCCGAGTTGCTCCTAAAAGAAATGTGGGACGCAATCGTGCGTCGCCTTGCCAGCCGCGGTCGCCTCTAATGCGATCGCGGCACGAGGCAACGAAACATTGCATTTGCATTATCCATCCGATTGACCCTCGTGGGAACAAAATCGGCGGGATCGAAACGTACGTTCGAATGCTACTACGTCATGCGCCCTTGACCTGGCGCGTTTTACTGGTTGGCGTAGATGGCAAGGGCGATTGCAAGCTTTGCGAGATTACCCGGCTGGATCTAGGCGGACGTACAATCGATTTCCTGCCGATGATTTACTTCCCGGACGACGAAATGCACAAGGCAGCAAGTGCACTTGCCGGGTCGCTCACGCTGCGTTTCGCTATCAGTCTCGTCCGAAACTTCTTGCGCCTGCGCACAGCGATCGGCGAGGGGGCGGTCACGGTGGAGCTAGAGCGATTTGAGTTTGCTATCGTCCCCTTCGTTCTAGGAAAGCCTACCGTGCAGGTCATTCACGGCGAGGGCTCGAAGCAGGACAAAATGGACTCTCTCATAAAAAAGTATTGGCTTGTGCATCGAACCAGTGAGGAAATAGCGATCCGGCTTGCTAGCGCGATCGTATGTGTTAATCCAAACATTGAGGCGCAGGTAAAACGGCGGCTACCCAGGCGGGCGTCGAGCGTCGCGTTTATGGCGGTACCAGTTGATACCGATACGTTTCAGGTTCGGGATTTTGACACGCGTGACGGGATTTTTCGCGTGGTATTCGCCGGTCGTTTGGACGAATTCAAAGATCCCCCGACGATGTTTCGTTCGCTACGCGAGGTTCATGACCGCCTTGGTGGGCGCGTCGAATTCCATTACATCGGCACCAGCGATCCTCATCGATATTCGGAGTTCGCTCTGATCGAGCATTTTACCACCGCGCATGGGTACAAGAATCAAGTCGATGTCGCTGCTATCATTGCGCGATGTCATGCTGGCGTTTTGACTTCTTATTTTGAGGGAATGCCTTGTTATCTTCTAGAAGTCGTTTCAGTGGGACGTCCCGTCGTCGCCATTCGGCTACCACAGTACGACCTCGTTATCGAAGAAAACGTGAGCGGTGCAATGATTGAACGTTGTGACGACGGCAGCTCAACGGTGGATGGCCTCACGGAACGATTTCTCGCCATTTGGTCGCGGATCCTCCAGGGTCAGATGCATCCGAACGTCATTCACGCCAAGGCGGAGCCATTTTCGATCAAGAACCAGCTCGATGCACATTTTGCGCGTCATTCACGCTTGACTCATTCTGCCTGATCGCAATCAGTGAGGGTGGGGAACGCGCCCGTGCATTGATTGTCATGTAGCTGTTTGAGTCTGTGCCGGAAACCAACTAAACGGCTCCCAATCATGGTCTGATGAATCGCGAAGATTGCTGGGTAAGGCTGAGGATATGAAGATGAAGGCCTCAACGCTTGCCGAGCACGTCCGGAGTATCTAACGTAACGCCTCTGCAAAAAGCCCAATGTTTGCTTGGCATAAATCGGCACGGAATGGCAAAGCGACCCACTATCCTGGTCAATCATCTGCTGGAGCCACCAAACCGCATCACGGGCATTACGCGTTATCTATTTGCCCTTCTGCCGGAGCTTGTTTCGCGCAACACGTTCGAATACGTCCTCGCGACAACGTGGGACAAAGAAACGTTGCCCGCCGCGATCGCAAAGTCCGGTATGCCGGTTCTGACGCAACGGTACTACAATTCAATGCCGCGTAATGTCATTGCGCAGATGGCGACCATTCCGCGCCTCATTCACAAGACACGTGCGGCGTTGGAATTCAATTGCAATCCTATTGGTTGCGTTTGGCCGGCTTGGCCGCGGGTTATCACCGTTCATGATTTATATTTCGATTTGCTCCCAGGCCAATATCCTTTCCGGCATCGTCTTTGGTGGCGACTTTTTTTCGCGCCGGCCTTGGCGTCAAGTTCATCCGCTGTATGCGTTTCAGTCAATACCCAGAATGATTTGCGACACTTCTATCCGCGCTTAGGTCGAAAGGGAATCGTGGTTCATGAGGCGGGCACATTATCGATCGAGCTTCACTCGGGTGCGAGTGAGATCGATAAACTAAAAATGAATCGACCCTATGCTCTTTACGTCGGGAACATATCTCCGAACAAAGCTCCCGAGGTACTGGTTCGCGCGTTGGAAATGACCCAGTCGATGGGCCACGAACTTAACGTCTATCACGTCGGCCGGGACGAAAAAGGACTTCTCCTAGAGGCTCTCCGACGATCGCGCCTCAACCGCTGGGTGAAAAGCGTCGGATTCCTCTCTGATTCAGCCTTAGCGGCGGCCTACGCCCACGCTACCTGTGTGATTGTCACCTCCACGCACGAAGGGTTCTGTCTCCCGGTGCTCGAAGCGCAGGATTTCGGGACACCTTTGATATGTTCCGACATACCCGTGTTGCGAGAGGTGGCCGGCCAAGGCGCGTTGTTTTTCTCTTCCGGCGACGCTACCGGTCTCGCTCAGTGCCTAGAGCTTATATTCGGGAACGCGGGCACTCGACAATCCGTTAGTCTCGCTGCTCAACGGAACGCAAAGCGGTTCTCTTGGACCAAGGCTGCCGGAGAAATCGAGGAGATTTTCAAAGGTTTAATCAACGGCAATTAGAATTGAACAATGTCACCGACGGCAGTAACGCTAAGAAAGACGGCACTACGACCTCCGCTAGGGTCAACGACGATAATACAATTATCCCCCTGAGTCCTAGTGGCGCAAGTACGCTGCCCTCGGAGGTGCAGGCAGTCGATATCGATCGACTGGAGTTGGATGTCCCATACGCTCTTTATGTCGGAAATCTGGCACCTAATAAAGCCCCGGAGGTACTCGTCCGCAGCTTAGAAATACTCTCATCAAAGGGTAATCCGCTTAACGTCTACCACATAGGCCGGGACGAAAAAGATCTTCTTTCGCACGCCGCCAGACGATCCTCGCTCACCCGACCTGTGCGAAGCATAGGTCAACTCTCAGACTCAGCGCTTGCTAGAGCTTACTCTCGCGCAACCTGCCTGATTGTGACCTCCACACATGAAGGCTTCTGTTTGCCCGTGCTCGAAGCCCAGTCTTTTGGAACCCCCGTGATATGTTCCGACATTCCCGTGCTACGAGAGATAGCCGGTGACGGAGCGCTTTTCTTCAGTTCCGGCGACCCTTTTGGTCTGGCGCGCTGCCTAGAAGTGATTTTTGCAAACGTGGAGCTTCGCCGACGCGTCGGAGCTGCAGCAAAAACAATGCAGAGCGCTTTTCCTGGACCAAGGCAGCCGCGGAGGTGGAGGCACTCTACGCAAAATCGATCGAGCAATGATAGCGACGACGCATTGGCGGATGATCGTGTTTGCCCAATCCGCTCATCAATCGCTGTTTGTGGTCATCGGCATCTATGCCGACGGGTGCGACGGCATAGGCAGTTGCCGAGGCACAGGCATACGTCGCCCCACAGCGTGACAGCCCAACTTCGTGGCCGTCGGTGTTGCCGCACCTGCGACCAAATGCGCAGTAGCCCAACCGCTGCAGAAACCGACTTTCCGCTGGTTAACGACCCCAACGCTGGCCACACAAGTTCTCCGAGCCCGGCTGTGTCGGTTGCTAACTTCCCCGCGTCAGCGTGGACGGAAAGGCGCGAATAAGCTGCCCGCGTCCTACGGTCCTGTAAGGCTAGGCGCTGCGCTATCAATGATAGGCGTGGTAGAATTCCCCACTGCGTTGCTGTTTTGCGGATCGACCCGGGGGCTCTTATTCAGAATTTCGCGAGGCAATTTGTCCGTCTAACGTTAACGAACAATCTGGTCAGAGTTTGCGCGATTTAGCCGACGGCTTTTGGACTATGGTTGGGCTAGATAACAACGCAAATGTCGGCCTGCAGATTTTGCGCTCAATCGAGATCTTACTACCCTAGACACCGGCTGTGCCGTGGGTCCAAATGTCAAACGACAGTAGATGCATCAGACGGGATTAGAGCTACCGCTCGATACATGCCGAAACGCGATGCCCTAGCGACGGAAATGAAAATAATGCCCGTGAGCGTCCCAACATTTGCGAAAATCGGATTGCGACGTCCGCACCGATCGACGACAATGCTGTACTATGTCCTAGCAATAATTATCATGCTCTACCTCGCGCTGCCAAGCCGAGTGCTTTTACTCTTGGGCTGGCATTATGTGGGCGGCGGAAGTGGGATCGAAAAGATACATCCTGCCACTTATCTGTTACTTTTTAGCCTGTGCATTTCGCTTGTTTTCGACCAGCAATTTCGCTGGCGGGTTACTGCACGTGTCGCGTCCGATAGCTCTTTATTGTGCTTTATAGCCGCCGTCATCGTAACAGCTGCTTACGCATATTTGGGGGCGGCTGCCTCAATCGCCCCCTTTGTCGATACCTTTTTTTCGGCAATAGTGACCACAATTATCATAACCTGTATGCCAAAGCAGTCGCTGACCTTTTTGCGTCGGCTGGTCGATATATTTTTCATCATCAACGTATTGCTCATTTTCACCGAGGTTATACTACAAAGGGATTTTCTGTCGGAATATCTTGTAGGAGTCGTCCGCACAGCGGAAGAGCTTGTCGTATTGGGCGCTCAGCGGTCTGGGGATTTTGGAAGAATTAGTGCGCTGTTTGGCCACCCACTTGATGCGGCATTCCTATTCGGTATTTATTCTATCTCTAATCTTGTATCTACCCCGCCGCGGTTTTCCAGGATGACGGTCGGGCGAGTAGGATTATCGCTCCTATCTTATTTGGCGATTTTTCCGAGCCAGAGCCGATCATCGATGGTCGTGACAGGAATCATTTTGTTGTTGTACATGACTTATTCTGCAGTGAACGGCGCAATCAAGGGGTACGTCGACAAAGCTAGCGTCGCCTTTGCTTTTTTTATGAGTATCGCACTTGCTATTTTTTGTATGTTTCTCTGGAGTGTCGGGTTTTTCGACCCAATGTTGAGTCGTTTTCAGTATGACTATGGTAGCGCGCTGAGCCGCGACTACGCTTTGGAAATATTGCAACAAGCATCTACATCAGACCTATGGTTTGGGCTTCCGGTCGCGGAGCTTGATGCAATTCAGCAGAGTTTTGGCATCATCGCGATTGAAATTTCGTGGGTCAACTTCATACTGGTGGGCGGACTAATTACAACAATTCCATTGTTTGCGACCCTTTGCTTATTTTTGTTTCGCTCTCTTCGTCTATACTGTGATTCTGGCATTTACTTTGTGTCATTGCTTATCTTGGAAAGCACCTTCGCTTCTAACTCTATTTGGAGCAAGACAACTGTGCTAACGGGCAGCTTGATTGTCGGGATTTCATTTTTGCGGCGCAATGACGCGCCTCTGAAGTTTCAACGTGCCCCGATTAAAGCTTCGAGGGTTGAAAGGCTTGCCGGCATGGTTAAGCAAGCCAACGCGCGCAGCTCTCGTTAATATAGCGCGATATCCGGCCAAGGCCCCAGCGTTGCGTAGCCATGTTAGAATTGCGGCCTTGCTGCGATGATTTGTCGGCTTGATCGAAGCTCCACGCCGCGGAGATGAGCGACAGCCTTCGACTGATGGCGCCGCTCCATATTATTCGGTGACCTGAGCCCTTAGTTTCATCCAGTGGTAAGTCGAACCCGTTCTTCAGCGGAGTGAGACCCATCTTTGGATCGCCGGAGGTTAGATTTTTCCGGCTTGCCTTCCGCAGCTTGCTGTTCTCGTCCTCGAGCTGAAGCCGGAGCATCTCCGTCGACAGCAGGCCGTCGCACTTGCGCTTCTTGTTGAAATAGGTCGAATGGCTATCTCAGCCTTCCGGCAGATATCCGCCGCCGGTATCCCACCAGCACCTTGCTTCAGAATGAACGCCTTCTGGGCGTCCGAGAACCTCGATGCCTTCATCGCTCTCGGCTCCTCCAACCTGGGAGTCACAGGCGAAAAAACTCTAGCCAAAAACGATCCAATTTTTTCGCGGGCTCAGACCAGCATTCGAACAGTGAAACACCAAGTCGGCAAATCTAGCCACGCTCCCGCGCCCGAAATAAGGCGCTCGCGCTGGACACATAAAGGTCGACACGGAATTTGCACTCAGGCTAGGTCGATTACCGGCGAATGACCACACTCCATTGAGTTCGCCGCTTGTCGCCAGACAAACAAACACAGGACAACAATACTAGTTCTGGCAAGCTTGGCTATGATCCGACGCAAGACGACAGCCTTTGCAACTATTTCCGCATCTTTTCGTCAACGTGAAAATTCGGGAGCGTGCTCAGCGGCGATCAGGGATGTGGGAAAGCGAATGGGATACGCATGTTCTTACAGCGTCGTATGAGTGCCGCACCGCTGGTTTCCGAACCTCGCAATAAACGCACGTCTTTCACCGGCTTCAACTCTCATTCCCCTAGTTACAACCGCCATGGGGAGTTTCTAAGTCCCCGATTGTGGTAAGCGGCAACTCGAAACGAAGCTCCAATGTCACTGCTGTGTGGCCTTCACGCACATCCTCATTGCTTCCAGCCACCAGCCGCCGCGTTCGTTTCGGTCACGATGACGCGGCGCGTCGACAGCTAACGTTTGGTTTCGCACGAGGTGGCCCCGCACTGCGATCCAGGATTAAGGATGCTTACCACACAGCCGCGAGATCAAGAGCCCGGTCGAAATCTAGCCGAAGAGCATCCGGTTCCGAACGCCACGATGTCGCCTAATTTAATTACAGGAAACTTTCGCATTATCAGAGTATGACCATCGCTGTCGTCGTTTCGCGAGAGCAGCGACGCTGCGATATTGTGCCTTACGGGGGAAGATAGTAAGAGCTTGGCCTATGATTCGCATCGCACTAGCTTTCATTTGCCTTGCCCCAATCACGTGCTCCGCTTTAGGGCAGAGCGGATCGCCGTTTGATAATTTGTCGCCGCCGACGGTAGGCGGAACGGGTGGAATGAGAACTCCCGTTGAGACGCCACCGACCTTCGGAGCTAGCGCGGGCACTGAAATTCTTCGCCACAGAGGCCTGGCGGGTAACCCTTGTCTGGCGTTTGGTGGTTCTGCCCGTGCCCATTTGCTGAACCCAAATGTATACGATCATGTGGTCACAGTAAAAAACAGCTGTGCTCAACGCATTACCGCACAAGTCTGCTACTACCGCTCTCAGGACTGTCTTCTCATGGAAGTACCGGGGGGCGAGCGCAAGGAAGCAATTCTTGGAAGCTTGCCGTCGGTGAAAGATTTCCGCTTTGAATTTCGGGAGAAATTCTGAGCTGGACGAAAGTAAGGTTAACTCAATTGAGACATTAAGGTTAACTCAATTGAGACATATTGTAGCATTAGAATTATATTATCGTCCGACCCGGGGTACCGCGAGGATAGATTAAGGACATCGCTATTTTTCCTAGGTGGCTTATGCGTGACTCTCCAGCGATGAAATCTGCTTACAATAGACCGGATTCGACCGCGTTATCTTTACCCCAATCCTCGCAAAGTGGCGCCCGGCGGCTGCTGCCCTATAACTTGATCGAGGCAGCCGCCATTTGTTCCGACGCGGCCCTGATCCTGACCACGAGCGTATTGACCGGGGCTTTGTATCATCTTGCAATTTTCGATCATGTCGGACCGGTTGAGACGTTTCTCGGCATCGGCGCTCTGGCTTTCGTTAACCTTTCGGCCATCCTCGCGGCCCGTGGCGCCTATCGGCCGCAGAATCTGGCGAATTTTTGGTGGCAGGCACGCGAGACAACGGCAATCTGGCTGTTGGTGTTCTTCGTGCTCTCGGTGGCGGCTTTTTCGCTCAAGGTCACTGAAACATACTCGCGTGGCGCCACGTTGACTTTCTTCTTTGTTGGATGGTCCGCGATCGTGGTCTGGCGTTTGATTATCGCCCGTGCCATTTCGCACGCGTTGGCGATTGGTGCGTTTGCCGAACAAAAAATCGTCCTGCTCGGCGAAGAGGGGCAGCTTACCGGATCGAGCGTTGTCGATGAGCTCAAGCGTTGCGGCTACACGCCTGTGCAAACTTTCGAATATGCGCGAAACTCGATCTCAGCGGCAGGCGCCTCTTCCGCTGGTCGGTTCCTTACGCCTGGGCTCTTGAAGTTGATGGACGAGGTTGTTGAAGTCGGTCGGAAAGAGTCCGTCGTCTGTGTCTTTCTGCTGGCGTCCTGGGATGACCGATCCTCGATCGAGCGGATGATCGAGCTTCTAAACGGCCTTTCGGTCCCGGTCTATCTGTTGCCCGACCGCAACGTCTCTCATTTTCTCGGCAGTCGGATAGTCAATATCGGAACCGCTTGGACTGCTGAGCTCAAGCGGGCCCCATTGACCGCGACTGAGCAGGCCGCCAAGCGGGCGCTTGATCTTTTGATTGCATCGATCAGCCTCATCATGTTGACTCCAATGATGATGCTGGTTGCTGCTTTGATTAAGATGGAGAGCCGCGGTCCCGTCTTCTTTAGTCAGACACGCAACGGATTCAATGGCCGTCCGTTCAGAATTTACAAGTTCCGGACGATGGTAGTGATGGAGGACGGGCCGGTAATCCGTCAGGCAACAAGAGATGATGCGCGGCTCACTCGTAGTGGTCGACTATTGCGCCGCACCAATATCGATGAGCTGCCTCAACTCTTGAACGTGCTCCGCGGCAATATGTCGCTCGTCGGTCCGAGACCACATGCCTCGGCACATAACTCGAAATACGAGAAAGTCATTGCGAATTATGCCCTTCGCTATCACGTGAAGCCCGGCTTGAGCGGCTGGGCTCAAATCCACGGCTTGCGAGGCGAAACCAAGACGGGGGATCTCATGGCGAGGCGTGTAGAGTTTGATCTTTGGTACATTAATAATTGGAGCCTTTGGCTCGATTTGAGAATTCTGCTGCGCACATTGTTTGTGGGATTTCAGCCTACCGCCTATTGATCAGGCCATACCAATGTGATGATCAAGTATGCGCTCTGGGATCACAGCAGCTACCGAAGACGCAGTTGCAGAGCCAATCACCAACTTTGGGACACGCGCGGGACCTGTCTGTGGCGCGAGAGCTCACCTCCAAGGCCGTGCATCGGACGTCCCGACACTCGGAATAATGACGTCCAAGCCGTTGTCATACAGCGTTTTTGCAAAAGTCTGACGAGGAATGACCTTTGCTGTATCCAGATGCGCCACGATGCGACTTTGAACAGCGGGTGCCGCGCTGGCAAATATTGCCGCGGTCTCTGGATATAATTGGCCCGTATCCACGAGCTTGATGAAATCATCGATTGCATCGTCTGAAAGATCATCGGGTAAACGCTCAAACATCGCAAAAGCTAGCCTGCTGCGCCATAGTGCAATCCACCCTTCGTTTGGGCCTAAGACGTAAGACAATCGCAAATAGGCCGCATTGTATCTATCAAAACCGTGCTTACCGGCGTCAAGCGAGAAAAGCGTCAACCACGTGAAGGGATCCGCTGGAGCACAGGCGAGCGCGCGTCGGGTCGCATCATACAACGGGGCATATGCCGAATCGATGAGCGTCTGATTTTTTGCCGCGATCGCATCGTCCAAGAGGACGAGACGCAGGATAACCAAATTGTGCAACTGAGTTGGATTGCAAAATGAGGATCGCTCGTCCGTGTCGGCCTTTAGTGCTTCGTCCAAAAGCGCCTGCCTTTTGAAGGTCTGGCCTTGAAGCAACTGCGAGGCAACCCGATTAAGGGGGGCTTGCTGCCAAAACAGCGGGAAGACAAACCCGCCCCAAGCGATCGCCCCTAATCCAAGAAGACATACGCAAGCGCGCACCAAAAAATAAGCCGCGGCGATCCGAAGGCGAATTTCATTCGGTATAGCCATATCGGTCATAGTCCACATGATGGTAGTAACTATCGCCGCGACGGTCGAAACGTCCTATTGTCTTTAGATCGACCTTGTTGAGCACCACTCCCAGCAAATGCTCATAGACGCCTCTGGCAGAACGCAACGCCTGCTCCACGAAATCAGTCCTGGTCTGCCCCCACGCGACAACATAGACGTAACTATCGACCAAGTTCGTCGCCGCGCGAACGTCAACAATCGGCATCAACGGCGCAAGATCAACGATGATGTATTCATAGGTGTTGCGTAAGCTGTCAAAGAACTTTCGCGTCTGTGCCGACGCAAGAACCTCACTGGAGTGCGCCAAGCGCGCCTTCATTGTCGCCGGCAAGAAACTCATATTGGTAGCGTGATCCGACCAAATGGCCGCCTCCGGCGTCGATTGTCCTCGCAACACCTCGATCAGCCCGCCCGTAGCCCTTGGTGATAACAAGCGCGAGAGCGAGGGGTTTCTGAGATCGCAATCAACCAGCAATGTTCTCGCGCCGGTCTGGGCCATCAACCTGGCAACCGCAGCGGCAATGCTGGACTTACCTTCGTTCGGAACCGACGACGTGAACCCGATGATCCTACCGCCCGTCGCTTTCGGGCTCAGATCGATGGCGACCTTGATCGATCGAATGGCTTCGGCAAAAGCAGAAAAGGGCGATTCCACAATCGTCGAATATAACCCGACCGTAGGTATAATGATTTGACGACCTGCGTCGGGCTTTACATTTTTCGCGATCTGAACCTCGCGTCCTTGGCCCATGGACTTGACCTTGTCTCCTGGGTCGGTGTTTTTGGTTTCCTGAGCCTCGTCATTCACCACTGGAATTAAGGCAATACACTCAGCTTGAAGAAGTGTCTCGACCTGATTTCCCGTTCGGAATACCCGATCGGCGAGGTCACGCCAGATCGCCGCTACGATGCCGAATCCAAAGCCGACCATCGTCGCCAACGTTAGTATCAGCATCGTCTTGGGACTGCTCTTGGACAGCGGGCGCGTCGCGGCGGATATCACCCGAGCTTCTGTGATCGGAAACGACTGCTGCTGCACGGACTCCATGTAACGTTGCAAGAAATTATCATACAAGGCCCGGTAGCTCTGGGCATTGCTTTCAAGTTCGCGCAGCGCGACCTGGGCTCCGTTGGTGACTTGCGATTGTGATACCGCCTGATCAAGCTGTTTTTGCACGCTATCTTCATGCTGCTTGGAAATTTGTAAATCGCTCTTGTAGGTCTCGCCAATGCGTTGCAGCTCGTTTCGAATAGAATTCTGTAACTCGCGCATCTGGTTGCGCAGATTCACTACCGCGAGGTGATTAACACCGTAACGGACCGACCAGTCTGCTTCGCGCCCCAATAGCTCAAGATATTGCGAACGCAGCTTGGTGATGATGTCATTCTTGAGGGTATCGGCGACTGTCGCTGTAACGGTCGCCTCTGGCGAATTGCTCTGCAGAACAGCTTGCACGCGATCGAGCTTCGCGGCCGCTTCGGCGGTCCGTGACCGGGCAAGCACGAGCTCGCTATTGAGCTCCGCGAGCTGCTGTTCATTTATCGTTCGGCCGCCGGCATCGATCATATCGTTCTTGTTTTTGAATGCGACGACAGCGCGTTCGGCCGTTGAAGCTTGCTCCCGCAACTCACGAAGTCGGGCCTGCAACCAAGTACCCGCGCGCCGCGCCGATTCATACTTCGCTTCGAGCTGATCGTCGATATAGGCGTCCGCAACCTCATTTGCGATCTGCGCGGCACGATCGGGGCTAAACGACCGGAAGCCAATCACGATGATATAAGTCAGACCGACACGCCGGACATCCAATCGACTTTGAAATGTCGCAACCGCACTACGCTTTAACGCGAAATCTGAACTAGGCCCGTTGGATGAAAACAATCCTGTAATAGCGCCTAACAACGTGCTAACAAGTCCACCGCTGGGGTTTACGAATTCAGGTTCCTCGATAAGGTGCAGCTTATTGATGACGGCCAGCGCGATCGTTTCGGACTTTAATATCTCGACTTGGGTCTCGACCATGCTCGCATCCATCGGCATATCGTTGACCATCGACTGCTGCTGAAACAGCTGGACCTTCTTGGTGTCGATGATCATGGTAGCATGGGGCGTGTAGCTGGATGGCGTGGTGAGGACATAAACAAAGCCCATCGCAATCGCTATCCCGGTCGCAAGGACAATCACCCAATATCGCCGCCGAAAGAAGCCTAAAATGGATTGAAATGTTTCGGACGGAGTTGCCGCCTCGTCGGTAGTTTCAATGTTCCGGACAGACGGAGGATACTCGGGCTGGAGGATATTCATTTATTCGACCTACCGATCAGAGCCGGTCATGTGAAGCCAGGGGTTGTCCGCGGAATTTTAAATGGCAGGGAACGCGATGGCCTACACCACTCGTCCTTTCCGTGCTCACAGGTTCGTTAGCACAAGGTAATCTCGCTGCAAAGCAGTGCATCGCCGGCCTCTTTGCAAAGGCTTAACGCTCGCAGGCCCACAACAAAAGCCGCTGACACAGCTGTTTACAGGACACGATCCTGGCGTGATCCGCGAACAAGCACGCGTTTGTCGGAAACGGGTTCCGCGGAGCCCTCCTACACTTTGCCGCTGCCGATAGAATCACACCCCGGTCACTGCGAAGGGCTCACACTCGTCGCCCCTGGCGTCCCCGCAGCAAAGCTAAACGTAGGGAAAGTATCCGGCGTATTCTTGGCGAATGTTGTGAGACTCAGTGCGCTGCCGGCAAAAAATCCCCCAAGGCCCGAAGTCGTGCCGGTCCCCTCTTCGCCACCACCACCACTACCACCTGCCCCGCCGGACGTCGCGGCGAGTTGGATGTCACCACCCACGACGGCCTTGAACGAGGCCAGCGCGGTATCGCTTCGCGACGTAACAACCGCGACCTGGATGTCGTTCGCATAGCTTTGGTCGGTGCGCACTGCCATTTGGGCGACTTGCCCGAGCCCGGTGCCGATTGCGGTCGCTTGATCCGAATTGGCGCTCGCGAGTAATCCGACCAGCGCCGTCAGCGTCGCCGGGTCCGACGCCGCGAGATTACGGACTTGCACAATTAGGGCAGGCCCGCCATTCGGATACTGCGTCAGTAACGCCGCCGGGTCGGCCAGGAATTGCTGAACGGTCTGCGCCGGAAGCGCCTGTTGCGATGAATAGACCGCCGCCGTGGCCGGCGAAACCGGGGCCAGGGCGCAACTAACGATCGCGGCTCCTAGTAGAGCGCACAGAACCGGTTGGAACTTCCGCATGGGGACATCTCCAAGTGTGCAATACTGCTAACACAAATGGATACGGCATGCCAATGCGGCAGCCTGATCCGGCGCGGCAGCCAGCAGGATGGAGCCAGAAAAAGTCCGATCATCCTTAACCCACCAAGCTGGACCGACCGGGCGGTGCTGATGCGATAGCCGAGTCGGGCTCCCACGCGGAGAAGCCAGAATCCAGCAGCAATTCAATAGTATAATCAGCACCCGATGAGATAATGCTATCGCACAAGGGTATCAGCCGAAAGCCCATCGCCGCCGGATCGGAATGGTTCTTGCCAATGTTGACGAGCGTGCTGGCGAAACAACCATTCAAGCGCTGTCGGGAGCATAGGAACTCCGCTTGACCCGGAAACGAGTAGGCGCTTCGAGAGGTCGTTTGTCGCCGAGCCGCACATTACGACAGCACGGTGCCAGCGCTCTGTTTCGGCACCATGCTACTCATCGGTGGCATGTTACCAGGGCTCTTTCGACTCCGGTCACTAGGAAACGACTGTGCAAGACCAGCACCGATCAGAGACAGCGCCACAATAGCGTAACCTGGAATCTGCAGCGTGAAATCAATCAGCGAATGCAGCACCGCTAGCGTCGAAACTGCTAGCGCCGCTACTGGGGTTACGAGGCCGCGCCGCCGGACAAGTGCGCCGCGGATCAGCACAGCAAAGATCACAATCCAAACGATGACGATAAGTGCGGCAATGGGCACGCCCATATCGGCCGCTATTTCGAGCAACGTGTTGTGAGCCTTGTCCCAGACCCCCCAGACCGTGACATTCGGGCTTCGATAGGCCGGAAACGCGGAGGCAAAAGTGCCCTGCCCCGTTCCGAGCCACGGATGGTCAGCGATCAAACGCAGGGTCGCCCTGTATGTCTCAAGCCGGCCCTCGTCGGCAAGGCCTTGGGTGTCGAACCTGGCGTTGACCCCCCCTCCCATGAGTTGCAGCAGAATGAGCGCAACCGCGCCGCCGCCGGCAAGCGCGGTCACGAGCCCAGTCCAGCGCGGCAAGTCGCGCCGGAAGAACCCGGTGAACGCCACAATGAGCGCCAGCAGCGAGAGTACGGTTGCTCCGCGCGAGCCGGTCATGAACAGAGCTGCGAGGCACAGAAACAGCATTGCCAAGGCGACGACGGCCTTTTTCGGCATGGCGGCGAAAAGCCGGGCCGGGATCGCCTTCCACTCAAGTGGCCGTTGCGGCATTTCAAGCCGCACCCGCTCCCAGAGCATGACCGACCACACTATTGCGCAGGAGCCGAAATAAGCCCCCGCGGTGTTGCGATTGATGAAAGTCCCGGTAACTGCCTCTAGATAGGCCTCTTTATAGCGCCAAAGGATGTGAGTCGGGTCGAAAAGGTGTGCGAGAATGCCATAGATCGCGTAGACGGCGCCCGACCAGGCAATCACTTTGATGAGCTGCCGTGCCCGCCCCCCATCCGTGCCGACCAGAAAGCCACAGGCGATCGCCAGCATGCAGACCAGGGGTCGGCCCAGCTCGAACCAGGGCTGGTTGCGGGCGATCGAGACCGAAGGCGCAAGCGGCATGCCGAGCTCCTGCTGGGCCTCGTGCCAGATCGGGGCCGACGTTGCGACCGCAAGCCAGGGATGGTCGGCAAGCTGCTCGTGCAGCACCAGCGCATAGGCGGCCACCACGATCCCCGCCAGGCCGGCGAGCGCGAATTGGCCGACGCCAAGCCCGCGCACCGGTACAATTACGAGGCAGGCACCGAGCACGATGCACCAGAATGCGACTGTCGTCCCTTCGTTCGAGCCAAACGGCAGCGGCGCAAGGGCGACAGTCGCGAATAGCAGCCAGGACGAGATTCTAGCCGGCCAGCCGAACCTGGCTCGTTGTTGCGTCATCCCGGCACCATGCGGGAGCGTCCGTCAGATGACTGTCAACGAATGGCGCTGTCGATTCGCCACGTCTCGATATTGACGCCGGTCGTTGCGACGTTGTTGGGGACGCTGATCAGCGCGTTGAGGAACGTCGTGAACTTCTGTATCTCAACCGACTGCGCGTTGGCGGCGAAGATGACATCCTTGTTGTGCATCTGCACCTTGGTCGCGAGGAAATAGCCCGCCGGATCGGCGAAGCTCACCGCATAGACGACTGGCACGGTCGGCCCGTCCATTTTCGAGCAGTCGACCCCAAGCTTCTCAGCGAGCTCGCGCGGCTCACGCCGATACAGGAATACGGAACCAGGATCGGCCTGGAGATCAAGCAACCCGCCAGAGGCCGCGACAGCCTCAGCAAGAGTCATCCGCCAAGCGGAAGACTGGCTCCCTGCCGAGAACTGGAACTGACCCTGCTGGCCGGACGCTCCGAAGGCCAGATAGGTTTGCGGCTCCTTGTAGAGATAGATCGTGTCGCCGGGCCAAGCCCAGATGTTGTTGCCCGGCTCATAGACCAGCGAGCCGAACGGAACGGAGCCCCGGTGGCCGTTGCGCTCCAGCACAACCCACAAATCCTGGCCCTGATCCCTCAGGCCGCCGGCGCGCGTGATGACGTCGAGAAGATGCTCTCCGGCCGGCTGCGCCGGAATGCGGCCCGTTTGGGAAGTGATTAAATTGTTCACCTCACCGACCACGGTAATGAGCGAAGTATTCTGGGTCACCAGAGCCACCACCGCCTGCGGCTCGATTGCCCGATTCTTGATCCGGTCGACAATCTCCTTCTCTACCTGCGAGGGCGTCTTGCCCGCGGCCGGCACTAGGCCTGCATAGGGGACGGAGATGAAACCCTTGGTATCGATCGGCTGATTCGGTAGCGTGACGAAATTACCCGGACGCACGCTTGCCTCGGCCGGAATAAACAAGCCACCGGCCGCGGCCTCAAAAACGGTGACGGCGACAACGTCGCCAATCCCGAACCTGATCTCGGGCGGCGGACGATGGTCACCGAACAGCGCGGTGAGCGTCTGAGGTCCGTACTCGTCCAGAGTCCGGACGACGGCGGGCGTGAGCTGGACGAATCCGTAGGGCGGCCCGTTCCACGTCGTGCCCGTCCGGACAGCGATTGCGTTCGGCCCGTCCGCAGGCAATATCCCGAGCCCGCAGCCAGCGGTCAGGATCGCCCCGCCGATGACCAAAAACGCCGCGAAACGGTTACTGGCTCCCCACATGCCCCAATCTCATGTTCGCCCTAGAGCCACGCTAGCATGTGGGAATTACAAGCCAATGCTAAACCCCCTGAAGTTCGCGATTCATGGCTAAAATATAGCAATGCGTAGCCAAAATGATACACTTGCTAGTGCCACTGCCCTCGGGCGAGTTCCGGCGGAGGATGGAGCTTGGTTGACCGCTGCGATGAGGCCCGACGCGCAGGCTACCGGCGCCGAATAGGCCCAATTCTTGCCGCTGGACTTGGCCTATTTGCCGTAGCGGCATTGGCTGATGTCCCGCCCGTACAGTCAACTGCCGCCTGGCGTTTCCTGCGGACCGCCAACCCGCGCGGTGGCCCGGATGCGATATCAATGAGCCACACCGCCGACGCTATGCGGTCCGACCTGGACTTGGCGGGGCTGATGCTGCGATGCGGCGAAATAGGAACCGACGTCATTATCGTCGTTATCTCACCCTTCCCGCCTCGCGCGCATCCCAGCGTGATCATTGTCGCAGACGGCAAGGAATGGCGATTCGAAGCGCGCGTCCTATCTGCCGGCGCAGAGTTGCTGCTTCCGGCGGATGCGGCGCATCTCGTGGCCGGACCATGGCAATCTGCGCACGAGCTTGCGATTAAGATTTCATCGCAAGATCAATCCTTCGGCGGGGTGATCCCGATTGATGGCCTTGGGCCCGCGCTGGTCAAACTTTCCGCCAATTGCCCCGCTGGCTGATGACAAGCGCAGCGGGTTGGTCTGCCTCGGCGAAAATTTATCTATCAATCAAATGATTCGTTAGCGAGGCGTTAACGGGTGGCATCGCAGCATGGCCAAGCCAGGAGCTGCCTCGATGTCAATGCTCGCCCTGTTATCATTTCTGATCGGCGCCCTGCTCGGGATGAGATTCAAGGTCCTCATCCTCGTTCCCATCAGCCTCGCGATCACCGCTGTTGTCGTGATCGCGATCGCTCGGGGCGACGGCCTATCCACCATGTTACTCGCGGAGGCGCTAGTGTTATGCTGCCTCCAGATTGGCTACCTCGGCGGATTGTTAACGCGCTACATGCTTGTCCTGGCGCGGGCCGCATCTATGCGCAGGTCATCCCTCCAGGCCAACTCGGCCCGCTAGGGCAAACGATTCCTCTCAGAGAATCACTGGGCCAGATCGGCGTCAACCGAGTAACGCGGGTAGCTCCGCAGCCGGCCCAAATAGTAGTGCGGCTCGGTCGTATCAAAACTGCGCGGATCGAAGCCGACACCGTAGGTCGATTCCAATTCCCGGTGGCGGTCGTAACTTACGTGAAGGCAGCCACACCTGCCACACCAGCTCGCGGGACCTTGGATCCGTGGAAGCTGCAAATCCGCCGCATTAGCGGATTGGGGCACCACCAGCGCGCCAGCGGCGGTTAGCATTCCCACCACAAGTGCAGCTATTATTCGCTTCGACATTGACGAATCTCCCTCGATAGCGAGTCCCCAACGGCATCCAACACGCAAAGTAAGCTATGCTATAGCATCTTGCAATTGCCATTAAATTGCTTTGCCCGCATTCCGGGCCGGTTTGTATGCTGGCGCCGGAGTCTCCGTCTCGTGGCGCGACTTCGACGAGGGAACCACTGCTCGGCAGGAACTGTATTTGCGTCGCGCGCTTGTGTGAACAGCGGGTCCGTGCGAGTTCTGGCCACCCATCAAAGTCAGATTCCAACGTGTCGACAACCCGTTTTATCCTTGTCACATTGATCTGCGCTTCACCCATCATCCTGCTGGCGGATGGGCTGATTACACAAGGTCTCGTGGCTTGTACCGTTGCGGCAGCGTTGGTCATTGCAGCCCGAGGCCTGCGCCCGGGTGAAAGCGCGTTTCTCCTGTCCATCATTCTTCCGCTGGGCGCCGCTGTAGCGGTTCCGGCGCTGCTGATGCTGATCCAGGTGCTTCCGCTCAGAGGACTAGCCCACCCGATTTGGACCAGCGCGGAGAAAGCTCTTGGACATCCGGTCGCGGGCGCAATCAGCGTCGATCCGGGCGTCAGCGTCATCGCGCTCGGCCAATATCTTTCTACGGCCGCGGTGGCATTGTTGTCCGCCGCAGTTGCGGTAGATCGCCAGCGCGCCGAATGGGTCTTATTTGCGCTCACCGCCGCGGGTGCCGTCATTGCGTTGAGTGTGCTGGCGCATGACGTCTTCTTTCCTGGCGTCGGGTTTGGCGCATTACTGCAGGCACAAGCCATCGACTGCACGGCGATGGGAGCAATTTTTGCCAGCGCGGCCTGCATCCGTACGATCGAGCGCTACGAGACCCGCCGCTCAAGCCCGCAGCGATCGGTGCCGACTTTGCTGCGGACCGGCGCGGCAAGCGCCGTCGCGCTGGCGATTTGCGCTGCGGCGTTGATCCTTAGCGCGACGTACTGGACGCTTTTCGCGTCGGCATGCGGCCTTGCCGCTCTCGCATGCGTATCGATCATCCGTCGCTTCACGCCTGAACCTTGGGGCGCCGCGATGATCGCGGCGCCGGCCTTGGGCGTCGTCCTTCTATTGTTAGCATACCACCCGCCGGAGCGCGGCAGAAGCCTGCCACTTGTCTTAGCACCTATCTTAGCACCGGCGCCTTCCGCTTCGCTCACGGCCTTGAGCGAACGCGTGCTCGCGGATGCGCCGCTCGTTGGAACTGGCGCCGGAACGTTCGCCTCTGTCGCGCCGATCTATCGTGAAATAGATGACCCACCGCCTGGTCCCACGGCTCCTACCGCGGCTGCGGCCGTCGCTATCGAGGTGGGCAAGCCAATGTTTTTTCTGATCGCGGTGGCGACGGCGGCCGCTATCTTCATCCTGTTGCGAGCCTCGTTGCGGCGTGGGCGCGATTCGTTTTATGCAGCAATGGCTGGAAGCTGCCTCATCACGCTCCTGCTTTTGGCCTTCACAAACGCCGGCCCGTTAGGAACGGCAACCAGCTTGATCGTCGCCGCCGCGCTGGGTCTCGGATTTGCGCAAAGCAAAAGTCGCACGCCGCAACCTTAGGCGTCACCGCATTAGTCGGACGCCATCGCGGTGCGGATTGCGCCAGGGGCGCTAATGGTCGCCCAGAATTTCGGATTTTGCGGCGACTCGATTCGGAGCCACTGATACTGACGGTATGTCATCGCTACTGATCGGATATTGGCGTTCAGATTATCGAGCACCAAGTCGACGTCCTTTGTACGCACGACGAGAACGAGGTGATGCTCGCCGGATGGAACAACAACCTCTGACAGTAGCAACGCTCGTGACGGCCAGCCGCGCACCAAGAGTTCATGCCGCTTGGTAACGGCGTAGTCCTTGCAGTCACCGACTGCCGGGGAGATCAGCCACTCCTCGGTTGCGCCACCGTCGATGGCAGCCTGAGGGACGATGTTTCGATTAACTGCGCGATTGACAACGTTGAGCTCGTTCCAACGCTCCTGCGTCAGCGCAATGTTGCGATGGCGGAAATCGATCCCGTGAACTTCACAGTCAAGCGGATAGCGCAAGCAAAACAGAGTATGCCCTACGGGAGGCAACACCGGAGTATGGAGGCGAATTTGCTCAAGCCCGAATTTGAGGGGGCGCGACAGCCCGGAAAATGAAAATGCAGCTTCCGAGACGGAGGCCCAAAACACGACCGCGGTCATCGTGACAGCGGTTGTGACTAACACCAAGCCTTTGAAGGTTTGACGCATTGCCCTTAATCCGATCCCGAACTGTCGGGAAGGGATACAGACAAAAAACTGCGGCTCCGTTCACCCTATTCCCGCAAATCAATACAAATTCGATATTTGCGGGCAGGAATTTGGTAACCTAACCCAGAGCCTTAATGTTAGCTGTTTTATCGGGCAGGAGGCCGAAATATCGGAGGGCAGCGCCTTGAGGTGGAAGGTACGGTCATCGAAAGCGCTAAGGGCGCGGCCCTCCGTCCCCGTTGGTACACGCATCTATGCTGTCGGCGATGTGCACGGCCGCGCCGACCTGTTGTCCAAATTGTTGATGCGCATTGACGACGATCTGAAAGCACGTCCGATCGCTCAATCGATTCAGATCTTCCTTGGCGACTATATCGATCGCGGAGCGAGTTCGCGTCAGGTCATCGACCTCCTGATAGGGCGCCGCAAAGGGCATGATACGCTGTTCCTTGAGGGCAATCATGAGGGCTATGTGTCGCGGTTCCTGAGCGATCCAACAGTGTTAACTGAGTGGAAGCAGTTCGGCGGCATCAATACCCTTCTGTCTTATGGTGTGACTCCTACGAGCCGTAACGACCCTCAGTCTCAGCACGAAGTGGGTAGAGCCTTTGTTCAGGCCATGCCCGATAGCCATCGCGAGTTTATGCAAGGACTTGCACTATCATTTACCTGCGGAGACTTCTTTTTCGCCCATGCAGGCGTACGCCCCGGAATTCCGTTGCAAAAGCAGCGCCCCAAGGACCTGCTCTGGATCCGGGACGACTTTCTGTTGCACGAAGAGGATTTTGGGAAGGTCGTGGTGCACGGTCATACGCCGACTGCTGAGCCAGAAATTCGACCAAACCGCATCAATATTGACACCGGCGCCTACGCGACGGGCCGGTTGACTTGTCTGGTGTTGGAGGGTGATGAAATTAGTTTTCTTTGACGGCAAGAGGATCGCGTGTAACAGCTTCGGATCGTCGTCGTCCTTGATTTGAGCATTCAATGAATGAGCCGCCGCATATTGCGTTTCGCCTGACGACGTTGTTGTTTGCCTCGCTGCTCGGTTTCCAATCCATATGGCTTTTGATAACGGAGCTTCATCAACCCGGCATCTATCGATTGCCGACCAATCCCGCGGACGCAATCAAAGCGCGAAACGGGCGCGGCGACGCCGCCTTGGCGGCTATGATAGGTGCGATACGCGGAGATCTGTGGGCAGAATCGGCCTACACCTACGCGTATTTGCTGTTCAGTGAAAGCGCAGAGACGGCAAACGAGGGCCTTACACTGTCGTTGGCACAGGCACGCGCAGCGCTCGACCACGCCCTGGGTGACGCGCCTCACGAATCCGGCGCTTGGTTGCTTCGCGCTGGACTAGGCTTGCGTTATCCATCTTTCGGATTCAACGCCCTCGAGGCTCTGAAAATGTCCTATTATACCGGACCGAGCGAGCAAGACTTGATGCCACTACGCTTAAGAGTGGCGGTACAATTGGACTCTTTTGACGACATTGAAATTCGTCAATTCGTCAGGCGAGACGTGCGTCTGCTCCTAGCGCGAAAGCAGAAGCCCGCAATAGCCGATGCTTATAACGCGGCCTCGCCGTCCGGAAAGCGTTTCATCGAACAGACCGTCAGTGATATCGATCCATCTGCTCTCGGTTCGCTTCGAGGCGGCGTGCAAAAACAATCCTTACCGGACTGAATGCAGCTCTTTCGATAAACGAGGTCAAAAATGACGGCACAACTATGCGGGTGATAATCAAAAAGTTCGCGTCCGACAGCCAGCTCCGTTGGGAGGCATCGCGAATTTTCACAGCTGCTCGCTTCGCTGCATGGTGTTTGGCGACAGCTATCATCGTGTTGTCAGTCGTTCCTCCCAGTTTGCGCCCTGAAACCGGTTCGCCTCATTTCCTTGAGCATTCCGCAATTTTTGCATTTACTGGAGGTGCATTTGGCCTGGGCTACGGTCGAAGACTTGGCTCGCTAGCCATTTTGCTGGTGACTTTCTCGGGTTGTGTTGAGATCATGCAACTATTCGTGCCGGGCCGTCATGCGCGCCTCAGCGATTTCATCGTCGATACTATTGCAATGTGCGCAGGCTTGATAAGCGTATCGCTAGTCAGACAGAGTCGCACGCGTTTAGTCTAAAGCACGACGCACTGCGACCATTAGCTCCACGCGGTTTCCACAACATCCATTTGGCCCGGGCGGTATGGCCCGGGCGGTAACAATGGTATACTTATATGCTTTTGGTTGCCGTGGAATAAAATGCCTATGTCCGCATGGCGCAGAACGATCGCGCTTTGTCCCCCGATTACGGTACGGGCGTTCGTCGTCGGCTTTTGGCTCATCGGACCGATCGTAACTTGGCCACCAAGCTCGTTGCGTGCCGAAGACCTCACATTTCCACAGATCATCAAGGTAAAATACGAGGCTTTGGATCCGCGGGTCGGTGGCCAGTTCATCATTTGGGTCGAGCGAGAGAAAATTTGGTACGGGCTAGACGCCAAAGTGCTTCCAGCCGCCCAATCGGTGGACGTTAGCCACATAACGCCCGCACCAGGTACGACGACAATTACCTTCATCACTGTGACGGGAATCAATTCGACGGTTCCCGACTATTTCCATTTGTCCGGGAACATCCGCTTCAAGGTCTCAGGAATGAGGATCGTATCGAGCAACATTCCGTAGTTTCTTGGTGCAACCTAGCATGAGCACCCGTGCACCTGGGAACGCGCACTGATGAAGCGGCCCGCGGATGAGCGGCGTCAAAGCAACGAACTCGCGGCGGCCGCGGCTGCGACCGCAAGTTCCGAGCAGTCATAGCCGCGCTAAAATAGCCTGAAAATCCGCAGTATGATGGCACAAACGCCAGAAGCGCTCGAATAAGGACCGCCTACGTTACGGACAGAAAAAACCCCGACCGAGGCTGGCCGGGGCTAAAGTTTGAGCATTTACCCTAGCGGGCTGACAGGAACCGCTTGGGAATTATGCCAGTGTAGTACGCCAACGTAAATAAACAATGTCCGAAATCCAAATCGTCACGACGCCGGCCCGGAAGCGGGATGAAATTGCTACTTCAATCGGGATGTAACAAAAGGAAGATCGCCCAAGCCCGCGCCGACTTGGCGCAGGTCAGGGCTGCAAGCCGCATATTCGCTGGCACCGACCGTCCGCAGGATATTCCCCGCTACGTGGTCTCCTACTGCTTGTTCAAGCGCGGGGGGCCTTGGGCGATCTGCGCGCGGCGCTCGCCAGCGGGCCGCAGACGACAAAGGAATTGGCGCCCGCGCGTATGCGGGCGAAGGAGCTGGACTTCGGGGATACAGTGTTAGCCAAGCCGCCCACCACCATACGGTGCACTCCCAACTCACGTCACCCCCTCCCGTGAGATAGGCCCGGACCTCCTGCCGGCGCTGGTGGCGTTTACGCCATAATACCGAAAATGCGGGCCCTTCGCGGGCATGGAACACACGGGGCGCAGGCATTGCTCACCGTGACGGATCGCGCATGAAGGCTTATGCCTTTTTCAATTTTGCTGGCGACGACGTCGAACAACTTTCCCCAGTCCAACTTCCTCAGCGGCTCGTAGCCGAATCAGAGTTACTTCTCAGTCATCTCGAAAGAGCCGTCCCAATCAGATGGCAGGGAAGCTCTTCGCATGGAACTGATCCGCGACTCGAAAAGAGAATAGCAAGTATCAAGCTCCGTAATCCCAATGCCACGGCACTTAATAATTAAGCGTTCAGCTTCATCCCATCTCTGCTGACGATATGCTGCCAAAAACTCGGCGTGTGCGTGTCCGAGACGTTGAAGTTGCGACTCCTCTCCTCCCAGCAGCTGCTGAAAGGTATAAATCTTCTCTGGTCGTTTGCGACCCTTGACCTGAACCATGTCCAATTCGAGGACCGGAAAGTCTGGACTCAATGCACGCTGCCCCAAGGCCGCACTGACGCCATACATCTTCGTGAGGCCTTCAAATCGCGAGGTCACGTTAACTTCGTCCCCGATGGCCGAATAGTCGAACCGCATCGTTGATCCCAGATTCCCGACACAGCACTCGCCGCTATTGAGACCGATCCCTATGCGCACGCGTGAGAACGATCGCTGCGTCGACTCTGCATTCATTCGCCACCGGTCGTTCAATTCATCCATTTTTTTAGCCATCGCAATCGCAGCGCTGCACGCGTGAGTTCTGTGGTCCGGATCATCGAGAGGCGCATTCCAGAACGCCATGATCGCGTCGCCCATGTACTTGTCTATTGTACCCCGCCTATCAAGTATGATCTCGCTCAAAGGAGTCAGAAGCTCGTTTATAAAATGCGTCAGCTCGGTAGCCGTCAGACGCTCCGAGATCGAGGTAAAGTTTCTTACATCGCAGAACAGCAAAGTAAGCTCACGTTGCTCGCCACCCAACTGTAATTTTTTGGGATTTGCGATAATCTCCTGGACGACGGTTGGAGCTAGATAACGACTAAAGGCAGTGCGAATTTGGCCGCGCTGCGCCTCGACCGCCTGATACGTGTAAAATGTAATCCCGGCGGTGATGATCCCAACAACGAGTGCCGGGTACGATGGGTCGAACAAAAGATCGAAGTAGCGATACGCCGCCCAGCCTCCGAACATAATTAGCCCCATTGCGAACAGACCAATGGCAGCCGCATATTTCGCGAAAACCCGCGGCAAGATGACAGCGAGGGCGATACCGAATATCAGAATGACGAACTCCTCGAGCGCAAGGGCATAATCAGGCCGCGTGAGGAATTGACCAGTTAGAAGATGCTCGAGGACCTGCGCGTGTATTTCGATACCCGGAATAGCCGCATCTAGAGGAGTAGCGCGCAAATCCAGCAAGCCCGAAGCACTCGTGCCAACGAGAATGATGCGCCCATCGATTTCCTTGGACGAGATTTCCCCAGCTAGTACCTTCCAGGCCGGCAAATAGCTCGATTTGTCGAACTGGCGGAATTTCAGGTAAATCCCACCGGCTCCATCGGTTGGTACTTCGACCTTACCGATACGAATGTGATTAAGCCCGGTGGATTGTCCGAAAGCCGTTTCGCCGCTCGCATTTGCTGCTTTGATGACGTAGCTCGATGCCCCCTGGGCAACCCGCAACGCTTCCGCGTCAATCGACGGCACAAGTTCAGAGCCAAGTCGATACATGAGCGCGATGCGGCGGACGATCTGATCGCGATCAGCCAACCAATTGTAAGCGCCAATCCCCCGCGCGGCTTGCTCGAACTCCGGCAGGTTTCGACTTGCAACGTTAAAGTCAACTAGGAACGGACGCGGGTCATCGCCGGCCGTTGCAAAGCCTGCCTTTTTGGGAAGCGTTGTGCCGACGCCGTCCCCGAGTGCTGCGGCCAGCACGCTCGGCGAACCTTTCAGCGCCTCAGCAAAAATCTGATCATTGGTAGGGTGTTCGGCAATCAGACTGGATAACAATTTCGCATCGGCCGGCGGCAACCGTTTGGCAACTTGCTCAAGTGACGTGGCGTCAGCTTCAGCAAATAGCACGTCAAACGCAACGACAGCGGCACCTTGAGATGTCAATATCTGCAGCAATTTCGCAACAGTTGTCCGCGGCCAGGGCCACTGACCGATTTTAGAAAGTGAAGCCTCGTCAATATCAACGACTCGAATCGGCAGATCGGGGTCATAGGTCCCCGGATCAAACTGCTGATAATGGTCGAAAGCAACAAGGCGCAACGCACGGACAAAAAACGGATCAAGGTAGCGGATGGAGATCGCCGCTGCGAGAAGCGCGACGATAAGGGCGAAGTAAATGAGACGATTTTGCAAACGAGCCATTAGATCCAGCCAGCGTTTCCTAAATAGACAATATTGGTCGAAAGGAAATGGAAGGTCTTATGACAGTAGCCCCACCGACTGGTGGAGACCCGTCCACGACCTGTTCAGATTTATCATGCTTCAAACCTAAATTCAGTGGCAAGTGGTGGCAAAGTGTGAGATTTCTGCATGCCTTGCATTGAATGCAAGGCCAGGCGCGCATCATCAGAGGGCGTCGCAGAAAACCTATTGCACTGAGCCGCGGGCCGCGAGTGGGGCTATGGCGATTTGGTTATGATGGTCGGTGCACCGATCGGAAGCGTTCCCGCGCGACGCCGATAGCGATCCAATCCGGCCTGAAATCCTGTCCAGTTCGACACAGATCTGCCGCCGGCACGCACTTTCTTCCCTCAAGGTCCCGATATCCGGACTTTTGCGCCGATGCCGAAGCTGTGCGGTGCTGTAGCCACCGCGCGGCAGCAGTACAACAGGATAAGCTATGCGTTGACAGGGTAGACCCCACGATCTGTCGCATCCGAACCTCTTTGATCGGCCGCCGCATCACTTGCTGTTGCGCATTCGCTTGCGCCAATGTTTGGTGCGCCGATTCATTCGCGCTCATATCGTGCTTTGCGGCCAGGTGCGTCCCAACCCGACGAAACCGTTGTCCACAGAGTCGACACCTAATCGTCTTGCCGCCGAAATACCGCGCGACTTCTCGGCGTGTTTGAAAAGGAAGCGGAGTCTCTAGTCGCATCGGCATCAAGGTCATCCTGAAAACGCTCTGGATCAAACAACTTCGTTTAGGGCCGATCATATAAGGCTCAATTTATCGATTTGTAACCACCTTCGCTCACCATGGCGCCTCGCTTTTGATCGCACCGAGCTTAGCCGCGCTGCAAAGGCTTTGTGCGAGAAGCGACCCCGACGAGACGGGAACGGCATCACATGAGTTCGGGTGAGAAAGAAATCCTCAAGCGCGGCGCGGCTGCGAGAATCATCGCGCTTGCACTGCTCGGCTGCCCGACCGCAAGCACGGCGAAGGAACGCCCGCTGTTCATCTCGACCGGCAAGACGACCCGCGCGCCCAGCGGGTGGATCGAGTTCTGCGTCAAGTACGATCCGGAATGCAAGACCGAGCCGTCGTCGCCGCGGGACGCCGTGCTCTCCGACCAGGCGTTGAAGGATCTCGAGCGCGTCAACCGTTGGGTCAACACCAACATCAAGCCGATGACCGAGTATGGAGCATTGGAGCTTGGCCGAGCGCTGGAACTATCCCGACGACGGCTATGGCGACTGCGAGGACTACGTGCTGCTCAAACGCCGGATGCTGATGCAGGCGGGTTGGTCGCGCGAGGCGCTGCTCATCACCGTGGTGCGCGACGAATACGGCGACGGCCACACCAATCTCACCGTCAAGACCGACAAAGGCGAATTCATCCTCGACAACCAGACTGACGACATCCTGCTCTGGTCGGATACCCGCTACCGCTTCGTGGAGCGTCAGTCGCAGGCCGATCCAAACGTGTGGGTCTCACTGGGCAACCCGCGCGGCGCACCCATCACGGCAGCTATTGACCATAGGCGTCATAGATCGAACTTTCGCCGCGCTCGTGTTTGGCCGCGATGATCCGCTTGAATTGAAACAAAAACCTTCACGTGGAACGCATTTCGCAGTGAAAACAGCGAGGAGAAGGAGTTCTTCATTCCGGATGGGACGCCGCTTGCCACTGGCAATTTGGTTTGATTTTCCCTGCAGATGGGCGCTTAATTGACTCTACCGATGGTCGTTATATTATGACTCGCTCAATCGGGGGCGTGAGTGTTTGTTATGTGGCACTCATCTGGGGCATGAGCTATGCAGATTAATAATGCAGCTCCGGCGATAGTTTTCACTATTTTATTTGCTCTCCAATCGCAAGCGCTAGCGCAGGATCCGAAGATCGGAAGCGCCACAGCCGCCAAAAATAAAGTTGAGGGTGTTATTCAGGGCCAAAGCGAAGCTCTCTCGACGGGAAGCGCAATCTTTACAAACGAAACGGTTCGCACCGGAGAAACCGGCGTGGCGAATCTGGTCTTTCGCGACAACACCAACCTAAGCGTGGGGCCCATATCCGAGGTGCATTTAGACAAGTTCGTATACGATCCAGACGGCTCGTCTGGCCGTGTCGTCCTCGATGCAACCAAGGGTGCGTTTCGTTTTATTACGGGATCGCAAGACAAGCATGCGTATCAAATTCGCACACCCTTTGGAAGTCTTGGTGTGCGCGGCACGATTGTCGAATTGGTACTTACGCCTTGCACGGCAGGCGTGCCTCGCAGCGCGTGTGGTGCAAACGTAAAGTTGGTCGAGGGTGAAGCTACCTTTACCACTACGAGCGGCGAAACGCTTGACCTCTCGGACGTCAATACGGTGGTGACCGTCAACGGAAACGGCGACTCCTCGCGAAGTACCCAAGCAGGTAGCATTCTGAATTTTGCCGCAGCCGACGCGGCAGGAGACGTCACCGGAAGCATCGGCAGTGCCGGCGGTGCTGGCGGTGGTGGCGGGGGCACGGGCGGAGGAACCGGTCAAGGCGGCGGCATCGGAGGATCTTTTGGCGGCATTCTACCGAATTTCCGTACGTCATCAAACAACACGCCACCCAACTTCCCGACGACCTCATTATCGGTTAGTGTAAGCCCGTCGCAATGACGACGCTTCGTCGCGCGGCACCGCCGCGTCGGCGCTTCATCCGATCGGAGGCTTGTCGTCCCTAACAAATGCACCGCATTCTGGCGCGCTGAACAGTGAGCGGCGTTATCAGGCCGCGGCCTTGAGTGCGGGTGGGGCGAGATGGGCCGATGGCAAGAGATCGTCGATCTGTCTGTTAGGATTTCGGTGGACGACACTGGTGATGACGTCTGCGAGGTAGGCGTGGGGTTCGACGCCACACGGCTTACAGGTGTCGATCAACGAAGCGATGAGGCCTGTACTCGCCGCCGCCGGAGCCGGCGAAGAGCGCGTTCTTGCCGTTCAGCGCCGTCGTTGGATTGATTCGTCTCTTTTCCTGGCGGTGGGCGTGTCGCTCGTCGGCGCTGCGGCCCTGCTTTCGGTCTCGGTGATGCGTTTGAGTGCGCTACCGATCGGCGCGGGACCAGCAACGGCGAGTTCAGAGAAGCGCCGGCGGATATGAGCCCAACGGAAGGCGAGTTTGCAAATTCCCGCGCTCGGCGAGTGCGCGATCGCAGCCTGACAAACTGTGCAAAACATTCTTTGAGAAGAGCAGCAGCGGCCCTTGTTAGGCGCAAAGACCCACCATCGTTGCTCGTGGATGACAATCGAGGTTGCACCGCACAATCTTTTTTCAGCCTTATTCCTGAAAGAGCATGTTAAATGAGTGGGGATTAAGCGACTGAGTCGTGGGGATCAAGGTGGAGGCGATAGACGTCAGCGCCCTTCGCCAAAGGGGGCGGGTTCATGTTCGTTTTTCTGATTATTGGCGCGATTGCCGGAATGCTGCTCGGATTGCGCTTCAATGTCTTCGCTCTGGTCCCCGCAATTCTGCTCGCGATTATCGCTATCGCTCTGAGCGATTTAGTAAATCGTCAAAGCGTCGCGATGATCGTACTTACAGTGTTTGCGACCGTGGTATTGCTTCAGATTGGCTACGTTGTGGGCCGCCTTCTTAAAGTGGCGGCTCAAGCATATTTACCAACCAGGACGAACGTGCCTTATCGCGGCTCCAAGTCGGAGCTGACAAGATATTGAACAATGAAACTGATCAATATTTGCAATAGCTCGTGAGCTGCAAGCTAGTTGAAAGCTGCAAAGACTACCCTGCCAACGTCGATTAAGATTTCCTGGGATTGCGCGTCGCTTCGAAATTCCAAAAGCTGTCCTTTGGGCCGTGCCAACCTCTTGGCTCGCTATTCCTTCGACGGATCCGCGCATCGCCCGTAACACCGCCGACGGCGAGAGGAAGTGCTAGCGGCGCTATTGGTTACCCCGACTGTTAGCCAACGACGGGCGCGACTAGTCGGGACGCCCCCCCCCCGACCATCCCATAAGTTTCACCCTATTCCTTGGGCCGCTCAAGGCGCCCCGGACCCGCTCTAGTCGGCGAGTACGCCGAAACGAAGCCGGAGAGCCCAGAGAAGGCCAGGCACATACTGGCGCTGATCGGCATCTCGCAGTGGAGACGCTCCGGGAAATCGGTAAAGAAGTTGGACCGGCGCAGAGAAGCCGAAATCGACGGTCCGCGCGCAGCCAGGCGGTGTCGGCGCCTCGGTACTGGCCTGCCGATCGGGCGGTCAGGCCGGGGCCCGCTGCGATGCTCACCCCTGAGAGTCATTCATAAGCAGGAACCCCGAGCGCGGCGAGGGCGCAACGTTATGGGCCCAAGGCAGGCGTCGGATACGCGGAACGAAGACGCGCTGTCTTACCTAGCATCCGAGCACGCGCTGCCAAAAGCTTCCACCGCGCTTTGAGATTAGCTTTACGGTGGCGGGCCGGCGCTCCCCCCGCGTCACAGTGGACTGTGACGGGAATCGAGGGTCTTCGATGGAAAGCTCATAAAGATAATTCGCCTCCGGCCAGTTTACTTTGTGAAGGTACGCTGGATCGAGCGTCACAGTCACCGCAGGGTAATCTCCATGGGAGCGCTGCTCCCACACCAGCACGACTATTGGAACCCCCGCGAGAAAAATCAGATCGGAATTGAAATGGCCCAAAACCTTACCACCGCTCAACATGGGGTGTCGGACCGTCGTTACAGGCCTGATGCTCCCAATGCTACGGTCCGTTGTCATTCGCCTTTCTCCAGGCGCTGCAGCTAACGCGCGACAAGCTCATCCGAAGTCCCAGCCTTGGGCTTCGGCGCTATGAGTTGTTTGATAGGTCAGCCGCTTGTCTTTCACGCCTTTGAGCGCGCGAACAGCAAACGGCCAAGCAATCGCCGCGCCGCCAAGAAATGTGATGACAATATCACGCTGGACACTGGAGGTCTGTAACCATATTTCACAGTTCGCCGAATGCGGATCGAGCGCACACGCCGAGTGCTCAGCGTGTAAGTGCATCATGCCAGATCGGACATCGCAAACCTGCAAAGTAATTTGGCGCGACTACACGAAGTTAGGAGTTCACTTTCAATAGGCCGCCTAAATTTAGGCGGCGCTGTCTCTGGCGGCTTCAAATTAGGATCGGCAATTGGCCCCGTTGCGATTGCAGGGCCCTAAATCGTCACTCAAAACGCTTTTTCGGCGGTTTCCTGCTCAACGCGGCACGTATTTCGTGCTCAACTGCGGCGGCTTTGTCCGCGCGCTCTGCAAGGGCCCTATATTTTTCTACGAAATTCCTCAGCCGAACGGCAGCGACGGGATCTTGTGTCGAGAGCAGTGCAAAGCGCAATCTTTCTGCGCGGCGACGGCAATGCTCGGGACCCAGCATTTGCCCATCCTTTGCTGTGTGTCTGGTCTCCTAAAATGCCAAATCAGCCAATGACACGAGCCCGTACCCGACAACGCTTGTCCAGGCCACAGTGATGATCAACGCGGAAGCTATAAATGCTGAATGCCAAATGTGCTCAAAGACGAGTGCAGCACCTGATGTGCGCTGCGGTAGTGAAGTTTGCAATTTTATCGATTCCTTTCATTTGTGCAATGCACAAAAAGGTGAGACTCCTAGCTAAATGGGCCAACTTCGAGTTTCAAAGGGGCCACTCACTCCGAGAGGGACGGAAAGGGGCCAGTATCTAAAGCAGCGTGTCGGCCAAACGCCAGACCCGCGCCGCCTTCGCCCGGCCCATGCCGAAGATTTTGCCGATGCGCACCTGAATCCGTAGGGCGTGAATAAGCCAGTATGAGATCGCATTCGCCGCCACCTTGTCGGCCGTATCTAAATTTTTGGCGGTCAAGATCCGAACGGCTGGTGCGTATTAAGGGGACCATCGGCGAGCGCCGCTCGGCAGATTGCCGCCATCTCGCCCCGCTTGAACATCCGATTGATGTCAACGTAAGCCGCCATTCTGTCCCGTAAACCGGGACCACCTCTAAAAAGCTGTTCCAGTTTTTAAATGAAATAGGAGCGCGCGCTCTCGGTAGACACTTAGGCCGGGTTTTAGAAATGGCTGAATCGTCGCCAGATAAATGGACCTATGAAAGCAAAGATCGTAGAGCGTTTCGGCGGCCAACAGCAATTGGAACTACCGATGCTAATGCCGTCATCCCCTATACAGGGGCAAGAGGCCGCCAACTGAGGCGGCCCCCTTCGCGTTCAATCACAGGCGAGGGTAGGCTACTCTGGTTGGCGCGGTGGCACACACGATCCCGAGCACCGGCCGCCCTCAGTGGCGCAAGAGACTGCAGTTTGACAAGCACTACCGTAACCAAAATGACAACTGCAAGCGGTGTAATGGTAGTGGCTTTCTCTAATTGTATTCTGATCGGCGGCAAAAGCAGGGGTTAGACCTGCCAAGGCTAGGACGATCACGACGGAGTACGTGAAACGCATTTGCATATCCTCCTAAGTCGGACACGACCCGACAAGCCAACACACGTTGACGCCGAAAGTTCCGCATTGCCCCTATTAGCGCCTAGCGCAGTTCTTGTAGAAGCTAACGAATTAGGACAGTCCGCTCCGCAAATTTGGACAATCGGCTCGGAATTAGGACAGCACCCACCCGCCTGAAGGAACGGATCGGAAATCCCGAACATTTTCAGAACTTGGTAGGTAGCGTTACAGGCTGCATAAGCTCGGATATTGGAGTTGGTCAATCGCGTCCTGTCGGGCGTGCGTCATGCACTTCCGCTTTTCATCCGACTCCGGATGTATTGCTGCCACGCAGCGAACCGCCATGCTAGGGCGCGTACTCATAAATCCGGTTTGTTAGCGCGGCTCGCTGAATGTCCGCTTCGCTCCGATAGCGACTAAATTGCCGCGTCGCCGCGAAATGACGCGAAGGGCCATCATCGGAAGTCGCCGTTTCGGCGAGTAGGTACCGACAAACGACCCACCGTTGCTAAATGCGTTCACGGGACTAGATCGTGATCAGACGCCGCGCAACGCAGCCGTCCTGTTCCGCAACCATCCTTCCGATTTCTTGTGAACCCAATTCTGGGCCTCGTCGGCAGACGCGAAGCCGCTAACGTGCTGCTCTTGGCCATACTGCCATAAGACTCGCACATACCATCCGGGCGCAAATTTCAGTTGACGCACCTCAAAGGTCGGAGGGCGTCTACCTTCAGCAAGGCTGGCAATCAGGCGCTGTCTATTGGACATCGCAGCCGCTTGTTCTTCTCGCATGCCTATTTTTTTAGTACCGCGAACGTCGAAAAGTGTAACAACCGGACACCAGCGCGCCCCGGCGAGCGGCTTTTGATGGTCATTTAGAGTCCGCAAGCGGGGCACCGGGTGAAGCGCGATGCCCGGGGCCGCGGAATGCGGCCCGGCGCATCAGCGGTGATTACTTCGACATGTTGTCTTTCGACATGGTGTCTTTGGACATGCTGTCCTTGCTCATGTCTCGGCGAACGTGGCCGGTGCAGCGAAGGCAAAGGCAAACGCGATGGCGGCCACCGGCAAAAGCAGACGCGGACGGAAGATCATCCTGGTTCTCCGTTAGGTTACGATGGTATCGATCCCATCACCCCTAATTCGAACTGGCTGGCGGAACGGTTACATGCCGGCAAGGGAATTTTGCAGCGTCCGAGTGCCGAA
>Ga0182015_10000878_pt1 | contig 41963 bp, 38 predicted proteins | sample 712P3MmetaG_FD_120478 | JGI IMG/M metagenome (GOLD analysis project Ga0182015, IMG submission 120478) | Permafrost microbial communities from Stordalen Mire, Sweden - 712P3M metaG | ecosystem: Environmental > Terrestrial > Soil > Wetlands > Permafrost | place: Sweden: Stordalen | collected...
AAAAGCTCGTCAAGATTAAGAATGGAAGTGAGCTCGCGCGCAATTTCATTGAGAAGCAAGAGCGTGCGAGCCTGCCTCGACATGCGGGTATGCAGCCTGGCATTCTCGATGCCGATTGCCATTCGCGACCCAATCAAAGTCAGCAGCCGTTTATGCTCTTCGGTGAAGTGATTGGGCTGAATCGACTCGATATCGATCACGCCGATGACGCGATTCTTGACGATCAATGGAATCGCCAACTCAGAACGGACGCCGGGCACCGCGGAAATATATTGCGAATCCTTGGAGACATCGTGAACGAGAACCGCCTCGCGACGTTGTGCAGCCAGCCCGGTCACGCCTTCGCCGACTTTAATTACGAGCCGTTCCGCCAGCTCGGCCGGATAGCCAACCTGAAAGCGGAATCGCAGATCCTGCGTCTTTTCGTGGAGAAGCAGAATCGCAAAAATCTCATAATCAATAACCTTGCGGACCAATTCCGCCACTCGGCGCAAGGTTGTATCCAGGTCGAGCGTCGTGTTAACGACGTCGGCTACCTCGAGCAAAAGCGGGTCAACTTTGCTTTGAATATCGTTCGCTGTCGAAGCCATTTGTAGAGACTTTAATCATATCAGCCATGCTATTGAGGCAGGCATACAGCATTGAATTCGCATCATGTTAAACTCAAACGGAAGGCAACTTCGCGAGGAAAACAGGATGAAATTTGGTGTCATTATTTTTCCTGGCTCCAACTGCGACCACGATGCTTACTGGACAATCACGCACATTGCAAAACAACCTGCGACTTTTCTGTGGCATGAGTCGCACGAGCTCGAAAACTGCGATGTCATTATCGTTCCGGGCGGGTTCGCATACGGAGATTATCTGCGGACGGGAGCGATTGCCAAGTTTTCGCCGGTAATGGAGTCGGTCCGGCGTTTTGCCGGCGGAGGCGGGCTGGTTCTGGGAATTTGTAACGGATTTCAGATTTTGTGCGAGTCTGGGTTATTGCCGGGAGCGCTGCTGCGCAATGCGGGACTGAAATATATTTGCAAGCCAGTGCGGGTGCGTGTGGAGAATGTTGATACTCCTTTTACCAACATGTGTAGAGCCGGGGAGGTTCTGACTATCCCCATCGGCCACATGGAAGGCAATTACTATTGCGATGCTTCGACGCTTGACGAACTCCAGCGAATGAATCTTGTTGTGTTTCGATACTCAACCGCCGAAGGTGAAATTTCGGATAGCGCGAACCCAAACGGTTCATTGGACAACATAGCGGGCATTTGCAATCCCGGCGGAAACGTACTCGGCATGATGCCGCATCCTGAACGAGCCAGTGAACTGGAGTTGGGCGGAACTGAAGGTTTCAAGATCTTCGAGTCTGTGGTCGGAGCGATGACGGCAAAATAAAAGGTTGGTTCCCGATATACAAATCTTTACGGCCCTTCTTTATTTCACAATTACAATTGTCCGATCTTAGAATTGTCCGATCAATGAGTTCACAAACGAACTGCTATAGTAAAGTGCGTTGCGCACTGCCTAGAGGAAAGTTGGTCGGGTCCCATTAATGCAACTTCGATGGCGTAGTCTGGCTCCAGTTCTTTTGGCAATCCTCTTTCTGATTGTTAGTTCAGCTTTTTTATCCGCACAAAAGCTGCCAGAAATAGACGCATATGGCGGAGTCTCGTATGTTCGTTTTGACACCCCGCCACTGGGCTTTACAAGCGATTCGAACCTGGTCGGGTTCGCCGCTTCAATCACCGCTCCTCATCTATACCAGGCCCTCGGTCTGACTATCAATGCAGACGGAGACTACGGCTCGCCGCTGAAGGTATACAACTTCATATTGGGACCTCAATTAACCGGGGAAAGAGGACGGTTTCGGTATTTCGGCAATCTGCTTTTTGGCAAGGCCGAGACCATGGTTACGATTAATCAACCGACTCGGAGCGAAATAACCAGCGTGGGCCGCGCAGTTGCTCTCGGCGGCGGGCTGGATATGAAACTCTCTCGACATCACCTAGCGGTCCGCTTATTCGATGTGGACTACGTGTATTCGAAGACGTTCAACAGCGTACAAAACAACCTTCGCGTCTCCGGTGGATTGGTTTACGAATTCGGGCGGAAATAATTTTTTATCTGATAGCGTGTTATGACCCGATGGCAGCGACTATGTGGAAGGGATGCAAAACAATTTCTGGTCGGCAAATAGCGGGAATGCTCGCCGCCGTGGCGCTCTCGGCGTTAATCGGCTGCACTTCGATTTCTACGTCGCATCGCGCGTTTATTACGTTGCGGGGAGTAAACGGGATCGCGCCCTATCGCATAAATAACAATTCAGCCGCGTTCACCAGCATTATAGGATCGCCCTTCGACACGGGGCTGTCTCCATCATCGGTCGTCGCCGTTCCGTCGGGAAACTTTGTTTATGTGGCAAATCAGGGGGAAAGCGACATTTCGCTATTTAAGGCGGACAGCCAATCGGGTCTGCTTACGGAGGTTTTGCCGCGCACGCCCAGTGGGATATTTCCTTCTTCGCTAGCTTTAGATAGTGCGGGAGCGTTTCTTTATGTCGCCAACCAAGCCTCGAATAACATCTCGGTGTATTCGATCAATGCGAGTAACGCTGCCTTGACGGCAATATCGGGATCCCCTTTCGCCACGGGTCCCAGTCCCACTAGGCTACGAGTTTCTCCTTCCGGAAAATATCTTTATGTTTTGGGCAGCGATCTCGGAACTATTTCTGTATATGCAATCGTTTCGGGCGTCCTGCAACCGATTGCAGGATCGCCGTTTGCGGTGGGCCCGACACCGTCTTCGTTCGCGATCGATTCGGCCGAGCATTATGTGTACGTGACCAATACTTCGACGAGTACAGTTTCGGTGTTTGCGATCAATGCCACTTCAGGCGCATTGACTGCCATTCCGCTGTCGCCGTTTAATACAACGACCACGGTTTCGAGCACTACTCCGGTGGATGTCGCTATTGGAACCTCGGGACAGTATCTCTATGTGCTCAACAGTTCGACCGCCAACATTTCTGAGTATTCCATTGCGGGCAACGGAGTCCTCACGCTGCTTTCCGGTTCTCCCGCCACATCGAGTGGCACGGGGCCGGTATTCATTTTGTACGATCCGAGCGGCAATTTTCTCTATGCGGGAGATCAAACTTCGAATACTATCGACGTGTTTTCGGTGGCGAGTGATGGAATCCTAACCAGCATCCAGTCACCGGCGGTTGGCGCTTCGCCTTCGTCTATGTTTGTGTTGCCCTGATTTTCTGCTGTGAATAGTTTGGGATCCCGCGCTAGGCTGATTCATGATTAATTTTGGCATCGCCGGATTTGGGCTTCATGCTGTGAAGCGGCTGATGCCGGGATTCGAAAACTCCGCGAAATGCCGCGTCACTGCGCTGTCGCGGCGGGACATCGTTAAGGCACAGCAATCGTCACGCGAATACAACATTCCAAATGCATTTTCATCCGTGAAGGACCTGTGCCAGTCTGATGAGGTCGATGCCGTCCTGGTGACTTCGCCGAATTCGTGCCATTTGAGCGACGTGCTTACTGCGATTCAACACGGCAAGCCTGTACTCTGCGAAAAGCCTATGGGAATGAATGCAGAGGAATGCCGGCAGATGGTGGAGTCCGCGAATAAAGGCAAAGTGATTCTGGGCATTGCACAAGTGTTTCGATTTAATGATAGCGTCCGGCTGATCAGGGAGCGAGTAGCTGCGGGACGAATCGGAAGGCCGGTTTTCGCGCGTTCGGAATTTTCGTTCCCCGTTGGTCCGGCGCATCCCCGCGCGTGGATTAACGATCCTGTAGTGGCGGGGGGTGGTCCGATTTCAGACGTTGGCGTCCATTGCATCGATACCTTGCGATTCATCCTGCAAGACGAAGTAGTACGCGTCAGCGCGATGGGCGTTTCGGATGCTCTATCCGGCGGCCTGGAGGCTGCGGCCACGGTTAGTTTGGAATTTTCTCGCGGAACGCTGGGAACGGTTTTCGTTTCATTCCGTACCGAATATCGAAGTCCTCTGGAGATCATTGGAGAAAATGGCACCCTTCATTCCGACAATGGACTGAATGTGGACAAGCCGGTACAAGTACAACTGCGTCATGAGTGGGATGTCGCTGAGGAAGTGACCGTCTCAAACAATCTGGCGTATGCGCATCAGGTCGACGCCTTTGCGAACGCTGTCGAGGGAAAGAAACCGTTTCCCATAACTGGTGAAGAAGGATGGAAAAATCAGCTTATCCTGGACGCCGCCTATCGCAGCATCAAGAGTGGAAAGACTGAGAACGTTGAATGCGTGAGTCCCATTCGCCGCACGGCGTAGAGTTACTGGCTGGATCCATCCGCCTTGGGCAAAATTCCAACTGCCTGAATGATTGCCCAGTGCCATTCCTGATCGGAATCGAGCTGCATCCCCAATGGCTCATGAAACAGCGTAGTGCTGAACGGCGCGGCTGAACCCTTTAGGTGGTAAAGCACCGTCAGGTCCGAACGCTTTTCCGCGGAGTTGCTGCTTTCGGATGCGGGAATTAGTTTGGCCGATCCATAGTATGTGGCCGCCGCCGCTTGACTGCGGACGATGGTCAACCCGACCGTGATTTCCTTCACATTCCATTTGGTACCGTTATAGACCGACAGTTGCAATGTGTTTCCGTCAATGCTCGCGGGACCATCCAGCTTGACCAGTTCGCTTTGCGGCAGGTCTTCGGGGACGTAACGATTGGAAATCAGCGGCGTCGCATTGGCGCTGAATGACAAACTACAACTACCGTCGGGAGAGGTCATGCGAAAATTCTTGCCTGCATTATCGATCGAGAAAACCGGCTCACCTTTGAGCCTCTGGCTCTGCACATCGTCCATAACTTTGGACAAATTGTCATTGTCGATGACAGTTTCAGCCTCTGGAGCTTTTTTCTTGCGGACGAGGCGCGCAAGATCGCCCAAGGGCATCTCGGAGTCCGATTGTCCCAGGGCTGTGATGGGCAAGAGCAGACAGGCTATTAACGCACAGATAACGGCAATCCGAGGAAGATTCATAACTCTGGTCATAGCTGAGGGTTACCAGCAGGTCCCAATGACAATTCTAACCAGAGTTGATGCGCGCAGAGTGAATGACAGGAAACCTTAAGTACTGGTACTTTAGTGTGCGACAGGCAGGAAAAAAGGGCGCGTGGAACGAAGGATACGCAACGGGACACCACACGCCCGGCTAACGCACTTAAATTAAGCCCGAAGATCGAAGATGTGGAACGGGATCGGTCATCGCCATAGGCTCGCGTTTGAAAATCCACCGCGCCACCGCGAAACCCAACGCCACGTAACAGAAATGAACCAGCTTCATAAGGCTACCCCCAAAAGATGCTAGCCGTGGGGGGCCGATACCGCACCTTTATGAGCCCACATTAGCAATGCTCCAGTGGCCGGTCAATGGACCTAAAGTGCCATTACGAGCGCAGATAACGAGGGTAAATTTCAATGGAGCGCCGCTATGGTCCGGATATTCGTCTTTTCATCAACAAATCGGCGCGCTCAGCCTTTCTTCTCTTCGAGCAAACTAGCCTTGGCGGCATTTAGATCTTTCCGCTGGGAGGCATCGACTTTAGGATAAGCGAGCTTCAGATCTTCCAGCGCCTCCACGATTGCCGCTGCAACCACTACCCGCGTGTACCATTTGTTGTCTGCCGGGACCACATACCAGGGAGCGTGCTTGGTGGATGTGTTGGCAATCATTTCTTCGTAGGCTTTCATGTAGTCGTCCCAATTCTGCCTTTCTCTTACGTCCGCCGGTGACAGCTTCCAGTTTTTGTCCGACTGGTCCAGGCGATCCATGAAACGACGTTTTTGCTCTTTCTCCGAAAGATTGAGAAAGAATTTGCGCACGAGAATTCCGTTGCGGTCGAGGTAACGCTCAAAGGAATTCATATCCTGGAAGCGATCTTCCCAGATATGTTTCGTGATTAAAGAGGAGGGAATTCGCTCGTTAGCTAAGACTTGTTTGTGGACACGAACGACCAGCACTTCTTCATAGTAAGACCGGTTAACAATTCCGATTCTTCCGCGCTCAGGAATGCGCTGCATACTGCGCCAGAGGTAGTCGTGATTCAATTCTTCATCCGATGGCGTTTTGAACGAATAAACCTGGCAGCCTTGCGGATTCAGTCCCGACATCACGTGCTTGACCAATCCATCTTTTCCCCCGGCATCCATGCCCTGGAAGATGATCAGCACTCCCCATCGGTCTTGCGCGTAAAGCTTATCTTGCAATTCGGCCAGCGACGCGATGCCTTGGGCGAGAAGTTCTTCCGCATGATCTTTGGAGTGACCTCCGGTATCGCCGGGATCGAAATCTTTCAACCGAAACTTCCTGCCATGATCGACCCGATATGGCTTTGCCAACTTGCTTGCCCAACTCATTTGCGTTGCTCCATTGGGTAAATTTGTGCGTAGCAAGTCTAGCAGTTAGAAACATCTCCTCGAAGGAGAGGTGGGAGGGCAAATCATGGGTTATTCTGTTCCCTGCCAGTCATGTCATTTTCTGATTTCCACGGAAATACCGAGGTGGTCAATCGCCTGCGCGAAATGCTGGGGCGCAATCGTTTTCCGCAATCGGTGATTCTGGCAGGTCCCACAGGGTGCGGCAAGTACACGTTGTCGCTGATGCTTGCAAAGGCTATCAATTGCCTTACACCCGTTGTTACAGATGGGCTGCCTGACTTCTGTGACAGGTGCGCGAACTGCGTGCGCATCGCCCAGTCTCAAGATCTCGACGCGCGATTTTCCGAGGCCGTTGAGGCGCGGGACAATTTGCGCGAAACCGACAAGAAAGAGACGCGCCTGTTTGTGCAAACGCATCCCGATGTACTGATCATTCCGCCGGACCCGCCACAAATGATGATTAAGGTCGATCAGGTTCGGCGGCTGATTGAAACCATTTATTTCCGGCCGGGAGAAGCAAAAGAGCGCGTTTATATTTTTACCGAATCCTGCTTCATGAAAGAAGCCGCCAATTCCTTGCTGAAAGTGTTGGAAGAACCACCGGAGTACGCAACTATATTTCTCCTGGCGGATAATGCGGGGGAGCTGTTGCCCACAATTCGCTCGCGGTCAATGCTGATTTCGCTGTGCGTTTTATCGTTGGAGCAGATTGAAACTTATCTCGCGAAACATCGCCCGGAATGGGCGACGAAACAGCGGTCGCTGGTAGCCCGACTTGCAGAAGGTGCTGTCGGACGAGCCTGCGGGTTCAATCTTGAAAATTACATTTCGTCGCGCGAACACGCGTTGATCATCTTAAATTCGGCTTTGCGCTCTTCGGACCACAGCGAACTATTTAAAAGTACCGAAACCTACCGCGCAGGAGCCGAAGGACGGGATAAAACAGAAAAACTTATTCGCACACTGTATTTACTTCTACAAGATTTGTTATTTCTCAATTCTGGTGTGCCGGCGCTCGTACGCAATACTGACGTTCTTTCCGAGCTGCAAAAGCTGGCGCAAGGCGCGGACTTCGAATGGGTGGCGCTCGCTGCCGACCGTCTTGCAGATGTCGAACGAGGCATGCGGCGGAACCTGCTGAGATCGCTCTCACTGGATGCTTTGGCGGTCAGTCTGGAATCCAGCAATGCGGGATAGGACTGCTAGACAGAGCTACCGCTCACAGCAACAGGGTCCAAATTGACCGGCTGTAACCTCGGCACTAACAATTGAATAATAAACAACGCGATCAAATAAGCCGAACCTGCAATTGCAAAAAGAGGCACATAACTGTGCGTAAGCTGTAACAGGAATCCCGTAAAGATTGCGATAAGCATTCCTCCGACCGCCCCTCCAAATCCTCCCATACCAACCACAGAACCCACCGCTCGCTTTGGAAACATGTCCGACGCGAGAGTGTAGACATTTGCGGACCAACCCTGATGTGCTGCCGTGGCCAGACTGATCAAAGCGACCGCAGCCCACAAACTGTGGACGCTAGCGGCGGCAACGATAGGCACGACCGCTAACGCGCAGATTAGCATGGCAGTCTTGCGGGCGCGATTCGGCGTCCATCCAGCCTTCAGGAACTGTGCGGGAAGATACCCGCCGTAGATGCTGCCAACGGTGGCGGCGTTATAAATAATAACCAGCGGCAGTCCAAGTCCAGTCAGCGATAAGTGATGATCGGTCGCAAGAAACTTGGGGAGCCAAAACAAGAAGAACCACCAGATGGGATCGGTCAAGAATTTGCCGAGGATCAACGCCCATGTTTGCCGGTATACGAGCAAATGCGACCATGGAATAGCGGTGGTGGATTTTTCGACATCGCTGTGAATGTAATTGAACTCCGGCCGCAAGAGTTTCGGATGCTCGCTTGGCTTGCGATACACCGTCAACCAGCAAACAATCCAAATCGCGCTGAAGAGGCCGGTAAACAGAAAGGCGAATTGCCAACCGAGGCGAACCGCAATCCAGGGCACGACGAGAGGTCCGACGGTGGAACCAATATTTGTGCCGGAATTAAAAATTCCGGTCGCCAACGCCCGCTCTTTCTTGGGAAACCATTCGGCGACAGTCTTGACCGCGGCGGGAAAGTTTCCGGACTCGCCCAGTCCCAAGGCAAAACGGGCGATTCCGAATCCGAATGCGGTACGCACCAGCGCGTGCGACATCGCCGCGAGACTCCATATGGTGATCGCGAGGGCATAGCCTAGACGCGTGCCAATACGATCGATCAACCGGCCCATGAAAAGCAATCCCAGGGCGTATGCGCCCTGAAATGCCGTGACGATGTATCCATACTGAATCTCGTTCCAGCCGATTTTGTTTTGCAACAGCGGCGCAAGCAGGCCAAGCACCTGGCGATCGACGTAGTTGATGGTAGTTGCGAAAAACAGGAGGGCGCAGATCGTCCAACGGTAACGGCCAACTGTTTCGGGTGAGATATGAGAGTCCGGATTGGGGGGAAGTAAGTTCAAGTTCGATTGAGTAGAAGTATCTATAGCGGCATAACGGCTGTGTTGGAAATCGTATTTGAAGTCGATTTGCTTCCGCCGCCTATTGATTCACTCCGCTGGCCAAAAATCCGCCATCGACCGCGAGCAGATGCCCGGTCACGAAACTCGCAGCGTCGGAGGCGAGGAATACCGCAGCTCCAACTAATTCCTCCACTCTTCCGAACCTTCGCATGGGAGTCCGAAGAAGGAACTCCTGACCCCGCGGGGTTCCGTTAAGCAGAGCAGAATTTAAATCGGTTTGGAACACTCCGGGGACGATAGCATTCACACAAACGTTATATTGCGCCCACTCCACGGCGAGGGATTTCGTAAGCGCAGCTACTCCTGCTTTACTCGCCGCATAGGCTGCCACTTCGTGCAGGCCTAGAGTGGAAGACAGGGATGCGATATTGATAATTCGTCCATACTTGCGCTCGATCATTTTTTTGCCGAAGACCTGGCAGGCGCGTAATGTGCCATTGAGGTTGACTTCAATAATCTGATTCCAGTCGTGCTCCGGGAAATCTACTGTAGGGGCCTTTTTTGTAGTTCCTGCCGAATTGACGAGAATATCTACGGCCCCCCACTCCGACTCTATCCGTTGAAGCAATGCCTCCAAACTGCTTTTATTCGTAACGTCTGTCGTGACGGCGATGGTTTTGCGTCCAATCTGTCGAATTTCATCAGCTGCGGACTCAACGAGTTCAGTGCGGCGTCCGGTTGGGATTACGTTAGCGCCAGCTCGCGCCAGCCCTTTCGCGAGCGCCAATCCAATACCCGAGGTTCCGCCGATTACTACGGCGGTTTTTGAGTTTAGGTCTAGTGAAGGATGTCCCATTGAGCGATGCCTTCTAAGATTGCTGCTAGATTATCGCAGAGAAAATAAAATTACTGAAAGTCGTCGTTGGTCCTGCGCCGGTCGTTGGCCGAAAGCTAGGGCAACTACATTGGCCGGCGGTCGGATTGATTTCCTGTTTCATTTGTCATTTGAAAGTTGCACTTTCACGTAATCGAGTGGGGCATGTTCCTGACCGTCCGGAAGACCTTCAATGCGAATTTCGTCTCCGGGACGAAGCGCCAATCCGGGTATCCAGCGCCTCGTTGAAGAATCGCCGTTCGGTTTTGTCGCGGGCAAGTGATCGTCTGCGATCCATTCATCCACTTTCTGATGGTTTACGAACAGCCTAAATTTCGATTCTCCGTTATTTTGATCGAAGTACTGGACATCCATTTCATACCATCCCGCAGGACGCTCGAATTTAAAACTGGCGCTGCAACTTGACGACGCTGGCGCCATACATTCGATGCCCTTGTTTTCGGAAGCGTCGTACCAGGGAATGACGTCGAACGGCGCATAGCCCTGAAGCTGCATCGATTCCGCCTCAATGCGGTCGGGATAATGTCCGACTCTTCCCTTCTGATCAGGAATACCGGACAGCCGGTAGAGCCAGTTGCAGATGGCGTCGCGCCAAACGATGGCGTGTCCAGCCTGATATTTGAATCGCGCTAAAATCGCCGCGTAACGATCTTCATCAACGTAGCGCTCAAGCGCCTGCCACTGGAGCACAAAATTCTCAGCCTGCTCTGCGCCTTCATAATGCGAATCGTAAATGTGCTGGATTACGGTTTTGCCCGAATGCAAGACGTAGTTGTAAGAAACGTGATGGAAAAACAACAGAAGGCCGTCGGGGGTGGTTTGCAAGTTTTCGTACAATCGTGCGACTTTGGGCGGATACTGTCCGACGTAACCGGTTCCCGTGGCCACAGTCCGGTCCATACCGATTGCATCGTGATTGGCGCGATGCCACTGTCCCCAACCATTTCGTTCGGAAGATTCCGGGCCGGGTCCGTAGTGACTTCCGAGGATGTCGGTTAGAGTGCCCGCCCCGAGTGGTCCGGTATAACTTTCGTAAATGTGCCACGATGAGAGCTGCATGTCGGTGATACTGCGCACGGCAATCGGATCGTTTCCGAATGTGAGCCGCGTCCATTCATCCACGACACCTTTCGCGCTGAGATCTGGATCCCATGCCAGCCGTCCGAAAGCGTATAGATTCGCCATCGCCAACGGGTTGCCCAACCAATTATCCATGCCTACATTCGCTACTCCCACATAACCACCGGTTGGACGGTGAAACGCTTTCCCGTTCACGAGATCTTTTACCGGTGTATCGGCGTCGTTGACATGCAAATCGAAATCCAACACGTCTTTCCACATCGGCGCCAGAAAACATAGATGGCGTTGCTGTCCGGTGTACTCCTGCGTGATTTGCAGTTCTATAGCTTCATTGGTTTTCTGAAGGCCTCCGAAAAGTGGAGACACAGGTTCCCTCACCTGAAAATCGATGGGACCATATTTAATCTGAATTACGACGTTGTCATCGAACTTTCCATCCAGCGGATGAAAATTGTCGTATGCGGCTTTCGCGCGATCGTTTTTCGGATTGGTCCAATCGAGATGATGGTTGTATACAAAAGCTCGATAGAAGACGACGCCACCATGAGGTTTTAGCGCATGCGCAATCACGTTAGCTGCGTCGGCTGGCGTTCGGCCGTAGGTCGAAGGGCCGAGGCGTCCTTCGGAGTCGGCTTTGACCACAACTCCGCCGAAGTCGGGAATCAGGCGGTAAATTGATTCCATCTTTTGCTGCCACCAGTTCGCGACGCTGGGATCGAGCGGGTCAAAGGTATCCAGCCCACCGATAACTTTCGGGCTGCTAACGTCAACCGACAAAGAAAGCCGCACGCCCCATGGGCGAAACGCGTCGGCGATGCGAGCAATTTGAGGAAGGAAGGTATCCTCCAGCATTTTTGGATTGGCATTTACGTTATTGACGGTGCAGCCACTGATACCCACAGATGCGAGAAGGCGTGCGTAATCGGCGGCGTATGTCAGATCAGCGCGGACGGCGCCGTTTTCGAAAAAAATGGATGGCCCTGCATATCCGCGTTCAATGGTGCCGTCTAGGTTGTCCCACTGATCGATCCAACGCAGGGGCGCTGAAGCCTGCTGGATTTCATCGAGAGCGGCGAGACTCTGATTTCGCCCGACCTTGCTTAATAAAGTGAACACGCCATACAAAACGCCGCGATCCGTGCTTCCACCGACGATTAGCGAGTTAAATCCCCGAATTCGATTTGTTTTAATCCAGAAACCATCTTGTGCGAATTGTCGCGGAGGCTTGAGGCCAGAATCGATTTGTTGCAATTCGGCGAATGTTCCGAGAATAATGGCAGGCTCTTTGGGGATGTTTTGTTCAGCTCGCAGAGTTTTCCCCAACATGCCCTTCAAGCCGCGAATTAATTCGTTCTGCGCGGTATGAAGAACGGCGGAATCGCCCAAAATAACGGCGACCGCGGGAATATCCTGATATTGCCGAGACGCGCTATGGTCTAAAGGCGCATATCGAAGCCATGCGTCATAGCTGCTTTCGGCAGGCAAAGACTTTACTGACACAACCGCCAGCATTCCCACGACGGTGAAAGTGCGCCATTTCATGATCACGAGAATGTAGCACCGGCAAATATTAGAAACAAATTCGACCCGCCGCGGATGTTAGAGTGAGTTGCGGTTTTAAGACGTCATTCAAGGATCGAAGATGAAGATTGTGGACGCCAAGGCAATTGTTTGCTGTCCAGGACGAAACTTTGTCACGCTGAAAATCACTAGCGAAGACGGGATTTACGGATTAGGCGATGCGACTTTAAACGGACGTGAACTTGCCGTCGCCAGCTACTTAACCGATCACGTTCTGCCGCTGCTGATTGGCCGGGACGCACGGCGCATCGAAGACATCTGGCAATATCTGTATAAGGGCGCATATTGGCGACGCGGCCCGGTAACGATGTCGGCAATTGCCGCCGTCGACACGGCGCTGTGGGACATTAAGGCGAAGAGCCTGGATACGCCGCTTTATCAATTGCTGGGCGGGGCGTCGAGAGAATCCGTTCTGGTGTATGGCCACGCCAGCGGCGCCGGAATCGATGAAACGGTTCAGGCAGTCGCTCATTACATTGAGCTTGGGTATAAAGCGATTCGCGCCCAGTCGGGCATTCCGGGCCTAACCAGCACCTATGGAGTTGGCCGCGGCGGTATGTACTATGAACCGGCAGAGAAGAATGCGCCGCCAGAAAATACCTGGTCCACGGAACAGTATTTGAATTTCGTTCCTTCGCTCTTTGCCCGACTGCGCAAGGAATTCGGCGATGAAATTCATTTGTTGCACGATGTGCACCATCGACTGACTCCGATCGAAGCTGGACGCCTGGGAAAAGCCCTTGAGCCGTTTCATTTGTTCTGGTTGGAGGATCCCACCCCGGCAGAACTCCAAGAAAGTTTCCGATGGATTCGCCGGCACACTGTTACGCCGCTGGCCGTCGGAGAAATATTTAATTCCATCTTTGATTGCCAAACATTAATTCAGGAACAACTGATCGACTACATACGGACGACTGTAGTCCACGCCGGCGGAATTTCACACTTGCGCAAAATCGCCAGCCTCGCGGAAATGTATCAGGTGCGAACAGGATCACACGGCGCTACTGACCTCAGTCCGGTGTGCATGGCGGCCGCGCTGCACTTTGATTTGAGCGTACACAACTTTGGCATTCAGGAATATATGCGGCATACGCCGGAGACTGACGAAGTCTTCCCTCATTCTTATTCTTTCGAAAATGGTTTGATGTATCCGGGCGATGCGCCCGGCCTGGGAGTGGATATAAGCGAATCATTAGCGGCGCAGTACCCGTATCAGCGCGCATACTTGCCGGTCAATCGAAAATTGGATGGAACTATGCACGATTGGTAGCGGCTAGCTTCTTCCAGCCGGCGCAGATTCTTGCGCGGGAATTTCGAGGCCCAGATATTGCTTCGCATTGTCATAGCAGATGTTTCGGATCATTATGCCGAGCAATTTATCGTCATTGGGCAAAAGTCCGTTTTCCACATCGCGACCTAGCAGATTGCAAAGAATGCGGCGGAAATATTCATGCCGGGGGAACGACATGAACGACCGGGAGTCAGTCAGCATACCGATGAATCGCGAAAGCAATCCGGTATTTGAAAGGGCGTTGAGCTGCCATTCAATGGCTTCTTTCTGATCTAGAAACCACCATCCGCCGCCGAATTGAATTTTGCCGGCGACCGGTCCTTCTTGAAAGTTCCCAATTGCGGTTGCAAATACATAATTGTCGGCGGGGTTGACGTTGTAGACGATCATTTTTGGAAGACCGCCCTCCCGGTCGAGATGATCAAGGTACGAGCAAAACGCCTGCGCTTGCGGCCAATCTCCAATGCTGTCGAAGCCGGTGTTCGGACCCAATTTGGCGGTAAGTCTGGAATTTGCGTTTCGGATTGCGCCTAGATGCAATTGCTTCGTCCAGCCTTTGTCTGCGTCGAGCCGTCCGAAGAAAAGCATGACGAAAGATGCGAATTGCGTGTGCTCCTGTTCGCTTGCCGCATCTCCTGCGCGAACTGTTGCAAAAATTGTTTTGGCTTGATCTTCAGTGCATGCGGTCGCGTAACAATGAGGCAATCCGTGATCAGAAAGCCGGCCTCCATTGTCATGAAAGAAATCATGCCGCTGTTTTAAGGCGTCGAGAAAATCCTGAAAATTAGAAATCGCTATATTGCTAGCCTGTTCAAGGCGCTGTACCCAGGCGTTGAATGGCTGCGGGGTCTGCACCAGCAATGCATTGTCGGGACGAAAGGTTGGATAGACTTTGAGATTCAATCCTGAGGCATTGATTGCCCGGTGATAGGAGAGATCGTCACAAGGATCATCAGTGGTACACACGACGTGGACTCGAAACTTTTTCAGTATCCCCTGCGTCGTAAAATCGCCCGTCCGCAAAAGAGTGTTCGCTCTATCCCAAACAGCCTTAGCGTTATTTTCATTGAGCAACTCGCTAATTCCGAAATATCGTTTTAGCTCAATATTGGTCCAGTGGAAAAGAGGATTGCGTAGCGTGGAGGGCACGGTACGAGCCCACGCCAGAAACTTTTCATATGGCGGCGCATCGCCGGTGCAGTAGCGCTCGGCGGCGCCGTTAGCCCGCATCAAGCGCCATTTATAGTGATCCCCCTCGAGCCAAATTTCAGAGAGATTTTGGAATGTTCGGTTCGAAGCTATATCTGCGGCGGGAAGATGGGAGTGGAAATCTAGAATAGGCTGGTTCGCGGCGTAATCGTGATAGAGGCGTCGCGCTGTTTTCGATTGCAACAGGAAATCGTCGTGGATGAAATCCATTAGCGGGGCCGGATCTGCAAAGAACAATTCATATATATGTCAGGAACGGGGTGTGCTATTGCATCCCAGCATTACCCAACAAAATTGATCAACATTCCAATACCGTCAATCTCGATGCGAATTTCATCGCCGGGCTCTAACGTAAACGAATCTGGCGGCACAATGCCGGTGCCGGTGAGTAGAAAACATCCATTCGGAAAGACATTATCGCGATAAAGATATTCCACCAATGTAGAGGGGCTGCGCTTTAGCTCTTTCAGAGTTGTGGAACCGGAAAATACATTTTCCGCTTGTCGCAGAATTTCCATGTGAATGCCCGTAGCCGTGGTGATAGGCTCCGAAGAAGTCAATATTCCCGGTCCCAACGAACAACTCCGGCGATAAACCTTTGCCTGCGGCAAGTACAACGGATTTTCCCCTTCGATATCGCGCGAACTCATGTCGTTCCCTATGGTGTAGCCCAGGATTTTTCCTTTAGGACTTATCAGCAACACGAGCTCGGGCTCGGGAACTGACCATGATGCATCTTTCCGGATGGCGACTTTTCCGTTGTGTCCCACCACGCGGCTGGCAGTTGATTTGAAAAACAGTTCAGGGCGGTCGGCGCTGTATACGCGGTCATAGAAATCTCCGCCTCCGGCTGATTTTGACTCCTCCATGCGGGCATCGCGACTGCGATAGTAGGTGACTCCGGCAGCCCAAACTTCCTGACTTCCGATCGGCGGAAGTACGCCCACAAAATCCGCTATGGGATTAGCGCCCAAAGCCAAATTGCGAGCGGTTAACGAGTCGAGGTGCTCTTGCAGATCTTCGCGGGTAATCAGCGCGTCCCAATCTGCGCCTTCCGACAAGTAAAACTTGCCCGAGTTCTCAATAACAATTCCGGCGGCGGTGCGATAAAGCTTCATTTGGTCGAATAATCTTATCGAATTAATTTCATCAATCCCGCTGGCGGAAGATCTGGAAGCAGGAAGCGACGATGCTGCCCCACAGTGCTCAAGACATAATCGGCGGCGGCGTATCCACTCCTGACGGCGCCCTCCATGGTCGCAGGCCATCCAGTCGCCGTCCAGTCCCCAGCTAAGAAAATTCGCGGCCAGGGCGTTTGCGGCTTCGGACGATATAAATCTGCACCCGGTTTCGGCGAATAGGTCGCATGAACTTCTTTGATCACTGTCGACTTAATTAAAACAGCTTCCCGGGCTCGCGGAAAAAATTCTCGCAGTTCTGTCAGAGCCAGATCTGTAATTTCACCCCGTGACTTGTCTACCAATTGTTTGGACGCGCTTACCACTAGCTCGACATAACTGCCGTCGTTTTCCGCACTCTTTTCCTGGATCTTCGACTTGTGAAACATCCATTGAATCGTGCGATCCAGCAGAACGGCGTGGTCGAGATCCGTGATCTGGCGGTCGAACCACAGGTGGATGCCGGTTATTGGAGAGGTCTCAAAGTTTTTCAACGATTGGTTCAATATCTCCGCCTCCGGCGATTGCGGCAACATTCGGGCTAAAGCATCGAAAGGCACCGACGATATCACGAAATCAAATATGATTTCTTCACCGTCCGCGGAGATCACGGCTGCGTCGACATGGGGTCGCAACGCATTCACCGCCGTTCGCAGCCGTATCTTTCCCCCGCGCGCCTGAATATAGTCACCGGCAACGCTATACAACTCAGTCAATGGAACGGTGGGAAGGCCCATGCGTCCCGCTTGCGCGGACTTCAAAAACGATTCGCGGATGACTTGGGCAGCATAAGGAATCGATACGCGATCCAAGTCTTCATTTAAGGCGCTCACCAGCACGGTCTTCCAGAAACGCTCCATGGCACGCTCAGTCTGATGATGCCTCCGCAACCAGCTTTCGAAAGACTCGCTAGTATTCAACGGAAGCTTCGCAGTCAGCAAACTAATCGCGTAAGCGATCGACATCTTGTCGCGAATGCCCAGGAAATTTAGACCGAGAAAAGAAAAAACGCTATGAAATGGAGCGGGCAACGCGGAAGGCTTAAGCACCGATGCTCGCCCGCCAGGTTCAAGAAAAGTCAGCCGATCGTACCAGCCAATTCGTTCCTGCACGCCAAGCCGTTGGTAGAAATCGATTAAGTTGGTGCAGCAACCCAGAAGCACGTGCTGGCAGTTGTCGACGATTTCGCCGGTTCCAGGATGCTGGTAAGAGGACGCACGCCCACCGAGATAAGGCCGACGTTCAAAAACGGTAGCGCGAAATCCACATTCGGCCAGGGCGCATCCGGCGGACAATCCGGCGAGTCCTCCGCCTATGATCGCAACCTTCCTGCCTTCACTTTGAACGGATGGTGACACCAAGGACTGTTTCGTCACGCGAGCCGCTTGAGGAAACCTTTTCCAAGAATGGCAAGCTTCTCGGATGTCCTGAGCCTGATCTTATCGTGGAAAACGTCGAAATCGCGAGCAGCAATCTTCTCCAGCAACCTTTTATAAATTGTGATCAAAACCCAGAGCGCCGGCTGGCTGTCTTCATCAATGTAAGGGATCAATTGTTCGCCTGCCCGGTAATATTCACGCGCTCTTTCGGCTTCCATCGCCAATAGAGGACGAAGGCGAGGTGCGTCCGTGGCTGAAGCCAGTTCGACGGCGGAAATCCCGAACTTGGCGAGATCTTCCGCAGGCAAATAAACGCGACCCATCTCGGCATCTTCTTTCACATCGCGGATGATGTTGGTCAACTGAAAAGCCAGGCCGCAGCGTTCAGCCAGGGTTTCAGCAGCGGGATCGCGGTATCCGAAGATGCGAATGCACACCAAGCCGACCACCGAGGCGACGCGATAGCAATAAACGCGGAGATCTTCAAAGGTACGGTAGCTAGCAACCGCTCCCGAGGATTCCGTCACATCCATTTCGGTGCCGTAGGCCAACTGGTCGAGCCATCCAATCTGAATATTGAAACGTTGTTGCGTGTCAATGAGCGCCAGCAAGATGGGATCGTCAGTCGGCTCGCCACTTAGCGCACGATGGAAAGCGTCAAGCCAGTCGCCAAGCTTTACGCGGCGTTCGCGCGAAGGTACAGACTCATCGTCCGCGATATCGTCGCATTTCCGCATGAATGCGTAGACCGCGCACAGAGCTAGCCGTTTGTGACGCGGCAATGCCAGAAACGCATAATAAAAATTCTTGGCCTTTGATCTGGTTATGCCGCGGCACACCGAGTAGGCCATCGCAAGTTGCGAAGCCGTGGGACGCGCATATGCGGGGCTCTGCTGCAAGACCGTGCTCATAAGAATTTGCCTATCACCGCCCGGCCAAGAAGTGCCGCCTTGCGGAATTTAGAAATCGCGGGACGCCGGCCCAGCACAGCATATTCCTGCTTTTCGATGGCATGCAAAACTTCTTCGCCGCCGCGACTAAATAATTCCAAATCGATCGCCAGTTCGCGATTTACCTTACCGATAAGGGGCCGCCCACGGCGGAATAAGTCTCGCGTTCTTTCGACTTCGAAACGCATAAGCTCGCGAAATGCGCCGGTGTTTCGCTTCGCAGAAACGGCGTCTTCCACCACCCCGAGAGTGTTAAGGTCTTCGACCGGAATATAGATTCTGCCTTTTTCATAGTCCACGCTAACGTCCTGCCAGAAGTTGGCGAGCTGGAGCGCGGTGCATGTGTAATCTGACAACTGTTGTCGCTCATCATCACAATAGCCGCACAGATACAAAACTAGGTGGCCGACAGGATTGGCGGAGTAGCGGCAATATCCGAGGAGGTCTTCAAAAGTTGCGTGGCGAGTGACGGTTTGGTCTTGTCGAAATGCTTTCAGCAAATCGGCGAAAGGCTGTTGCGGGATATTAAATCGGCTGATTGTTTCCGCCAAAGCCACAAACACTGGATGCCGTGAATGTCCCGAATAGCACGCCTCGAGCTCGGCCTCCCATTGATCTAGAAGCTGTAACGATAAATCGCGATTGCCGACTTCGTCTCCGAGATCGTCGGAGATGCGGCAGTAAGCGTAGACATTACAAAAATGCTGGCGCAGATGCTTTGGGAGAAACCAGGTTGCGACCGAAAAATTCTCGTAATGCGAGCGGGCTAAGCGGCGGCAGTACTGTCGCGCTTCCACCAGCGATGGCGCATGTTCGGGGATTGCGTATTCTGCGGGGAGATTTTCCCATCCCGCGCCGCGGGTCGCGATTATCGGAGATGCGTTGCTGACAACGGATGACAAGGTTGGCGCGCCTCCGGTTATTTCGGAATCAGTGACCAGGGATGATTGCAGTCTTAATGTCGCCGTTCCGGTTCAGCATGTGATGCAGAACCTGGTCTAGCCGGGAAAGGGGCGCTTCGCCGGTGATGTAATCGTTCGAGCGAATTTTCTTTTCGGAGATCAGGGCGAACGCCTTGCGGACGGTTTCTGGGGTGTGATGAAAGGTCGCCTTGAGAGTCACTTCCGAATAATGCAGACGATTGGTGTCGAGTTGAACTTTGGTTCCGCTGGCGCATCCGCCAAAAAAGTTCACTGTGCCGCCTTTGCGAACCATGTCGATCGCCCACTCCCAAGCTTCGGGACGGCCGACGGCTTCAATCGCGACATCGCTGCCACGTTTTTCCGGAGAAAGTTCGCGCACTGCATCGACTGGATCTTTTACCTTGGTGATCTGCACAACTTCGTGCGCGCCCATGTGTTTTGCGGCTATCACTTGGGAATCGCGCTTGACGACCGAGATCACGTTGCAGCCGACGGCCTTCGCCACCTGTACAAACATTAACCCGATCGGGCCGCCGCCGATGACGGTAACGGTGTCACCGATCTCGACGCCAGTTTCGTGCAGGCCGCGGAGAACGCAAGCCAGCGGTTCGACCATGGCGGCTTCTTCAAAGCTCACGTGCGGTGGAATCGCCAGCATGTTCAGATCGACAATTCGCTTCGGAATTCGTATGTACTCGGCATAGGCGCCGTTATTGAAGAGCAGGTCTTCGCAAAGATTTGCCTGATGCTTCGAGCAGTAAAAACACATCTGGCAGGGAGCGGAATTCAGCGCGACAACCCGCATCCCTTTTTTGAATCCGCGAACGCCATCGCCTACTTCTTCTATTACACCGGCCAGCTCGTGTCCGAACAAAGCGGGAGGCGCAATCATGCGCGCGTGGTATCCGCGCTGGTAGACCTTGAGATCGGTGCCGCAGGTGAGCGCGACCTGAACTTTGACGAGGACTTCACCGTCCCCAACGCGGGGGATTGGGACTCGTTCGATTTTCACGTCCTCTTTACCGTAGAGGACTGCGGCTGTCATCTTTCCGTTCACTTATGAGTTTCCTTCTGCGTTACTGTCGCTCCACGAACTTCCGGGCTGAATCACGATCTTCATAGAATCCGGCTGTGGATGAGCGGCCAGCTCTAAAGCCTCGCGGCTTTGGGAGAGCGGGAAGCGATGACTGATCAGCCGTTCCAAATTCATCTCACGTCCCATCACAAATCGCACCGAAGCTTCCTGCAAATCCACCGAGGCGCTGTAGGAGCCCAACAGCGTCTTTTCGTCAACGCAGACCGCCGCGGGGTCAATTGTCACTTCTCCTCGCGCGGTCTGAGCAAATAAAAGCACGCGCCCGCCCGGCCGCACCACTTCCATCGCAGTCTTGATTAGGCCATTACTGCCGACTGCCAAAATCGCCGCATCCGCCCCACGTCCGTCGGTCAATTTGCGAACTCCCGCGACAACGTCAGCACGCGAGGCGTCGATTGATTCTTCGAAACCGAGTTCTTTGGATATTGTAAGCCTCTGATCGTGTAAATCGGAAGTGATTACCCTTGCGCCTGCCCGTTTAGCCAATGCTGCCAATAAGATACCGATAGAGCCCTGCCCGATGACGAGAACAGATTCCCCCTTGGCAAGATGCAATCTCTCGATTCCTTTGATGCACGTATTCACCGGCTCAACGAAGCAGGCCTGCTCGAAAGACACTTTGTCGGGGATCGGAACCGTGCCGCGTTCGACGATCCAATCCATCACGCGGACGTATTCCGCGAAGCCGCCGCCAGAAGGCTCAAAGCCGGCAGTGCATCCTACCTTCTTGTAGGTTTCACACTGGGCAAACGTCTTGCGCTCGCAGTAAAAACAATTGCCGCAGGGGATGTGGTGGAAGACTACTACCCTGTCGCCTGGTTTGAAGTGATTGACCCCGGCGCCTTTGGCGGCGACTACGCCGGAGGTTTCATGGCCGAAGATTCGCGGGGCAGAGTGAGAGCCGGAGGCAATTTTCTTCAGGTCGGTGCCGCATACTCCGCAAGTGTGGACGCGGATGAGAAGTTCCCCGGGGCCAATTTTTGGTGTAGGAACGGTCTCCAGGCGCACATCGTTTATGCCGCGATAAACGGCAGCCTGCATGGTGGCGGGAATCTTTCGTGTCAGTCCTTCGAGCGTGCCTTGGTCTGCAATGGCCATCAAGTTGGGATAGGTACTTGATGCTTTAATTGGATGCGTCCCGACGCGTGCATTCTGCAATTTTTGAAGGTCTTGCTCCGCTAGCCATTTACAAAGAGATTTGGATGCCAGTACAGAGTTCCTGTATAAGGTGAAGGTTTTCATCCACAGCCATGGCCGGACGGTCACGAACATCGCAAATGCCACATTGCGAAACTGCCCGGAGGTACCAACAAATTTCTGCATCGGCGGGAGTTCGAAGTCGAATTCATCGGAGACGGATTTTACCGCCATAAATGGCACGCCATGGGTTTGCGCGCCGCGACCGACTGCCGCGCCCTCCATATCTACCGCGTCGGCGCCGTAGGCTGTGGCAAGCTTGGCCTTCTGTCCGGGACCGGCTATGGATGGAGAACTCACGAGCGCGCCGCTGCCCGTTCCGGTTCCGAGCCTGCTTCCATCGTTGGCATCAATTACGAAAGCGAGGATGAGGATGTCCCCTACTTTGAGCTTCGGATCTAGCGCGCCGGCGAATCCTGCCGAGATCATCAGTTTCGGATTGTAAAGTTGGATGGCTGCCTCTGTGGCTCTGCGTCCGGGTTCTGCGCCGATGCCGCCGCAGATCAGAATCTTGTCTTCGTGCTCGAAGAATTTGAAGTCGCAGCCATCGTAGGTGCGCTTCGCGATCCGCCAATGTTTTACTAGCGGCGAGACTTCGCGTTCGAGGGCGGCGACGATGGCTATTTTAGCTCGTTGCAATTTAATCCTTGCCGAGTTGCACTCGGCTTGGACGGGCAGGAGTGCCCGTCCCCACACGGTCAATAGCTTACGTAGCCATTGGTCTTAAACCAATCGACGGCGCGACGCAATGCGTTATCGACTGGCGATGGTTTCCAGCCCAACTCTCGTTCGGCTTTAGCTGACGACACGAACATCTTTTTTTTCCCCATGCGGACGGCGTCGATTGTCGCTCGGGGTTCTTTTCCGCGGATTCGACCTGTGAGGACTTCATCCACCACGCCTGTTGCCAGCACCATGAAGTATGGCACTTTTATTTTAGGGGATGGGAGCCCGGTAATCGCAGCCAGCTTGTCCAATATTTGCTTCAGCGTCAGATTCTCGCCGCCTAGGATGTAACGCTCTCCGCTGCGGCCTTTTTCCATGGCGAGGATATGGCCGCGGGCGCATTCGGTCGCGTCTACCAGATTCAATCCTGTATCGACATACGCCGGAAATTTTCTTTTGAGAAAATCCAGAATGATTCTTCCCGTAGGAGTCGGCTTGATGTCGCGTTCGCCAACCGGCGTGCTGGGATTCACCACGATCACGTCCAAGCCGCTTCTTCCCGCCGCAAGCGCAACTTCTTCAGCCATGTATTTCGAACGCTTGTAGTGGCCGATCATCTTGTCGAGAGAGACCGGGGAATTTTCGTCTGCCGAGGTGCCGTCAGTTGAAAATCCCATGGTGGCTACGCTGGAGGTGTAGACAACTTTCCGGACTTTATTTTTACGAGCCGCTTCCAGGATTGTTTTCGTTCCTTCGACATTGGAGCGATACATTTCATCCGGATCCCGCACCCAGAGCCGGTAGTCGGCGGCAACGTGAAAGACCGCATCGCATCCCGACATGGCTTTTTCGATTGAAGTGGAATCTCGCAGATCGCCGATGGCTTGTTCCGCCCGCAAATCTTGAATGTTGCTCAGATCACTCGTGGGACGAACCAACAGCCGCAGATCGGCCCCTTGCTCAAGCAGGACGCGAGCGACGTGGCTGCCGAGGAATCCCGTTGCGCCTGTGACGAACGCTAGCATTTTCTTGATGTGATGCTATAATGTATCACATGAATAAGGCATCGGTCCGCGATTTGAGATATAGATTCTCTGAGGTAGAAGAATTACTTCGCCAGGGACAAGAGATACAGATTACCAAGCGAAAACACGTAATCGCCACCTTGGTGCCCGCTAAGAAAGAGGCTCGCATCGAGTTACCCGACTTTGAGGCGCGCCTTAAAAAAATTTTTGGGAACCGCAAAATGAAGATTACGGGCGCTGAGCTTATCGCTCGCGATAGAGATCGCTTTTGAGCGCTTATGCCGATCCAAGCTTTCTGGTTTCGGTATATGTTGCGGATGCTCATACACCGAAGGCACTCCCGCTGATGCGTTCCGTTACATTTCCCTTACTCGCTACAGCCTTGACTGAGTTTGAGCTGGAGAACGCAATCTGGCAGTATCAGTTTCGACGCGAATTGACGGACAGTGATGTCAAAGGGTGCATTGGCGCGTTTCGGAAGGACCTTGCCAATTCTCTCTTCGACATGAAACCTTTCGGCGCGGAGATGTTACGAAGAGCATCGTTGATCTCGGCCAGCCAAACTCCGCTCCTCGGTACGCGCGCCTTGGACGTCCTACATGTGGCTTCGGCGATCGTTTTAGGCGCAAAGGAGTTCTACACATTCGATCGGAATCAGGCGAAGCTGGCGGACGCAGAGGGGCTTGCAGTGCGGGGAGCGTCTTAAGAATAGACGCAACTGTCATTGCGGCTGAAAGGATCGTTGTCAGCCGGGTGCACGAGCGACGTAGCTGACGACAAATCCTCGCTGCTGTGTGAAAAAATTTGGAAGCTGCAGTACAGCGGGCACCGGTGCTTCACCGTCTCTGTTAGGTTTCCGCCCAAAAAGTCGATGAGTGTAATTGCGATTCTACGCCAGCAAGAACAAAGAATCATCGCGTGACGATCACGTCTCGGAATCGGAGCTAGATTTTATGTGGGATGTTGTTCTTAAGGAAGCTTCTCAGTTCATCCTTTTGTTGATCCGTCATAGCCCGCTTCGGAATGGGAAAGAACGTGAGTGGCGATGGAAACAAGGCGAACACACGCTCAACCTCGACCCAACCAATGATCAGACTCCAGTTAGACGACTCTCGCCCGCTGACGTTCGGAAGTACAAGCCATCTTCTGACATCCCCGCGATGTGCGGTAGGGATGCGCTCGGACTGCCCTTGATCATCTTTCTGGCCGCATACCGAGGCGCATACCACAGACAATAGGCCCAGAACGCAACCACACCCCAAAGGAGGGCAAGGTTCGGAAAACTCCTGTCGAATCCAAAGATTGATACAAATAGCGCCTCAGCCAGGGTTAGGAAGAGAAGCACCCACCCTATCCGAGTGGCCCACAGTGAAAAAGTCTTTCTGCGACGAAAGGCCTTATAACCTTGACGATAGTCATCTTCCGTAAGTTGGTATGAAATCTCCATGCGGACGGATTATATCGTCCCAACGGGCGGGCGGTTTGGCTCTCCTTGTGTAACTGTCGTAATCAGACATTAACACTTATTGAAGTCCTAATGATCGGAGGTGCCTAACTTCGGCCACGCCTAACTCTTCTCGCTCATGACTTTGTTATATGTGGTCAACGCGATCATTGGGAAGTATTGGCGGTACATGTGGTACTTCAGATAGAAGACCTGGGGGAATCCTGTGCCGGTGAAGTAGGCCTCGTCCCAGGAGCCGTCTTTTTTCTGGGTACGCAGTAGGTAGGCTATGCCGCGCGCTACGCAATCGCTGCGGGTGTCGTTGGCGGCGAGCAATCCCATGATTGCCCAGGCGGTTTGCGATGGAGTGCTAGGGCCCACGCCGCGTGTGTTGGGATCGTCATAGGATCCGCAAGTCTCGCCCCATCCGCCGTCGGGATTCTGCACCATGCGTATCCATTCTGCGGCCTGCTGAATGTGGGGCTCGTGCTCATCGACGCCCATTGCCTGCAATCCGCGCAGCACCAGCATGGTTCCGTAGATGTAGTTCACGCCCCAGCGTCCAAACCATGAGCCGTCGGGTTCCTGCTCGGCGCGAATAAATTTCATCGCCTTCTGTACCGCGGGATGGCTCTGGTCATATCCGTAGGCGGCGAGCATTTCCAGGATGCGTCCCGTGATGTCTACGGTCGCTGGATCGAGCATGGCATTGTGATCGGCGAACGGAATGTGCTGAAACACCATGCGGTCGTTGTCTTTATCAAACGATGCCCAGCCGCCGTTTCGGCACTGCATGGAGAGAATCCAGTCAATTGCCCGCTGCACGGACTCGCGCTGATATCGCCCGTTGGAATGTTCCGTGTGCGCAAGGCCGAGGCAGACCATGGCGCTGTCATCGACGTCGGGATAAAACTCGTTGTTGAACTCGAAGTACCAGCCGCCGGGCTGACCTTTTTTGTTTTTTACTTTCCAGTCGCCGACTGTGCGCACTTGCTTTTGCAGCATCCAGTCGGCGCTTTTCAACATGCGAGGATCATCGGCCGGAACGCCGCTCTCACCAAGAGCAAACAACGCGTATGCGGTATCCCAGACCGGGGGCTTGCAGGGCTGCATGCGGAACGTGTCTGCTTCTTCAATCCCCAACTTTTCGAATTCGTCCAAAGCGCGAATTACCTGCGGATCGTCGAGCGAGTAGCCGAGACAGCGCAGAGCGATGATCGCATTCATCATCGAGGGATAAATTGCGCCGAGACCGTCGCTCATTTCGAAGCGTTCCAGCATCCACTTCTCGGCCTTTTTGAGCGCCATCGAGCGCAACGGACGAATATGCACGCGCTCGAACCAGTGCGTCATTCGGTCGAGAGCTAAAAAGAAATTTCGCCACGAAACTAATTTCTTGTCCCAGGGCAGGTGCATGCGGGATTTGTCGCGTCCACCGACAAATAATTCTTCGACCCCCATTTCGTCGGGAATCTTTTTGAAAGGCTTCTTGGCGTAGGCGATCGACAAAGGCACCAGAATCGCGCGCGACCACGAAGAAATTTCGTAGATGTTGAACCAGAACCAATTGGGAAAGAGGATGATCTCGGGAGCGATTGCCGGAACCGCGTCGTAATCGTACTGCCCAAAAAAACAGAGATAAATTTTAGTGAAAGTGTTGACCTTGGTGACGCCGCCCATCTCAAGAATTCTCTTACGCGCGCGCGTCAACGCAGGGTGGTCGGCTGTGTATCCGGCAAGCTTCAATCCAAAATAAGCTTTAACTGTAGCGCTTATATTCGATGGGCCGCCGGCGTAGATGCTCCAGCCGCCATCTTCATTTTGATGTTGCAGGATGTAGTTCGCGGCCTTCTGAAAGCGTTCTGCGTTGCCGGAACCAAGCAGCGTGTGCAGCAGAATGTAATCGGACTCTAGAGTGGTGTCGGCTTCGAGTTCGCCGCACCAGTATCCTTCGGCGTGCTGCTGGGAGAACAAGTACTGACGCGCCCCGCCGATGGCCGCAGCCACGCGACTGCCGAGGTCATCAATTTTGCCGAAGTGAAGTTGAGGGCCGGCATTCGCGACCCGAGACTTAGGGGAGGTCTCTTCCATAAATAGATATCGACTCTACTGCCTCGATTCAAGCGAGTAGTGCCCAACCTACAGTCGGGCCGATGACAGATGTTGCGCACTAACGGCCCGACTGAAGTCGGGCCCTACCCATTTCCTGACATTTCCGGCGTTTGCTGCTTATTAATTCGCCGCAGCCGCAGCCGGCGCGCTCGCAATAGCCTCGACAATTTCGGGAGGCAACCCGAAACGCACATTTTCAGGCATTACTTCCACTTCTTGCACATTGTCGAATCCCTTGGTGCCGAGGAATTTGACGACTTCCTCGACTAGACACTCCGGAGCCGACGCGCCTGCCGTCAGGGCGATAGTTCTGACACCATCCAGCCACGGTTGCTGGATGTCACGGTAACTATCAATTAGATGCGATCCGGTGCCCAGATTACGCGCGACTTCTACTAAACGATTAGAATTTGAACTGTTGTCTGAGCCGACGACTAGCAACAGCTCGGCATCGGACGCGACGTGCTTCACGGCAACCTGACGGTTCTCCGTGGCGTAGCAAATATCTTGCGCGGCAGGCGCCTTGATGTTAGGAAACCGCAGCTTCAGGGCAGCGATGATGTCTGTGGTCTCGTCGAGGCTCAATGTGGTTTGAGTCAGATAAGCGACCCGGTCGGGATTCGGAACGCTCACTGACGCTGCCTCTTCGGGCGAACCGACGACTTGCGTGACAATTGGCGCCTCGCCAAGGGTTCCGATCACCTCATCATGGTCGCGGTGACCAATCAGGACGAGCGAATAACCTTCTTTGGCAAACTTGACCGCCTCCACGTGTACCTTGGTCACCAGAGGACACGTCGCATCAATCACTCGCAACCCGCGCTGTTTGCTGGCTTGACGAACTTCGGGCGAAACCCCGTGCGCGCTGTAAATCACGCGCTCACCATTCGGAACCTCTTCCACACTGTCGACGAAGATCGCCCCTTTGCCCTGTAGTTCTTCCACCACAAAGCGGTTGTGAACGATCTCTTTTCGGACGTAGATTGGAGGACCAAACGCCTCGAGCGCAATTCGCACGATATCGATGGCCCGGACCACCCCGGCGCAAAAACCGCGGGGCTTCAACAGCAGCAGAGTTTTTCCAGTTTCAGGCAAGTAAGATTTGGCTTCCATGAGTTGATTCAAAGATACACTTCTCCATCGTGAAGGTCTCTTAAAACTATCCGAAAAGTACCTTCATGGTCAATGTAACTCAAAGAATCGTATAGGATTAGCAGCGATTGGGGAATATTCGGAGTTGAACGGCGAAACGATTTCCCGAGTAGCTCATCCGCCGGACGTTCGCGGAATTCTCGAGGCTTTAGCGATTTTCTCACGACCAGCGTTCAACGAGGGACGCTTCGCTCGCCACTTCAGATGTTCCTTTTCTTTCCGTCACCTTAACTCGTAGCGGTCATGAGGGCGAAACCACGCCATCGGACGCCCCTGCCCACCTTCGTCGCGGCCTTTCGGGGTGTGGTCGAGGAGAACTCGATTAGTCTTCGGTCGATTCGAGGCCATCCGCCTTGCCCCTGTTTACCCCTCGCCTGTAGCATGTACAGGTCAGCAATTTTCAGGAGAAATTTATGGCAGTAGATACTTTCACCGCGCCCATTATCGCTGGAACGGCGTCGCGCCCGAAGGTTTATCGGAACTTCATCGACGGGGAATGGGTGGAATCCGCGACTGGAGAAACTTTCGAAGATCGCAATCCTGCCGACGACCGCGATGTGGTGGGAATCTTTCAGAAGTCGGGCAAAAAAGATACCGACGCCGCCGTCGAAGCCGCGAAACATGCGTTCGTGAAGTGGCGGCTAGTTCCGGCACCGCGTCGCGCGGAAGTCATTTATCGCGCCGCCGAAATTCTGCTGGAACGCAACGAGGAATATGCCCGCGACATGACTCGCGAGATGGGCAAAGTGCTGAAAGAAACCCGCGGCGACGTGCAGGAAGCCGTCGATACCGCTTATTACATGGCTGGTGAAGGACGCCGCATGTTCGGCCCCACTACTCCTTCCGAGTTGCCCAATAAGTTTGCCTTGGCCATTCGTCAGCCGCTAGGCGTCTGCGGAATGATTGCTCCGTGGAATTTTCCCATGGCGATTCCGTCATGGAAGCTTTTGCCCGCGCTGGTTTGCGGCAATACTTGCGTGATCAAGCCGGCGCAGGACACTCCGCTGTCAACGTTCAATCTGGTGCGCGCGCTGACCGACGCCGGACTGCCGAAAGGCGTAGTCAATGTCGTGACCGGATTTGGTCCCGAAGCTGGCGCTCCGCTGCTGGACAATCCCGAAGTTCGCGCAATCTCGTTTACGGGATCGTCGGCTGTTGGCCGCACAGTAGGGACAACGGCGGCGCAAACCTTCAAGCATTGCTCTCTCGAACTCGGCGGCAAGAATCCGATGATCGTGCTCGACGACGCCAATCTCGACCTCGCCATCGAAGGCGGATTATGGGGAGGCTTTGGTACAACGGGCCAGCGCTGCACCGCAACCAGCCGCATTATCGTGCTGAAAGGCGTTTACAACCATTTCGTGGATCGTTACGTCGAGCGCGCCAAAAAGTTGAAAGTCGGCAATGGACTCGACGAAACCAGCGAGATGGGCCCCGCTATCAACGAAGCGCAGATGAATCGCGATTTAAAGTATATCGAGATAGGCCGCGGAGAAGGCGCCAAAATAAAATGCGGCGGCAATCGAATAGAGACCGGCGATTTTAAGTACGGATGGTTCGTTGAGCCTACTGTTTTCGTAGATGTCGATCCGAAGATGCGCATCGCCCAAGAGGAAATATTCGGCCCGGTAGTTTCGATCATCCTGTGCGAAGATCTTGAAGATGCCATCAACATCGCCAACAATATTGAATACGGTCTTTCGTCGTCGATCTACACGAAAGATGTGAACAAAGCATTCGTCGCTATGCGCGATCTGTATGCTGGCATCACTTACATCAATGCTCCGACGATCGGTGCGGAGGTTCATCTTCCGTTTGGCGGCGTGAAGGCTACGGGAAACGGCCATCGCGAAGGCGGAATCGGCGCGATAGATTTTTACAGCGAATGGAAAACCGTGTACGTGGATTATTCGGACAAGTTGCAGCGAGCGCAAATCGATCGCGGAGAGTAATGAATTTAGTGGAGAGACGGGCCCGGGACGCCCGACGCTCCATAGAAGCTAAAAAACTCGTCCGCATTCGCCTCTGACGTCATCTTGAGGGACATTGGTCCCGAAGGATCTGGCGCGAGTAGGCAACATATCCGCTGCGCGCGAGATCCTTCGCAAGCTCAGGATGACGTCCAAAAAAAGAGAACATGGCTAACATGCCGCTAACCCAATCGCGCGAGATCACTGCCGCATCCCGGCTCGACAATGTCCGCTACGCCATCCGCGATCTTGCATGCGTGGCCGACGAAGTCATCAAACAGGGACATAAAGTCCTCCCACTGAACGTCGGCGATCCACTTAACTTCGATTTCGAAACGCCGGCGCACATGATCGACGCCGTCCACAAAGCCATGCGCGACGGCAAGAATGGATACGCCCCTTCCCCGGGAATTCCGGAAGCGCTGGAAGCAATTCGCCAAGAAGCCGTCCGCAAAGGAATCACCACAGTTCAGGATGTTTTCGTAACCTCAGGTGCCAGCGAAGCCGTAGACGTCTGTCTCACTGCGCTGCTGAATCCGGGCGAAGACATATTGACGCCGTGCCCCGATTACCCGCTCTATTCGGCCGTCTTATCGAAATTGGACATCGGCCTCAACACATATTTTCTGAACGAAGACGACGGCTGGCAGCCTGAACTCGACGACATCAAGGGCAAAATCACTCCGCGCACTCGCGGAATAGTAGTCATCAATCCAAACAATCCCACAGGATCGGCCTGCTCGCGAAAAATGCTGGAGCAAGTTGCCGAACTTGCACGCGAGCACAATCTTGTAATTTTCTCCGACGAGATTTACGACAAGCTTATGCTCGATAACGACGAGCACATTTCGATGGCAGCCGTCGCCCCAGATATACCGGTCGTGACGTTCGGAGGACTCTCAAAAAACTACCTCGCTCCCGGATGGCGCGTCGGCTGGGGAATCGTCAGCGGCAACGCAGCGGCAGTGAGACCATACATCGAAGGCGTTCATCGTCTATTGCGCGCGAGACTCTGCGCAAATCATCCTGAACAATATGCGATTTCAGCCGCGCTGAACGGGTCGCAACAACACCTCATCGAAGTCTGCGCCAAGCTTCGTACCCGCCGAGATCTGACGGTGAAATCGTGCAATGCGATCCCAGGAATAACCTGCGTGGCGCCCCGAGGTGCTTTTTACGCTTTCCCTAAAATCGATATTCCCGATGACGATGAAACATTTGTGAAGGAACTGATCCGCAAAAAACACGTGATGGTCGTTCACGGCTCTGGCTTCGGACAAAAACCCGGCACCAAACATTTCCGCATAGTCTTCCTGCCCAACGAACAGACTTTATCGAAAGCGTATACCGCGATCGCCGATCTAATGCGGGAACGCTATCAATGACCCGCGCTGCCGCGGTCCGATTGCCTATTGTAGATTCCCGTGGACGCACATGCTGCCGGCAATAGCGCCTACTCGACTTCCGCACTTTTCCCGCGAATTCGAGATTCTTCTCGCATGCGCCGCCCGCGAAGGCAGTCGGCGGGCAAATAGTTTTGCCGGGCTCTTTGGTGAGGGAGCGGACTGGGACTTGCTCTTGCGCATCGCAGAGCATCATCGCCTCATTCCGCAACTCTATCGGGCGGTCCATTCCCTTTCGTGCTTGCCCGAACCGTTTTTCACAACCCTCCGGCGCCGCTATGCGGACAATGCCCGCCAGACACTTCGTCTTTCCCGCGATCTGGTTCAGGTCGCAAGGAAGTTTGAGAGCCGCCAGATATCTTTTCTCGCCTACAAAGGACCCACCCTGGCCGCGGCTCTTCACTGGGAGGTCACCGAACGTCAATTTGCAGACATTGATGTATTGGTTCCCGCATCGCTTGTAGAGGATGCGCAGGCCGCTCTTGCTGAACTTGGCTATACATCCAAAAGTCTAATTCATGCGATACGGGAAAAGAGTTACATCCGCTCAGGGTATGAATTGGCGTTTGATTTACCGGACGCGCCAAATGTTTTGGAATTGAAGTGGAATATATTGCCACGTTTTTACGCCGTTCATTTCGATGTCGCCGAACTGTTCGCGCGGTCGGCAGTCATCAGTGTCGGAGGCCATCCTTTACCAACGCTCAGCGTGGAAGACCTGTTCCTGGTTTTATGCGTTCATGCGGCTAAGCATAGCTGGTCGGAACTTTCGCTGGTGCGGGATGTTGCTCAACTGATAAGCGCTCAACCACTCCATTGGGATGTAGTGCGGGAGCAAGCTAGCAGATTGGGGATCCAGCGTATTGTCTGCATTAATCTCACGCTTGCCCGGGACTTATTGGGCGCAGAGATTCCAGCTCCCACGCAGAAAGAATTTGAAATGGAACAGCCATCCGCCGATGTGCTGTTTCGTATCTTGTCTGTGGCAAGCGCAAGTCAGCAGGTGAATACCGAATCGATTTCATACTTTCGTTCGATCTTGCGGCTGAGAGAGCGTTGGCGGGATCGAGGAAGATTTCTATGGCGCCTGATATTCAGCTCAAGCACCCGGCAAACAGTCGCGCTCCCGCCATGGTTATCCCCGCTGTATTTTCTAATTAGAATGTATCGCCTGGCTGGGAGACTAAAAAACTTAGCGCTGATCAGGGCAATTGGAATAGGGCATCCTAACGGGTAGCACTCGATGATCAGATTTTCGAGACGGGGTATTCATACACTCCTCGCCCGGATTTACGGCCGGTGCGGCCCGCTTTGACATATTGCACCAGCAACGGCGCCGGGCGATATTTCTCGCCGAGCGCGCGATGCAGATACTCCAAAATGTGAAGCCGGGTGTCAAGACCCACGAGGTCAACCATCTCGAATGGCCCCATCGGGTGATTCAGGCCAAGCTTGACGGCCTTATCGATATCTTCTGCCGAGGCAATTCCTTCCTGAAGCATGTAAAACGCCTCGTTTCCGATCATGGCATTGATGCGTGAGGTGATGAACCCTGGAGCTTCTTTGATCACGACCACTTCTTTGCCCATTTTCTTGCCAATATCCACCGCCGCCGCGATAGTGTCATCGTCGGTTTCGAGCGCGCGCACAACCTCCAGTAACTTCATTTTGTACACTGGATTGAAAAAATGCATACCCACGCATTTCTTTGCGCGGTAAGTGACGCTGGCAATTTCGGTAATACTCAGAGATGAAGTATTGGAAGCGAGAATCGTGGAGGGGCGACAGACTTTATCGAGCAAGGTGAAAATTTCAATCTTGGATTCGATCTCTTCGGGAACGGCCTCGATGACCAGATCAGCTTCACGAGCTGCCTGTTCGACGGAGTCCGCATACTGTACCCGCGCAAATGCGGCGTCGGCATTGGCGGGAGTAAGCTTTCCCAACTCCACCGCTTTATTGAGATGTGTTTTTATTTCGGATTCAGCTTTGCGCAACGCATCAGGGAGTAAGTCTTCGAGGATGGTGCGATAGCCGCCAAGGGCTGCAACCTGAGCGATGCCGCGACCCATGATGCCGGCGCCAATTACGGCAATCGTCTCAACACTTGCCACTACTGCGCGCTCTTATCCAGGACGGAGATGACTCCGTTGAGATTCGAGGCGGCGGTGCGCAGGGTTTCGGCGAGCCGTTTGCGTTCGTCGGCCTCCATTGCTGGTACGGACGCGCTAATGCGCCGCAAAGTGGTATTAATGTCGTCCACGTAGTTGATGAGGCGAATGAGTTCTCCAGTAGCTGCCATAGAAAATCCCGCTCCTGTTGCACGATTAGTGAATACCCATTCTCAATGGTGCGGCCAATTTAGTAAAGGTCCCAAGGTAGCAGATGGGGTTCAGACCAACGGCGGCGCGAGCCCCAAATAAGAACAAGGTTAATCGAATGTTATGCCTATCCGTGATGGTTCCCATTCATCCTTTTAATTTGTCTTTTGCTCTCGCAGAACATCTAATAAGCACATGAGTGAAAAGCCTTTAAAACGCTATATATTCGCCAGTGATTTCGACCAAACCCTCACTTTTAACGACTCTGGGTACGTTTTGAGCGAATTGGCTGGAATTCCGACTGCCGAGTTTGAACGTAAGGCGCAAGGCATGGCCAAGTTGAATCTGGTGCAGCAGGGCGCGGAGTTGGCGTACTTGATGCTGCATGATCCGGAATTTCAAAGCAAAGTGCGTAAAGAGCATTTATACGAGGTGGGGAAGCGCATACGGTTGAAAGAGAATATTTCTCTCTTATACGAGATTTTGAGAACCGGGATTGAGGGCTATTGCTTCGATTTTTATGTTTTGTCAGCGGCGCCAGTGGAGGTAATTCAGTCGGCGCTCGAAGGCATAGTGCCGGCAGACCATATTTTTGGGACGGAATTTCGCTATACGGATACGGGGCAGATTCGATCTATCGCTCGCGCCACGGCTGGATATGGCAAAGTCGCTGCGCTTGATCTATTACAGGCGCAGCAGCAGGTTGGCCCCGATCACATTATTTATGTCGGCGATGGAAGCTCCGACGTGCACGTAATGTTGCACGTCAACGTGCGGGACGGATTTACGATCGCCGTGTCCGAAGCGAAACACGTCTCGCAGGTCGCGAAACGAACCATCCTCAGCAGCGATGCCCTTGCCGTGTTGGCACCGATTTTAGAGGATGTAGTTGGCTGGCCGCGTCTTCGCATTCGGGAATTTTTCGAGTCCTATGGAATATTGATTCAAGAATGGGAGCGCGTGCGCACCGACTGGTTGACTCTGCGAGTAGCCGAACCACATCAGTTAAGAACCGCAGCCATCGCCAAATGATTAGCCTGTGTGGGGCGGACACTCCTGTCCGCCGCCCTTGATTGTGACTTTCGAAAACACTAGCCACAATCCAGTTAAAAGCAACATCAACGGCGGCGGACAAGAGTGTCCGCCCCACACGAGCTTGAATTCCAAGGCTTTCGGCGTTCATCTAGCGAGGCTGCCGCTCAACCCACGACCACTCCCCGCTGTTATTGCGACTGCTTCCCTGCTATCTTAGGTTCGACAAATAGCAGAGGTTGACGTGCGAGCGACAATTCTTGCCGGACTAGACCGCAAGGAAGCGGAAGCTTATTCGCGTCTCGATCCGGAACAACTTCCGAAACACATCGCCATTATTATGGATGGCAATGGCCGTTGGGCGCGTAAGCGGCATCTGCCGCGCGTGGCCGGACACCGCGCGGGGCTGGCGTCGGTGCGTTCGACGGTCGAAACCGCGTCGTCCATCGGAATCCGGGCATTGACTCTGTATGCGTTTTCGGAGGAAAACTGGAAGAAGCGTCCGCAGACGGAAGTGAGTTTCCTCATGTCGCTGCTTTGCCGCTATCTCAAATCCGAAGTCGCAACCATGAACAAGCAAAACATCCGGCTGGAATATATTGGCAGGCTTCAAGAGCTTCCCGGTCCGGTACAGGACAAAATGGAGTGGGCAAGAAAAGCCACAGGTGACAATACTGGCATGGTTCTAACTCTGGCTCTCAATTACAGCGCGCGCACGGAGCTTGTGGATGCTTTTCGTTCCCTCATCGAGTCCGCCGCCCGCAATGGCGGAATCGAACATCTGGAGATTGATGAGGAATCGGTATCGCGCCACCTCTATACAAAACATTTGCCTGATCCTGATCTGGTGGTACGTACCAGCGGCGAGATGCGATTGAGCAATTTTTTACTTTGGCAGCTTGCCTACGCCGAAATATACGTCACGCCCACGCTCTGGCCGGAGTTCCGCGGCCTGCACCTTTTGGAAGGTATCGCCGAATATCAGAAGCGTGAGCGGCGGTACGGCGGCTTGAGTGGAAACGCTTCCCACCTGCTTCCCTCCCATAAGCCCGGGAAGATAGCGCGGAGTTAATTTTTGCAACTGCTGAAGCGGATCCTCACGGCAGTGGTTCTTATTCCCATCGTTTTGTTGTTGGTCCTTCGCGCACCGATCGCATTGTTAGCGCTAGTGGCGGCAGTAATCGCGCTGCTTGCCGTATATGAATTTCTAAAACTGGCGGAGTCCTACGCCATCAGACCGTTCTACTGGCCCACTTACATTTTTATCGGCGCATTTTTTCTGCTTTTAGCATTAGGTTCGTCAAGTGGCAAGCCGGTCATTTCTACCGGAGTTTTTATATACGGCGTGGGGTTTGCGGCCGCATTCAGCGCGTTTGTATTTTTGGTTATTGGAATGAATCGCGACGATTTACGGGGCGCTTTTCCTGCGGCTCTCGCTTCGGTCTTTGGATTTTGTTACGTAGCCATGCCACTGGGATTTCTGGTGCAATTGCGCGAGCAGTGGTCCGGCGCGTTTCTACTCTTGTACCTGCTGCTCATAGTGTGGACCGGGGACATCTTTGCCTACTTTGTAGGAAGATCGCTGGGCCGTCATCTCATGTCGCCCCGCATCAGTCCTAAAAAGACGTGGGAGGGCGCCGCGGCATCTTTGATCGCAAGCATGTTGGTCGGGGCGCTGCTTTACAATTACGCCCTGCCCATCAGCTCCGCGCTATTGAACGCTCGCCTGATCGAAAGGCAAGATGGATTATTCGCCCTACAAAAAATTGAACTCTGGCCAATACTTTTGCTTTCCGCGGCGATCAATGTCGCAGCCCAACTGGGAGATTTGGTCGAATCTCTAATCAAACGCGGTGCCGGGGTAAAGGATTCGGGCACGATCTTGCCCGGCCATGGAGGAATGCTGGATCGTATCGACGCCCTTCTCTTCGCCGCGCCAATTCTGTGGTTTTACACCGCCTGGAAAGTAATGCAGCAATAATTGTCTTTGAAGGGGCGGGACTTCAGTCCCGCCGTAACTCAGCTTAGATTTCACGGCGCACCTGAAGGCGCGCCCCTTCAAAGCGAAATCGAGCAGCGCTGCTGGCGTAATTCTCGCGCGCTCCAAACAATCCGGTAAACTATCCCTACCTCTCATCCATGAAACGCATCGCCATTCTGGGTTCAACCGGTTCGATTGGACGAAGCACTCTGAGCGTCGTCGAATCGTATCCTGAGCGTTTCCAAATTGTCGCCCTTGCAGCCGGAAAAAATCTGGAAGCTGCCTTTGAACAGGCGTGCCGCTGGAAACCTGTCGTGATCTCAATGGCGTCCGAAGACGACGCCCAAGTCCTCCGCCACCGTCTCAAATTAGGGGGCACCAGCAAAATCGAGGTGGTCCACGGCCCGGCCGGAAACGTTCGAGTCGCCGCCCATCCCGAAGTGGATTTCGTTGTCAGCGCGATCGTGGGAGTAGCAGGACTGGAAGCTACCTACGAGGCCGTGCGCGCCGGAAAAACTGTTGGGCTGGCGAACAAGGAATGCATGGTAGCGGCGGGGGAATTAATTACCGCAGAGGCGCTCCGCCAGGGCAAGCCGTTGCTTCCAATAGACAGCGAACATAACGCCGTGCATCAGTGCTTGCGCGCGGGACGAATAGAAGAAGTCAAAAACATCTGGCTAACGGCCTCAGGCGGACCCTTTCTGAATACTCCCGCGTCTCTCTTCTCGTCTATTACCGTGGAGCAGGCTTTAAACCATCCTACATGGAAGATGGGACGACGCATCACAATCGATTCCGCCACTTTAATGAACAAGGGTTTCGAGGTGATTGAGGCGTGCAGGTTGTTTCATTTGTCCTCGGATAAGGTTAAGGTGATTGTGCATCCGCAATCCACAATTCATTCCATGGTTGAGTTCGTAGATGGCAGCATACTTGCTCAGTTTTCGGTGACGGACATGCGCCTTCCTATTTTGTACGCGCTCACTTATCCGGAGCGGCTTCCGTCCGATATGCACTTCCCGCTCATGGACTTACGGCATCTCGACTTCGCACCGCCGGACATGGAAAAATTCCCTTGTTTGCGTCTGGCTTATGCCGCGGCGGAAGCTGGCGGCGCGAAAACTATTGCACTCAACGCGGCGGACGAAATAGCGGTTTCGGCCTTTTTGGATGGCCACATCGGATTCCATGAGATTCCTTTAGTCATAGAAAAAGTGCTTTCTGAAACGGATACCGGCAAAATTGAATCTATAGTAGAGGTATTGGCAGCAGACAGGGTGGCGCGGGATGCCGCTCAAGACGGAGTTCATCAGCTTGGCCGCGATGTCATGATTTCAGGAGTTCGGCGAAGGGAATGAAATTCTAATCATATGTCTCAATTTTTTATATCGGTAATCGCTTTTGTTGCGATTCTTGGATTCATGATTTTGATACACGAGTTTGGCCATTATGCGATGGCCAAATTATTGGGTGTCCGGGTCGAGCAATTCGCGATTGGATTCGGCAAACGGTTAGTTGGCTTTCGCAAGGGCGAAACCGAATACCGCATCAACATTCTGCCGCTCGGCGGTTACGTGAAGATGAGCGGCGAGAATCCCATGGACGCCCGCAGCGGCGATCCCGGCGAATTCTTATCGCACCCGCGCTGGCATCGCTTCATCATCGCCATTGCCGGGCCGACCATGAACATTCTGTTCGCCATCGGCTTGCTCACCATCGTTTATATGGTGCATTTTGAGCATCCGCTTTACCTGGATAAGCCGGCTGTAGTCGCCTCTGTCAGACCGGATTCGCCTGCATCCAGCATCGGCATTCAAGCCGGCGACCGGATTGCCAGCATTGACGGTATCGATAATCCGACATGGGAGCAGGTTTCCTTCAAGGAGATGCTGAATCCGAATCAGCCCCTGGCAGTTACCATTCAACGGGGAAATCGATCCCTGCAAAAGACACTCATCCCCGATCTTCAGATATCACATGATGGCTACGGATCGGCCGGATGGTACGCCGATGAGCCGGTAGTCGTGGGCAACCTTGAACCTGATATGCCAGCTGAAAAGGTTGGAATCAAGCAGGGTGACAAGATTATCGCTATGGATGGAAAGCCTCTGCCATCCATAGAAAGCATGATCGAAAGCCTGCAACAATCGGAAGATAAACCAGTGGAACTGACTGCGGTTCGTGACGGCCAGACGCTCAAATTCAGGGTTCAGCCGGTATTGGCGAAGACCGAAGAGCCGGGCCAGGAACGCTACCGCATAGGCTTCCAGGGAAAGACTGAAATGAAGGTCGAAAGCCTTCCATTCATTCAGGCGTTAGATCATTCATTGGAAGACAACAAGACTTATGCCGCGCTGATTCTTCAGTTGGTGCAGAAACTTATTCAACACAAAGTATCGATCAAAGCGTTTTCGGGACCTATAGGAATCGCGCAAGACGCCGGCCAAGCCGCACAAGAAAAAGGCTGGACTCCGCTGCTCGGATTGACTTCAGGCATCAGCCTGAACCTAGGTATTCTGAATCTGCTGCCGATTCCCATTCTCGACGGGGGCGTGATTCTGCTGCTGTTCGTCGAAACGCTAATCCGCCGTGACATCAGCCTGCAAATTAAGGAGCGTATCTACCAGGTAGCTTTCGTGTTTCTGGTATTGTTCACGGTGGTCGTTATCTACAACGACATTGCCAAGATGCTGCCGGGATTCACGCAGCGATTGCCGTAGAAAGCTGCGTAGGGGCAGCCGCCCACGGCTGTCCACGTTGAGCGAAGCTCACCGACAATTCAGGACACAAAACAGAAGCCGAGCTTTGCTCGACCCGGACAGCCGAGGGCGGCTGTCCCTACTCAATACGGCTTGCTTCGCGCTTCTTGGTGAGATACCTTGTAACTCATGAATAAAACGATGGCAGCAACTGAAATGGTCCACGTTCGCATTAATAAACGTATCAAAACAAAGGCCACGAAGGCCCTTGCCACAATGGGCCTCTCAGTCTCGGACGCCGTGAGGGTTCTACTTACACGAGTTGCCGCGGAAAAAGCGCTACCCTTCGACGTAAAGGTCCCCAACGCGACCACCGTTACGGCGATTAGCGAGGCTCGCGCCGGTAAGTTGCCGTCTTTCCGGAACGTCCCTGACCTGATGGCCGACTTGAATGCGGACGATTGAACGCACCCACGCCTTCAAACGCGATTTCAAGCGGGAAAAATCTGGGAGGAACGGGCGAGAGATGCACGCCCTCATCTCCTCCACAGTTATGCTCCTCGCAGAAGATTAAATCCCTGCCGGAAAGAACCATGACCATTCCCTGGGTGGTGAATGGCGAGATCACCGCGAATGTCATATCAAGCCGGATCTACTTCTGATTTACCGCAAGCCGAACCCGATGGTGCTCCAACTCGTCCGTTTGGGTTCGCATAGCGAGCTCTTTGGCTAGGCGCTGTTGTTTATACGCAGCGATGGTAAACTGGATATGAGAAATGGCTGACATTCAGCGCAGGAAGACCCTAACGGCCTCGATTAGCGGGGTACGCGTTGGCAGCGATGCACCAGTAGTGGTGCAATCCATGACCAACACCGACACGGCGGACGTGGCGTCCACGGTGCAGCAAGTGGCGGCGCTCGCGCGGGCTGGCTCTGAACTTGTCCGCGTGACCGTGAATAACGACGAGGCTGCGGCTGCGGTCGCACCTATCGTCGATCAGTTAGACCGGCAAGGGATTCGCGTTCCCATCGTCGGAGATTTTCATTACAACGGGCACCAGTTGCTCAAAAAGTATCCTGAGTGCGCCCGCGCCCTGGCCAAATACAGAATCAACCCCGGCAATGTTGGCATAGGCCGCAAAGACGACGCCAACTTTCGCACCATGATCGAAGTTGCGGCGAAGAATCAGAAGCCGGTTCGCATCGGGGTGAATTGGGGCTCCCTCGATCAAGCGTTGCTCACCAAAATGATGGACGAAAATTCGCGGTTGGCGGAACCGCTCGGCGCTCGCGAAGTCACAATGGAAGCCATGGTCGTGAGTGCCCTGAATTCCGCCGCTCTGGCGGAAAAATGTGGCTTGCGCCCTGACCAGATTATTTTGAGCGCCAAAGTTAGCGGCGTTCAGGATTTAATCGATGTCTATCGTTCGCTTGCCGCTCGCTGCAATTATCCCCTGCATCTCGGTCTTACAGAAGCCGGCATGGGAGCGAAAGGAATTGTCGCGTCGAGCGCGGCGCTGGGAGTTTTGCTGCAAGAAGGAATCGGGGATACCATTCGCGTTTCGCTCACGCCGGCACCGGGCGGTGACCGCAGCGAGGAAGTGCGAGTGGCGCAGCAAATTTTGCAATCCCTCGGAATTCGCAGCTTTACTCCGCAAGTGACGGCATGTCCCGGATGCGGACGCACTACCAGCACTTTCTTCCAGGAAATGGCGCAGCAGATTCAGTCTTATCTGCTCGAGCAGATGCCGGTCTGGAAAGAGAATTACAGCGGCGTCGAAGAAATGAAAGTTGCGGTGATGGGCTGCGTGGTGAACGGCCCCGGCGAATCGAAACATGCCAGCTTAGGCATCTCGCTTCCAGGCACTTTTGAAGAGCCCAAAGCTCCCGTCTACGTCGATGGCCGCCTGTTCACGACCCTGAAAGGCGATCGCATTGTTGCTGAGTTCATCCAGATTTTGGATGACTACGTTGCCTCGCACTACGCCGCAAGAGAAGAAGTGACCGTTTCGTAGTTTTCCCGGAAATGGCAGCAACAAAAACCCTTTGTCATCCTGATCACTCTAGTTTTGTCATCCTCAGCGCCTGTTCTTCTTCGCTTGCGAAGAAGAACCAAGTCGAAGGATCCCTGCACCTTTATGGCGCGTGAATCAAATCTGTCCTACCCGACAGCAGGACCTTACGCGGCTAACTTCAGCAGTCCCACCCCCGCGGTCAGCCACAGCGCGAAACCTACCATATTCAACCCGATTCTCCACTTCCAGCTATCAATTATAAAATTGTATTTTGCGTCCATGACACCCTCCTTTGCTGTCTGATTTGACGGAACACTCAGTCAAACGTTAGTGGAGATACGTGAAACTAGCGTGAAAGTTCCAGAGGAATTGTTGCGGAGATGTGAATTTATTACGCGAGCAGAGGCAAG